>Ga0209633_10004824_pt1 | contig 12041 bp, 9 predicted proteins | sample Cruoilmetagenom1_FD_187290 | JGI IMG/M metagenome (GOLD analysis project Ga0209633, IMG submission 187290) | Oil polluted marine microbial communities from Coal Oil Point, Santa Barbara, California, USA - Sample 1 (SPAdes) (version 2) | ecosystem: Environmental > Aquatic > Marine > Oil seeps ... | reverse complement strand
CTCTCCGCCGAAGGAATCAAACTCCAGCCTGTTGATGCCGATATAGTTATTGTCGGCATCGAACCATATTGGGCCTGTTGTATCCACCACAACTGTGGTGGTGTACTTCAGGGAATCGTCTTCATAGCCGGCCACGGTAATATTCAAACCGTTACGCCACGCCGCGGTCAGATAAGCTCCATTGAAGTCAAATATGTCGCTACTGGTGATAGAGGCTGGTTCCGCCCATGCGTTGAAGGCAACACAGTCGCCGGAGACTGTCCCTGTATCGAAGCCCGAACCAAGACAATCTCCACATACAACGCCGAAGTTCACCCAGCCAAAACCCCCGTATCCATCGGGGATATAACCGTCTTCTGCGAGAACGTCGTCAAAGTCGAGGACGTCTCCCCGCAATGCCGTGGGGCCGACAACCAACAGCAGCAACAATACAATAAATATTTTCAACACTTTTTTCATATAACACCTCCAAATCAGGAGGGGTACTTACCCCAAATATTTCCTAAACTAACATTTATCTCCATATCAGGCCGCAAGCAGGAAAGCAACGACTTATACCAAAGTATAAAGCCACCATTTTCACCACTCATTGACCCAATATTCGCGTTTTTTATGCTAATCCAGAAATTACAGGGATCGGCGCCGACGCAGCCAACCGACAAGGCCAACACCGATACTGCCTAACAGAACAGCACCCGGAGCAGGAATCATAACCAGCATATCCTGACGGCGTTTATCAGCACCAAGACTATCCTCTTGGAATTTCCAGAGATTCATCACACGCACATTCCCCAGACCTTTGTTGTACCAACTACCAGTACTAAGAATAGCAGCATCAGCAGCGGTGACATAGCTGTTGTATGCGCCCGACAGTTCTTGTTCGATGTAGTGGATTGCAGTCTGCATCATTGCCACATTCTGAAAGCTCGCATTTCCATTCATATACTGCGTGTACAAAAAAGCTGTCCGATCATCCAGTGGATCGGGGTTTGAACCACCACTGCCGCCCAAGACAGCCTCAGTATTGATTACTACGCTATACTCGAACCCAGGGTTGAAGAATTCATCGTCTTCCAGGCAAAAGGTGTCAAATGTTTGCCCTTGGGTGTAGATACCGATCGGCCCATTAGCTCCCACTGTCGCGGTGTAGGGTAAACCACCACCGGTTGTAGTAAATATTGCTGTCGGCAGAGCCATTACAGGTGCAGCCATAAAGCCGACTAAAATTGTAATTAACATTAACTTTTTCATAATAATTTTCCTTTCATCTTAAGTCTTTCTGGTATCAGAAAGGCTTTTTCTTTCCTATTTTTACTTTACATGCAAAAAACTAACAGTTTGATATTGCTTATTAAAACCATATTGGTAAAAAACAATCTTTCAGACTTGACCTGGGGGGCCGCGAGCAAGATGGGTAAAAGTAAAGGCTGGTGAGAAGGGAATAATACAAGTTAGCCGCTCAGCCGGGAATTCGGTGAGCGGGTTCAGAATAGATTGGATTGATGGGACTGCCGGTATAGACGGGACGGCCACTTTCGAAGTACAGAAAGACCCCGGTTCTTCAAGCAGTAAAAGACCGCCCTTAAATCGTCTGTTTCCCCCCTGTCTGATATTGATATTAGCAAAGATATGGGCATGGCCCGGAACAGCCGCCAGCCGCCGCAGCAGGCCGAAGAAATCCCTTTCCTCGCTGTCTCGCCCCCAAAAAGCGATATTCGGCAAATATACATTATGTGATTTGGCTTCAAGCGAATGTTTGGCAATGTGCCCGGCGTGACCAAAACGTGCGGCCAGTTCAGGCACGGCATATATTCCCTGTTGGCCGAGGGAAATCATCGCGATAAAAATAGCAAGGTAAGTCTTGCGGTCTCTAACCAGAGTAACACACAGGAAGCCTGTTAAACCGAGCAATATGGCACCGGGCACAGCCGGCAATTCCCTGACATTGTTTCGCGAAGTTGCGGAACCACCGAAGACATCGAACGGTTGATATAGTACCCGGCCAGCATCGACCAGTTCTGAACGAACCGGTTCGATGAAATCAGCAATAGCCGGAGCCGCTGAATCAACAACATCCACAACGCTCACAGCGACAAACGAAGCATCCACATCTTCGATCACCGTAGGCAGAGCGCAGGCACCGACACACAGCGACAATACAGCCGCTGCAATAATGAGTTGTTTAGACCAACCCGAAAACACGACTTTCTCCACTCCATTTTGCCAAATAGGCAAAAGGACTCCACAAACATTCGCTTCATCGGCACAACTCTTCCGCGAAGAGGGAGCTACACCGATACCTCACCTACACACAAAACAAAACATGGAATCCCGAAGAAATGGACCGACTGAGTTCTCTCCCATCCATACTCCAAGGCACATATTCTATTTCAACTATCTTCTTACAAAACGAGTCAGACTTTGACGATAACCGACAATATACGACTCCTGCCTTTTATTAAGTTTATCAGGATTATAGGGTTTTGCAAGTAAAAAATATAAAAAAAACTAAACTTTTTTAGGAATTTCCTGATTTTGCGCGGTCATTTCACCGATAGGCTCCGCTATGTGGGTATTTTTTATTACATATTTGGCTCCTCACGAAAATCTGGACAGATATATAAGGGCTAAAACTACTGTATCCTGTTGGCCTGCAAGGAGATACGTTATTTGTTCCGACTTTTGGAAGCGACGGATGGCACCTTTCCGCCGAAGGCGGAGAGGTGTTTACTGATTCTATCGGAACTTAACCGTCTGTTACCCACTGTCACCTCGAGCGGAGCCTCGACGAAGTCGGGACGGAGTCGAGAGGTCTGATTAAAATAGTCTTTTGGTTTTATTTTCGAGAGAATCAGGAAATATGGAGACGAAGGGTGGCAACCACTAAAGTCCCGACAGAATCGGGACGAAAGTGGATGGTAGCTGATAAATCAGTTACGCAGGGTACGACGATACTACCCCACACCTTACAACAAAATATTATTATCGTCCAAAGCTTGGGGGGCAAGATAGGTAAGATAGGGTTTTTCTATTCTGGTTCATAAAAAATGATGTCTTGTCCGGAGCCGCTAAAAAGGAAGATTTTTTTCGCTATAGCCAAAACTTATCAACGCCCCAACCTTTGGGACGATATCAATATGTTACGGTTTCGCTCGCGGAAATTCCAATACGCGGCGTGTATATTATAGGACTTGGGCATTGAACTGGCTTAAATCAGTCAAAAAAAGTACACCGACCCGCGAATCGCTCAACCGAACTCTGTCGGTAACGCTCATTATTGGGCTGTTGGTATTGGGGCTTTTATCGCTGAGGCTGCACTATCGGGTCTGCGAGTTAAAAGCCGCTAATCGGCAGATAGCCCGGCATAATTCTTATGACTCGAGCCAACTGGTTCATCATCTGGCACAACTTCAGCGATATGTTAATCAGCAAAGCAGTCGGCATATTAATCAGCGGGACAATCAGTCGTATGAGCGTCTTTCCGAGCGGTCGGACTGGGCCGAAGTGATGGTAGCCGAGTTTTGTGATGGGGTCTGCCTGATTCAGGGCGAATATATGTTTATCGATCCCAAAACGGGACAGCCTCTGAGGCGGCTGGAGGAAGCAATAGGCCAAAAGGGCCAAAGCTCTCATTCGGCCCCTGTTCTGCATATTTCTGATAGTCTTAATAGTCCTGATAGTCCTGATACTTTCAATGGAGCGGTGGACACGGGGATTATGGCTTTGAGTGTAACTGGCTCTGGTCCGCCGCTCGTGGTACAATACAGTGGCACTGGTTTCCTCATAGACCAGCGTGGTTATATTGCCACTAACAGACACGTAACAGAGCCTTGGCGGTTCAGTGATGAGTATCAGGCTGTTTTGCGGGCGGGTTACGAGCCGCAAATGCTTTTATTTCGGGCCTTTTTCCCCGGCCAGACTCACCCTTTCGACCTGACGGTCAAGGCGGTGGACAAGGAGGAAGACATAGCGCTGCTGCACAGTCGGCTGGGAGACAGGGTAGTTCCTGTACTGTCCTGTATCGGGGGACCGGATGATTTGAAAGTAGGCCAAACGGTTATTGTGTTGGGTTATCCGACCGGATTTGATTTACTGCTGGCACGGCTGAAACGAAATGAACTTGACCGGATTATTGGTGCCGGGGGTGCTACATTTGAAGAAATGGCGCTGAAAATGGCTCAGCGGAATTTGATTCAACCGACCGCCACGCGTGGCATGTGCGGCCGGGTCAACGCCGGCAGAATTTTGTATGATGCTCCAACAGCCGTCGGCGGCTCTGGTGCGCCGGTAATCGGTCAGGCCGGCAAGGTCGTAGCCATCAATACCGCCATTATGAAGGGTTTTTCCGGGACAAACTTCGGAGTACCGATCAGTCGCGTATTGGAGCTTCTGAAACGAACTGTTGCGGTTGAGCCAAACCACCCGTAACCATTTCTTTTATAGCAAGTCTTTACATTCATTTCTATCGTTTCTTCTATTATCTGAACAAATTCCGATTCTCTTGCCGATAGAGAATATGTATGTCTGATTGCCATTTTGTAAAACGCCGATTATAGGGAACGAATTATGAATTGTCCTTTCCTTAACTCTGATAATCCGCATTGCAGTGAGCACCTCAATATGAATAAGCTGGATGAGGCGTTTGATCTCTGTACGAACCACTATATGATGTGTCCTGTATATATGCAGATAAGCCAGGAAAAGTTGGAGCTTGTAGCTGTCGGAGTTGATGCGCCGGAGAAACAGATGTAATTTTGTGTACCGCGGACGTCGTCCGCATCTTTTGCTTTTGCCGGCGTCTATCTTGTTTTGTGGCAGAAAAAAATACTCTTTTTCGCGGTGGAGAATTTTACTTTTTTTATTTTTCCGGCACACCTGATTTCAGGTGAAAGCATAAATTATTAACTCCAAGTAGTTAGGTTGTCATCCGTTTGTTTTCCAAAACCTTACTTACTGATACATTTTTTTGCTTTCACCTGTTGAATAACCTCCTTCGGAAAAATAAAAAAAGTCAAATTCGGAGCCGCTAAAAAGGAAGATTTTTTTCGGTACAGCCAAAACCTATTTACGCCCCAACCTTTGGGACGATATCAATCATTTTAACTGACCGGTGGAGCCGAAAATGACCAAGGCCGGAAACAGTAATTGGCCCATCACGCAGATCAAGCCTTTTCTTGATTATCTGCTGATTGAGTGTGGCTTAGCGGATAATACCATACTTGCTTATCGCCGTGATCTGCGGCGTTTCTCACTTTTTTGTCTTGATACTCACCTTACTGATCCGCGCTCGATCGGTCCCCTCGATATTCAGCATTATGCGCGTTTCCTTGCGAATGAGCAGCTTGCTTCGAGCAGTATTGCCCGGCATCTTGTAACGGTGCGGATGTTTATGCGTTATCACACGCTTTTTGGGATGGTTGACGGGGACATCTGCAATGTATTGGAGACTTCCAGAACCTGGCAGCGGCTGCCGAAGGTTCTCAACAGGCAACAGACTATCGACTTGATAACCGCGACAGACCCGGAGGACGCGTTTTTTTTGCGGGACCGGGCGTTGTTGGAGTTACTTTATGCGACGGGGATGCGGGCGTCGGAGATCGCCGGTTTGCGGATTGAGGACGTTAATTTTCAGATCGAATATCTGCGATGTTTTGGTAAAGGCAACAAGGAACGCATCATACCCGTTCATGAGACGGCACTTGCTGCGCTGCGGGAATATCTAAAAAAGTTACGGCCGAAACTCATCGGAGAGAAGCGTGTTGTGGATAATGTTTTCATTTCGCGGACGGCTCGGCCGTTGAGTCGGATTGAGGTATGGCGAATCGTCCGCAAGGCGGCGATAAGAGCCGGCCTGCCGAAAAACGTCAGTCCTCATACATTAAGGCACTGTTTTGGTTCACACTTATTAGCCGGCGGCGCCGACCTGCGCAGCGTACAGGAGATGCTCGGCCATGCCGATGTTACTACGACTCAAATCTATACTCACGTTGATCAACAACACCTGAGAAATATCCATAAAAAATATCACCCTCGCCCTTAACTTACCCCACGCATTTTTCTTTATTTCCGCCATAGGCGGATTGAATGTTGAACGTTCGATGTTTCCCGATAAATCGGGATTTATCTTTTCTATATTTCTTCTCTTTTCTGAATTTTTCTTTGCTTCCTTCAAAGGGTATTCTTGGGGAGAATTAAAGGGGTCAAATCTCTTTTTTTGTTTGACAATGTCGTTTTTTATTCTATAATCGGCCATTATGGCTCGTCCAACAAGAAAAACTACAGGCGGATATTTTTATCACGTGTTTAATCGTGCAAATGGTCGTCTTCGCATTTTCAAGAAACGTGATGACTTTTTGGCTTTTGAGAGGGTACTTGGCGAGGCTCAGAAACGCACGGAAATGCGTATTTGCGGCTATAGCATAATGTCCAATCACTGGCATTTGCTGCTTCGGCCTTACCATGACGGCGACTTATCAGAGTTTATGCGATGGCTGACCGTTCCCCCCTGGGCGAGAAGCGATGGATTAAGCAAACAGCGGAGATATTAGACTTGCAATCAACAATTAACAGACGAGGAAGACCGAAAAAAGAGATTTGACCCCTTTAATTCCCCTCATCTATTTGCCTGAGTAACAGCCTAAAAGAACCAACGTAGATTATAAGTACTAATATCGCCAGTAAGATGGCCTCAATCGGGCTGAACGGAAAATTTCTTTTTTTCTTCTGCATGATTGACTTTCTCAATTTCGGTATAAAAATATACCAACTTATTTTTGCCTATGTATTGGTTCAGCCGGAATTGGACAAATCACTTTTACAATTAAGAGACAAACTTGCCTTCGGCAAGAGGTTTTTTTAGGCATAAGGGAATCAAAAATACCTTTTGAAGAAAGTGGGTGGGCACTAAGTCCCACCCGGACGGTATTCCGTCATCCCGGCTGGTTATCCCTGGCAAGTTGCTCCTCAGCAGAGCCTGCTTCCGTTTCACCAGCCGATAACATTCTTGTCAATTGTTCGGTTTTTGTCAAGTTTCTTTCCATTACGATGCTTTTCTTTTGGCTTTGCGAGAATCGGCGCAATCTGCGGATAAAACCTTTATGGCAAAGATGATTTACATCGTGGTATTGTCGGCTTACGATGAGCCATTATAAGGTTACACCGTGATATTGCAGCTTTACATCGTGGCATTGTGAGCTTACAACGTGGTTTCGTAAGGTTACATCGTGATATTGCAAAGTTACAAAGCGACAGTGTCGCCTTACATTGAGGCATTGTAAGGTTACATTAAGCCGTTGCGGGCTTACATCATCAAATTGTAGCATTACATCGTGGCGTTGTGAGGTTACAATATGACATTGTAAGGTTACATCAAGGCATTGCAGGCTTACAACGTGGCATTGTAAGGTTACATTGAGGCGTTGTAAATGGGTTAAACGAGTCGTTAAAACAGCAAAAAGGGATATAAGTTATTTATTGAAAGGACTTTAGGTGAAATAGCACAATTTCCTAAAGCAGAAGCGGATGTTTCGGCTCTGACTATGAGCATGATGGCAGCCTCGAAATCTTGAATCGGTTATTCAGGGAGCGGGAACGCTGTTTTTGGACTGGAAAGCACCTGCCAGAGGTTCAGGCGGTACAGTCAGAACCTATATCATCGAGAGGCGCGAGCAGCCCGCAGGTGGCGGCGGATTCGGAGCATAGTCGTAGGTCGGTATCGCTATGGAAAGCGAAACCTCACTTACAAACCAGCCTCGCGGCCCACAATTAGAATATCGGGTAAAAGCCGTCAATGTCGGTGGCGAAAGTATCCCGTCCAATACCGTTGCTATCGTGCTGTAATAACTTAGAGACACAGTTAGACCCGGAAAAATTAAGAAACAGGCAGATTTTGGTTGTTTTAGCCATGTCGATGTGTTATTATTGCATGGAAGGTGTGATGTTTGAGCTTTTGACAATTGAATACGGAACTGTACTGAATTTTTGATGTTGTAACCGAAATCGGCAAGTTTTTGTGTAAGCAGACATCAGCAAGTCAGTGCCCCAATACGGGGTGCTGCTGGCTATGTTGCTTACAGGCCTTGCCGGGCCTCGATTGCGCATGGTATAGTGGCGTCCTTTTTAGTGCGCCGGAAAATATTAACTAATTTTTTTAGGAGATAGTGTGATGAGAAGTGCAAGAATGACAATTTGGGTGATTGTAGTGGTTTTAGTAGCAACTGGCGTATCAAAGGCGGATTTAGTTGGCTATACGGCTACTAATACCTCTAACTCCGTGGTTTACTTAACTAATTTTGATACGGGTGAGCAGACACCTTTAGGCCCGAGTGGTATTAGTCATTTATCCGCTTTTGATATTTCACCAGTTGATGGCTATATATATGGGATTGATATCGATTTTTCAGCTTCGGAACCTGACTTTTATAGAATATCTACTGATAATGGAGTGGGGACTCTGATTAAAAGCAACGCACTTGATCCTACCATTTGGGGAGCCAAAAGGAATTTGGCATTTTCATCAGATGGAATACTTTATGGAATAGTTGGTAGCGATTTCTTCACAATCAATACCTTAACAGGAGATACATCTATAATTGGGTCGCTAAATCCATATATAGATACACACGCTTTTGCAATTGATAGTGAGGGTAAAGGTGTTAGTTGGGATTCAGGTGCTAACTGGTTGTTTGAAATTGATTTAACCGATGGTACTACAACTTCCTTGGGATATTTGGATGCTGATTTCGATGCTTTTGATTATGGGCCTGATGGAATACTCTATGGATGGGCTGGTAATCAATTGTTTAGTATAGATGTGGATACTGTTTCATCGACATATTTGAGAAGTTTCTCAATTTCTGGTGATTCTCTTACGGTAGTCCCTGAACCAGCCACGCTCTTGCTGCTCGGTTTAGGCACTTTGTTCTTCAGAAAAACAGGGCGCGCTTTCACTTCTTGAGATTACAAAGATATGCTCAAAGCAAAAATTCTCATTTGATATTGTCATTTGTTAGCCCTTTAAGTGTTTGGCCAATATCTTGTTTAAGGTGTTTAACAGTTCCATTGTCTAACTTTTTTGCTGAGGGTACTTTGAATTGGTGAGCTGTATAATCTATAAGTTCATTTATCCAACAAATTGAGTGATTTCCATGAAGGCCAATTAAAGCTAAAAGATGTTCGGGTGATTTAGCCTTAAGAAAAGCGCTTTTTCTGACGTCAACCTTTTGGTGGGATGTTCCATTCTGAAGATTGTTATACAACTTTCCAACGGCCTCATTCATTGAGCGACGGGGCCAAGATATTATACCCAAATGAAATGCGGTAATTATAAATACATTGGTGCAAAGATACTCCACACTAATAGAGGTTTGCGAGTAATCAAACCGCATTAAAATTACTCCTCCTTGAACTCCTGTACCTTCCGGAGAAGGTTCAAAACCTAAGTTTTCCGTCAAATGGGGACGAGGTCTTAAGATGGTCTTGTGGATTTTCCATTTAGCTGTTTTTGAAACCGAGGATACTGTTTTTACTTGTATCTTCATTAGATGATCCTTGTCGTCAAGAATTATGTCAAAACCATCTTGGTCAACTTCATTTGAATAAGTCTCTAGAAAATAACCCCGTGCCGCAGCCGCAACTTGAAGATCGTGGATTAAGCGATGTATGAGAATTGCTGATCGAGACATAGGTTTTTTGATCATAAATTTTCTCAATTCTGTCATTTTATATACACTCCCAAAACTATTTATGTATATACTAACAAAAATATGTCATTAAGCAAAGTATTATAGCTGTGGTCGCTACCGTAAGCGCCTGGATTTCGTGGCCAACTTCCCTTAACCCAATTAGCCCTTTACATCCGGCAATTGCGGGTTAAAATCAGCAATTATGTTCTGCTCTTGATACGAAAGGCAAGAGAAACAGAGAAACAAATTAGTAACCGTTTAGCCATCTGCGACGCTTTGGAAAAATCGCGCAAAAGCACCTCTCTGAAATACAGAAAGGTGCCACCCGTCATGAAGGCGGTGGTACAGAGTGAAAAGGATGGATTCCTGCCCCCTGCCTTCGCAGGGGCATGCTTTTGCAGGAATGACATAATGCCGTAGAATGACACAATGCCATAGAAGGAAAAATTATGCGATATGAAATACCTCAAAAGCAGGAAGCGGTTCAGTTGGTTGGGCCGGATGAGTTGACGCTGAACAGGGACAAGGAAGTGTTTCAGCCGGGGCCGTATCAGATATTAGCTCGAGTGGAGGCGGTAGGGTTGTGCTTTTCAGACTTGAAGCTGCTGAAGCAGTTTTCGAGTCACGCTCGCAAGACCGAGATAGTTACCGGGGCAGAACCGAGTGTTCTGGAGGAGATTTCCAGTTATGTGCCGGGTGATATGACCACCGTGCCGGGGCACGAGGCAGTAGTGGAGGTGTGCGCGGTCGGGGAAAAAGTAAAAGATGCCAAGCTGCACGAACGGTATCTGGTGCAGACGGACTACCGGTGGGCCAAAACAGAAAATTCAAACGCGTCGTTCGGGTACAACTTCGAGGGTGCGCTGCAGGAATATGTGTTGATGGACGAGCGGATTATTACTTCACCGGAAGGGGTGTCGATGCTGATTCCGGCTTCCGACAAGCAGTCAGCGGCGGCGATAGCGCTGGTCGAGCCGTGGGCATGCGTCGAAGACGCTTATTCCGTCATAGAGCGGATAACACTGGAAGCCAGCGGAGAGATGCTGGTGGTAGCCGAAGATGAAGTTGATATCGCGGCGTTCGGTGATTTACTCGATCGTTACGGCTATCCGGGGAATTTATGTTGGGTCTCAAAGCTGGAAATCCCTCATCTGTCACGAGTGGCTGTCAGGAAACTGGGCGAATTGTCGGAACTGGATGGGGAAACGGCATTCGATGATGTGCTTTACTTCGGTAGTGATCCGAAAGTTGTCGAAGAATTGATGTCCAAAGTGGCAACGCGGGGCCTGCTGAATATTGTTTTGGGCGGCGGCAAGCTGGGCCGGGACGTGGTTACGCAGGTGGGGCGGGTACATTACGGTGGAATCCGCATAATTGGGACAGTCGGTTCCGATCCCGCCGAGGCGATGGCTGGTATTCCTGCGACCGGTGAGATACGTCCGGGAGACCGGATTAATATTGTGGGGGCAGCCGGTCCGATGGGTGCGATGCACACGATCCGCAATATCTGTCAGGGTGTTGATGGGGTAAGTGTTTTTGCCGGAGACCTGGATGATGTACGGCTGGAGGTGCTGAATAAGGTTGTCAAACCCTTGTCGATGAAATATCATGTTCCATATCGAGATTATAATCCGACAAAGGAAACACTCGACGAAGAATTCGATTATATCGTACTGATGGCGCCGGTGCCGAAACTGGTGGCGGCGGCGATTGAAACGGGTGCGGAAGGGGCGATTATAAATATTTTCGCCGGTATTCCGGCGACCGTTACCGGTACGATGGACCTGCAAAGCTATATTGAGAAAAAAATGTACTTCATCGGCACGAGTGGCTCAACGCTGGATGATATGAAAGCAGTACTGGCGAAGGTGGAATCGGACCAGTTGGATACCAATCTGTCAGTGGCGGCTGTCAGCGGACTTGACGGGGCAGTCGAGGGTATCCGGGCAGTGGAAAAGCAGTCGATAGCCGGCAAGATTATTGTTTATCCCAGTTGTAAAGGGTTGGGCCTGATAAAATTAAAGGACCTGCCGGAGAAACTACCGGAAGTAGCGGAATTATTGAAAGATGGAGTGTGGACAAAAGAAGCGGAAAAGAAGATGTTTGAATCGTTTAATGCGAAATGAAAAATAAGAAAAAACTAAAACGACGAATTGTTCTTGTAGTTGTTCTGTGTTTTGTAGCTTATCTGCTACACGCCCTGTACTATATGTACAATACCGGATCACGTTCCGGCCAAGTAATTGACGCTGAGACTGGAATGCCCATAGCAGGCGCTGTGGTTAATTTTACATGGAGAACACCAGGCTTTTTGGGAGTAGCCGGTCCGGCAATAGCTGCATTTTATGAAACAGTTAC
>Ga0209633_10004823_pt1 | contig 12042 bp, 12 predicted proteins | sample Cruoilmetagenom1_FD_187290 | JGI IMG/M metagenome (GOLD analysis project Ga0209633, IMG submission 187290) | Oil polluted marine microbial communities from Coal Oil Point, Santa Barbara, California, USA - Sample 1 (SPAdes) (version 2) | ecosystem: Environmental > Aquatic > Marine > Oil seeps ... | reverse complement strand
ATAAAAAATAAAAATATTTTATATTTTAAATCATAATATTTAAATAACAATTTAATAGATACAAAAAAAATAATACAATTAAATATATATATTAAGGTATAATTATAACTAAAAAATTTTAAAATAGTTATAGGTCCTAATAAACTAAAAGAGATACTCGTTAATTGACTATAATTTTCTTTAGCCAAGCGCTCATATGTCAAAGCATCTGAATATGCTTGAATATTTATTTCTCCCAATAAAGATGGATATGCCAAGAAATAAAAAGGAATCACTGTAAAAATTAAAAATATACTAATTATAAATGAATGTTTTTTAATCATCTATTTAAAATATTTCCTATAAAAATCTAATATCCATAAATTAGAGGCATAATCTTTATGTAGTTTTTGTTTTCTTTGCATGTAATTTTGAAACTTTTGTTCTGTAAAAGAAAGTTTTTTTAATACAAAATCTTTATCTTCATTTAGTTGACTAGCATTATCGTATGGATTATTTTTCATCTCTTCCTGTACAAATTCTCTTGTTAGTTGATCTGAGCATATTAGTGTCGAGTAATGTAACTTTCGTTTATCAACATTAAACTTATTAGGTAATATGTATCCTTGATAAAATCTTGTAAAAACGGACTCATAATGTTTCTTTTCATAGGGTATATAATTTACTTTTTCTTTTAAAATTTCAAGACTTTTATTTTTATCAAAATCCATATAGTCTAATAGGGATATCCATTGGATTTTTTTTACTTTGGAATAATAAAAATATTTAAAAACTGACATAAAAGGATAAGTTTTAAGTTTTTTAATTTCTCCAAATTTATTATTAATATCTTTTATATTTGTAACATCCCATTTGAAATGATTCCAACCTTCTGGCATATCCATGCCTTCGTTAGATATATTTGTACCAGGTAACATATATTTAATATTATATTTATTTGCCAAGCCATACATAGTTGAAATAATTGCATGATCAGTTAATAATTCTATATCAATAACATCTGCTTCGAAAAATGATTTTTGTAAACTTTTAAACTCTTTCCAATCAATAACATGTGTATGTAGATCTACATTTAATTTTTTTACTAAATTATCTATATTCTTTACAGCAAGTTCAGAATTCCATCCATTATCTAAATGAACTGCAAGTGGTCTTAATCCTAATTCTACAGCCCTAAGTAAAAGAAAAGAGCTATCGAGTCCACCACTTACTCCCATAATACAGTCATATTTTTTATTTTTACCATCTTCTTTTATTTTCAATAAAATTTTGTCTAATTCTTCAGCTCTATTACTAGACTTATATATAGATTTATTCAACTTTTCTATATATTTGTTGCAAAAGTTACAGTTCCCTTTTTCATCAAATTTTATGTTTTGGGCAGTTTCATCCATTACGCATCTGTTACATATTTTAATTTTTAACATCTATTTACCTTTAAATAATTTTTCAAGTTCGTTATATTCTGGATATGAAATTAACACTGCTTTATGCACTCCATTATAAACAAACATACTTCCAGCGGCACATCCATGAGCACCCATTTCTTTTACTTTTTTAAAGTCTTCTAAACCTTTGGCTCCGCCACAAGCTATCACAGGGATACTTAACTGACTTGTAATCTCTTCTATAATTTTTAAATCATAGCCTTGCATTAAACCATCATTATCGATTGAATTGATGATAATCTCCCCAACTCCTAACTCATGCATTTTTTTAGCTAGTTCAATTGGAGGTATTTTTATTTTTTTAGTTCCAGAATATGAAAAGACTTCATATTTACCAAAAAAAGATTTTTTAATATCCAGACAAAATACCACACTTTGAGAACCATAGTTTTGTACTAACTGCTTAACTAAGTCAAAATTTTCAATAGCACTTGTATTTAAGACAATTTTTTCAATACCTAAACTAAAAAGTTTTTTAGCATCTTCTAAAGTTTTAATTCCTCCGCCATAGCCTATAGGCATAAATGCTTCACTAACTATACTTTCAATTATTTCAAAGTTGATAGTTTTCTTTAGTTTTGAAGCTTCAATATCAAATATAATTAACTCATCCACTTCTTTTTCATTAAAGATTTTTACAGTATTTATAGGATCTCCCACATATTTATGTTTTTTAAAGTGTATCCCTTTATAAAGACCCTCATCTTTCATCAACAACACAGGAATAACTCTTGTTTGTAACATCAATAATTCTCCATAAAGTTTTTAATCAAACTCATACCAAATTTATGACTTTTTTCAGGATGAAACTGAGCACCTATTATATTCTCTTTTTCAAAAGAAGAAACGAATTCATGCCCATAATTTGTAAATGTAAGTACATCTTTTTTGTCATTAGATTCTACATAATAACTATGTACAAAATAATATCTTTTTTCACTTTTTATTTCATTAAAAAGCTTTGAGTTTTTCTTTTGATTTACAATATTCCAACCCATGTGAGGGACTTTCAAAGTATCACTTACAAACTTTTTAGTTTTTGCATCTACCCATCCAAGTCCTGCTAATTTACCTTCTTCACTGCTTTTTGTCATTAGTTGCATACCCAAACATATTCCTAGGATAGGAGTTTTTTGCTCTACCACCTTCTGATTGAGTACTTCAATTAGCCCTAATTCTCTTAAGTTTTTCATGCCATTATCAAACGATCCAACGCCAGGGAGTATAAGTTTAGTTGCTTTTTTTATCTCTTCTATATTTGAAGTGATGATACTTTTATGACCAACCTTTTTTACAATATTAGAAATTGAGCCTAAATTTCCCATACCATAATCTATTACTACTATCATTTCTTATTTCCTATTATATTTTCTATAAAATTTATATAATTTTGTTTCCAATTACTATCCCAAAAATAGTTTGAATCTTGTTCAATTTCTTTTTCTGAATTTATTAATTGAATCAACTCAAATCCATTATTAAAACCTATAAATGAATTTTTTGGTTCATAAAATTGTGTGTATTTTGTATTCATCAAATAGATTTTTTTAGTAAAATATATAGCTTCAAATAAAACAGTACTTGCTTCCATGCCAATTACAATGTCAACTTTGCTAAAAGTTTCATATAAATTTGAAGTATCAATAATAACACCTTTTTCTATTAAATTTGAATATCTTTTCTTTACAGCTGGGATTTCTGAAGGATGTGGTCGCAAAATTAATTTAAAGCCAAGTTTATTTAATATTTCAAAACTATTTTCAATAAGTTCATTTAACTCTTGAAAAACTGTTCCACCAGATATAAACAATATCTGATTTGTTTTTTCTTTGTTTGTTATTATATACTTTGTTTTTTTTATCAAGTCCACTAATCCAATAGAACATTTTTGACTTGGTACTCTTATAACACTACTCCAATACTCACCATGTGTTAATAAATACTCTGGTAAAAATTCTTTAATACTACTCTGAATATTTTCGTGATAGTTATATGCAGGATGTGCAAGACCTATATATCCATGTTGATATTCACTAGTTGTTATACCCAATGATTTAGCGGCTGTTATCAAAGGTATTTGTCCTAGGTAGTGCGCATCTTCTACTATTACTAACTTAGGTTTTTTTATTTTTAGGAACTGACTATACATCCAAAAAGAAATACTCATTCTTTTTCTTAATTTTATTAATGTTTGTTTGATATCATTAAAAATTACATCATCAACGTCAAATAAATTCTTGTTTCTCAAATATTTAATAAAGTTATCGATTGTATCAACATCATCTTTTTTAAGCTTAACAGTTTTAGAACATAAAATAATCATTATATCAATCAAATCTCTAAAATAAATTTTTTCTTTTTTTGGAAGTAAATATGATAATTTAACAGATGACTCAATAATTTGAGTTTTATCTTTAAACAGTTGATAAAACTCATCATAAAGTCTATTTGTGTATTTTTTATTTTCAAATTTGTTTACTATTCCTGAACTAAAAATATAAATATCTTTTTTGGGTGCAAAGAAAAGATTTGATTTCAAAGTATGATAAATATATTTTAATATCTCTTTTGTAGATTTATTATTTGATTTCACATGAGGATTGGATAAATTGAACTCTTTATTTATAAGTGATTGGATTAACATAAATCTTACAAATAAATACATAGGAATTTGACTTGTTGTAAATCTAAAATTCAAGATTTTTCCATCTGATTCTAATGTTTCTAAAATATTATCGAATTTCATTTTGTCTTCTCCAAAAACTAAACCAAGGCATAGGATGAACTTTTGCAGATAATGCCCAAGTCAAAAAGAAAGTAATTAAATATGCAAGTAAAGTTCCTTGTGCTGCACCAATCATTCCATTTAAATTAATTAAATAATAAGAAAAAATAAAATTCAATATACCTGTTATAAATGTCAAAATTGCAAGAGTAGCTGTTCGCTCAGCGAAAGATATAAGTAATCCAACAGTATAATAGGCCCCACTTAATGCCAAAGCATATGCTAAATAAGGCACTACTTCTGCTGATTGAATATATAATTCACCAAAAAAGTTCAAAATAATAAAATTTATAATAACTATAAAAAGTATTGTAATCATTAAAATACCTATAATCATTAAATATGTAACAATAACGACTTTAGTATTATGTAATTTATCTTTTAGTTTTTCAAATAACCAAGGAATGTATCCATTTTTAAAAGCTTCAATCAAAAGACTTATAGGTAATGCCATTTGCCAACCTAGTTGGTATATTCCAGTTGCTTCTTCACCTTCTAAGTTAATGAGTAAAATTCTGTCTGTCATTGAGATTGCTAATGCACCTAGTGCATGAGGTATTAATGGAACTCCGAATTTTAAGATATGATTAAAATACTCTTTATTATATTTAATTTTTATCTCTTTTGCTTTGATGATAAACAGCAACGATATCAAAGAAAAAAATGAAATAACTATTACATTAGCCTCAAGATAACCTTGCCATCCTACATTATAAAAAACCACAAATAAAAGAATCAAAATAGTGTTTAAAATACTTTTAAGTATATTAAATATTCCATAGTATAAAGATTTTTGCTTCATTTGTAATAAAGTCATATAAATTGAAATTAAAAATTGCATTGAAGATGCAAATAATGCAACATAAATCCAAATACCGCTCAATGAAGTAACCTTTTCTAATTTGTCAATAAAAAGAAAAGAAAATGATAAAACTATCAAAATACTTATAAAATATATTATAAAGGAATTACCAATGTACAAAGGAAAATCAATTTTATCTTTATCTACAAATTTTCTACTAATGGCTCCATGAGCATTTATTCCTATAAATGCAGTAAAAAAAGACACCATTAAGGTGTACATTGCAATTATAGAATATTCAGAAGGTATGATATACCTTGTTATAATAGGTAATGCTAAAAATGGTATTAAATTTTGGATTATTGAACTTATAAAATATATATTCATATGTTTGAAAAATGACATGTTAACTTTCATAGTTTAAAATCGTTTTTAAGTTTGATATCATATTACTAGCAAGTATATTGTGCCCTCTTTCATTTAAATGATGTAAATCTTTTAAGAAAATAGTTTCCAAATCACAATTTTTGTAAGAGTCAAATAAATAAAAATCTGTATATTTTTTAATCGTAGCATTATATGTATTTATATTTTTATCTACTTTTGGACTTTTCTCTATATATTGTTTACAAGCAGGTGCAATTGGGATATGTATAACTTTTGTATTTTTCTCATTAAAAAGTGTATAGACTTGACTTATGTTTTTAGTAAAATTTTTCAATTCTACTTGCTGAATTGATCTTAAATTTGACAAAAATGCATGGTATTTTGAAATTATTCTTCTTGTAATCCAAGATAACTTTAAAATTGATAATAACTTTATTTCAAAATCTTTTAAAACTCTTGGAGCACAATCTACTATTCCAAATTGAAAAACAACTATATCTGCTTCATATAAAAGTAATTTATCTTTTGTTAATTGAAGTAATCTTTCTGAATCTAAACCATTTACCGTTAAAAAAATGAATTCGATATTATCTTTTTTGAAAAATGAAATAACTTTATATACCCATGTATTGTCATAGCTTATTCTTTCATTATTTACAAACCTTGGAGCTCCCAAGGAATCTGTGATTATTAGTATTCTTTTTATATTTCTTTGCATCAATATCTACTAACAATTAAACTTTATTTTATTTTGCTGTCTTACACTAAGAGCGACTAACTGACTTTGAATTAAATCAATATCTTCTTTTTTAGCTTCAGTAAACCTACTACACTCTTTACATAGGTCTAGCTTTTGTGTATAAAATTGATCTCTAATCCTATCCATATCTTTCGAATAATAAACTTCTTTTATACTGTTGTGACTGAGATTTCCAATATTTAATTCTGCAGCAAAATCATCACAACAAAGCGCAACTTCACCATCAAATGCAACTGTCAATATATCAAAAGGATATGAACAGAAAAAATCTTTTGTTTGCTTATCTAATTTGAAATACTCATTTTCTGAATCTAAACTTACTGATTTAAATTTTCCATCTTCATACTTTACAGGGTCATACATAAAGTGAATATTAATATCTCCAATATATTCACCCCATAATTCTAGATATTCTTTAATATTTGTTTTTGTGGTCAAAAGTAAATTGGTTGATATTTTAGAAGATTTTGGTTGCTTTGAAGCATACTCATAAAACTCTTTTATATTTTGATAAACCTTTTCAAACTTTAAAGGAAAACGATATTTTTCATACGACTCTTTATCCCACCCTTCTATAGAATACTGTAAATAATCTACTTTAATAATACTATCAAAATATTTATGAAGTAATGAAGCATTTGTTGAAAGGCTGATTTCAAATCCTTTCTTTTTTGCAATATCAATAATTTGATCAAATTTTGGGTGCATTGTCGGTTCAGCAGTAGAATAAAGTCTTAATTTTTTTATCTTGTTTTCTTTAGCATCATCAAGTATTTTTTCATAAAGTTCCAATGTCATAAACCCTTTAGACCTCTCTTCTGGCATAAAAACTCTTGGACAAAACGGACATTGTGCGTTACAACTTGCTGCAACATCTATGATGATTTCCTCTATTTTATAAGGTTTAATGATTTTCTTTATTCTTAAAATATTACCTCTTCCTAGTGTATTTTTTATTATCTTTTTAAACATATTTAGATTCCTTAATAATTTTGGCCAACTCATAATCTATCTCTTCATCAATATCAATAGAACTCTTTCTATCCATAACATAAGCAAAAATATCACCTTTAAAAAAAAAGCTTTTCTCTTCCAAAAGTTTTTTTATTTTACAAATATAAATAGCACCATTAAGCCTATAATATTTTTCTAAATCTTGGCTTCGTTTATTTAAAACTTCATCTCTTAAAAAACCTTTCATCGATAAACTATCATCTAAAGTATTTGACCACAAAGGGGAGTGTTCCATCTCACAAACACTTACTATTGCTTCAGCTTTTTTCTTCTCTAAAAATTCTATAGCTTCATCAATATGTTTTTCATCTCTAAGTGGACTTGTAGGTTGCAGTAGTACTACATAGTCATAGCTATTGAGATTATCGATAGTATGTTTTATAGCATCAAATGTTGTCGATGTGTCGCTTGCTAGTTCATCTGGTCGTTTGATAGTATCTGCTCCATACTTTTTTGATATATCTAAAATCTCATCATCATCACTTGTCACGACAACTTTGTCTATGTAGTGACTTTTCAGTCCCGCTTCTATGCTCCAAGCTATGAGAGGCTTGCCACACAAATCAAGGACATTTTTTCGTGGTAGTCTTTTGCTTCCACCTCTTGCAGGGATGATAGCTAAAAAAGTTTTGTTTTTATACACTAAAACACCTCGCCATACTCATCATTTGCCTTTTTGTACTCTTCCATACGACCAATATCTAGCCAATACTCCCTAAGTGGAAATGATATAGCATTATCCTTTTCACTGATAAGTTTTTCAAACAGTGTCGGCATATCATAAAACTCATTTTCTGGGATGTATTTTAGCACATCGGGGCTTAGCATATAGATGCCTGCACTGACAAAAAACTTTTGAACTGGTTTTTCTTCTATCGATAAGATATTGCTCCCATCGATATTTACTACGCCGTAAGGTACTTGAAAGTCATACTCTCTTACACACATAGTTCCCATAGCGTTATTTGCTATATGAAAGTCATGCAGATGCTCAAAGTTTACATTAGTCAGTAAGTCTCCATTCATCACAAAAAATGGTTCTGTTGGCTTTTCTTTAAGTAAACTAAGAGCTCCAGCTGTTCCCATGCGTTGTTCTTCGAAAACATATTCTATATTGACTCCAAATTCACTGCCATCTTTAAAATAATCTTGTATAACATGAGATTTATAATTTACACACATTACAATATTTATGTACCCATACTCAGCAAATTTTTCTACTATGGTTTGAAGTATTGGTTTATTTCCAACTTTTAGCATGGGTTTTGGAGTGTTTTCAGTAAGTGGTCGTAGTCTAGTTCCAAGTCCTCCCACCATAAGAATAACTTTATTTGTTTTACTTTCTTTTGAGATAAGTTCATCAAGAATCTCTAAACCGACTAAGTCACCTTTGTCATCCACAATAGGTATTTGATGTAGTTTTTTAGTTCTACAAATATTAATAATCTCTTCTTTAGAGTTATTGATACTTGCAACCGTAGGCGTTTTGAAATAAATATTTTTTACAGATTCATTTAAAGATATATTATTTAAAAGAGCTCTTCTAATATCTCCATCACTTATAGTGCCAAGAAGTTTCTTATTTTCATCAACTACGATAGCTAACTGTTTAGAACTTTTATCTATGATTTTAAGAACTTCTAAGATAGAAGTAGATTCTTTTACAATAATATCTTCAATATTCTTCATTATTTATTTTCTTTCCATATTGGTTGTTTTAATTCCCAAATTCCATTTTTTTTATCCCATAAATGTGGTGAACGGAACTTTTCAATTGCATCATGATATTCTTGTAAAGAGATATCCATATACTCACAACAATCTTTAATATACTGTTCTGGAAATTCACCATCAAACCTTTTAATAAGAGCAATTCCCTCATCTCTTGTGATATCACCATTTCGAACTTCTTGCGCCGAGTCATATGTAGCTCTTCCGATTCCAAATTTAATAGTAGTTGTATGATAATGTAACCAATCTATTTTATCATCAAGTGAACTATATTTACTAAAACTTCCTTCTGTTCTATGATCATTTGGCATAAAATCTGTATTTTCCACAGAATAATAATACACATCTTGAGGATGCCATTTTACATAATAACCCAAATAATGTACTTCGGTACCTGTTTTTTCTATTTCATAAGGATTTACTGGAAAATATGCTTCCAAATCAGAAAGCTTAAATCCATAATCATCAATTAAATCTTTTGCAGGAACGCCACCCAGAACCAAATCTTTTATGCTTAGTTCTGCACTATAATATTTTGGATCTCTAGTTGGTTTTTCATTATCCTCAATTGCATTTCCGTATTCTGCTTCATTTTCTCCAAATATTACAAGTGGAATATCAAGTAAAACCGAAAGTCTAGGAGCAAGATTTTTTTGTCCTAAAATAAAAGGCTGAAAAGGATGTCCAAGATTTAAAAAGGCACTTTTTGTTAAAAATCTATGTAATTTTTTATTTTGATTGTATGTATAGTTTGCGAAACCAGCATTTAACCAAGCATCAAAATTTCGTCTTCCAATTTCTGTATAAAGTGCAGGTGGCCAAGTAATCAAAATTGGATTCATATTATATTTGTACTTTAATATGTGAGCAGCTTGAACGCTATCTTTTCCACCACTACCAGGTACCACTACATCGTATCGTCCATCATTTCTTCTAAAACGATTACACAATTCCTCAAGTTGTTTATGTCGATCTTCCCAGTTAATAGATTTCTTTTTTTCTGCATATCTACATGCTTCACATATTCCATCTTCACCAAAAACTAATGTTCTTTTTTTTTCACCCTCTTTTTGTTTAAATTCAACAGTAGAAGATGGTCTTTGGTTATTCATTGTACATTTTTTACAAAATTTTACTTCCAATGGCAATCCATATTTTCCAAATAATTCACTCATATTCTCTCCTACAATTCTATGAAATTTTTAAATAATTTAATGCCAGCTTCTCTACTTTTTTCCGGATGAAACTGTACGCCATATATATTTTCTTTTTGAATTGATGACACAAATTTATGTCCTGCATAATCTGTAAGAGATATAATATCAGTATAGTTTACAACTTCATATGAGTGCATAAAATAAAATTCTTCCGCTTCCAAGCCTTTTAATAACTTATTATTATTTACAACATCTATTTTATTAAATCCAACATGAGGCACTTTTGCATCTACAATCATAGGTTTTACTTCTGCTTTTAATGCATCTAAACCTTCTGTTTTCCCATACTCAAATCCCAAAGTCGAGAGTATTTGCATACCAAGACAAATTCCAAGTGTTGGTTTTACTTGTATTTCTTTTCTTAAAGTATTAAGTAAATCATCATTGTGAAGCTCTTGCATAGCATCTTTAAAACTACCAACTCCAGGGATAACTATTTTAGACACATTAGTAAAATCATCTTTATGATTAATAATTTGGACATTTCCACCTGCTTTTTCGATAGCTTTTTTTATACTATGAATATTCCCAGCTATTCCATAATTAACAACACCTATAATTTGACTCATTTTGACACCTCAATTCCATTTGCTCGTAAATATTCTTTTACTTCTTTTATTGTTACTTTATCATAATGAAGTAAACTTGCAATTGCTACACCACTAGGTCTTGCATATTCTATAAGTTCTTTAATATCTTCAAGCTTTCCTGCACCACTGGAAACAACAACTGGTATACGAACACTTTGTACAACTTCTTTTGCCAATTCAAGATCAAAGCCTCTTTGTCTTCCATCACTATCTACACATTGTAATAATATTTCACCTGCTCCTCTTTGCTCCACTTCTTGGGCCCAAGAAACAACATCTTTTTGAGATTGAATTCTTCCACAATCCGTATAACACTCATACCAATTATCCCATTTTTTAGCTTCTATATTCACAACAACTGCTTGATTTCCAAAAATTTCTGCAGCTTGATTAATAATATCAGGGTTTTCTTGAACAGCATAAGTATTCATTGCAACTTTATCAGCACCTTTATGAAATAATTTAGAACAATCTTCTATGGTTTTTACTCCGCCACCTACACCAAAAGGGATAAAAAGTTCATTGGCTGTTTTTTCTATTTCATCAAACAATATCTCTCTTTGATATAGTGAAGCCACAATATCAATGTACATAATTTCATCAGCACCTTGTTCGTAATATTTTTTTGCTAATTCAGCTGGTTTTCCTATCTTTCTTAAACCTTCAAAGTGTACTGGTTTTACTACATACGGTGGCTTAACATCAAGTTTAGCTATTATCCTTGTTTTCATCTATTCTCCTCAACTTTCACATCATAAAATGACTTCTTTAATATATTTTTTAAATCTACTTTTTTTAATTCTTCTATTATTTTTACACTTGAACATCCATCACCATAAGGATTTATATTATCTTTTAGATTATTTTGAAAATCTTTAGAGTATAGTTTAGCAAAAGCTTGCATAATAGTACTTTTATTTGGTTCACAATTTATCACACTATCTGCTTTTATTCGCCCTTTTTGTCTATCTCCAATATTTATGGTACCTATCTTAAAACTTGGAGCTTCTAAAAGACCACTCGAACTATTTCCTACAACAGCATCAACATACTGTAAAGCACTTAAATATCTAAGTTGTCCTAAAGATGTAAATTGTATAGCTTTAATAAAGTTTTTGGCTACATATTCATCAATCATTTGATTTATAATTCTTCCATCTGTATCACTATTTGCTTTTGTAAATATAATATTTGTATCTTCTAAATCATCTATGGCATCTAGTAATTCTTGAAACTGCTCTTTTGCTGTAGAATTTTCTAAAGTTACAGGATGAAATGTTAGCAAAATATTTTTTTGATTAAGTTTAA
>Ga0209633_10004822_pt1 | contig 12042 bp, 6 predicted proteins | sample Cruoilmetagenom1_FD_187290 | JGI IMG/M metagenome (GOLD analysis project Ga0209633, IMG submission 187290) | Oil polluted marine microbial communities from Coal Oil Point, Santa Barbara, California, USA - Sample 1 (SPAdes) (version 2) | ecosystem: Environmental > Aquatic > Marine > Oil seeps ... | reverse complement strand
AAAGTGGGGGTCTTATCCGGAGGGCAGCGCAACCGGGTGCATCTGGCCAAGATGCTTAAGGAAGAGGCCAATGTGCTCCTGCTGGATGAGCCCACCAACGATCTGGATGTGAACACCTTGCGGGCCCTGGAAGAAGCCCTTCTTAATTTCGGCGGTTGTGCAGTGGTCATCAGCCACGATCGATGGTTTCTGGACCGTATCGCCACCCATATTCTCGCCTTTGAAGGGAACAGCCGCGTAACGTTTTTCCAAGGGAACTGGACGGAATATGAAGCGGATCGTCGAAAGCGTTTGGGTGCCGACGCAGCGATACCTAGCCGCATCAAATACCGACAGTTGACCCGGTGAGGGATTTATGCCTCGCATATTCGATAACATTGAGCAACAACTCCTTACAGCCCTTTGCGAAACCCTCCCTCTTTCTTCAAAGGCTGATTTCTGTGTCGGTTACTTCAATCTTCGCGGCTGGAAAAATTTAGATTCTCATATAGAATCCTGGTCCGGTGGTGAAGGAAATTGTTGCAGGCTGCTTGTCGGGATGCAACGCCTTCCTCAGGAAGAATTGCGACAGGCGCTTTCTGTTGCCGGGGAGAAACCGGGGATAGACAATCAGACTGCTCTTCGTCTGAAAAAACGGTTGGCAGAAGAATTTCGTGATCAGTTGGCTACAGGCATACCCACAAGCAAGGATGAAGCAGGGCTTCGCCGCCTCGCCGCTCAGATTAAAGATAAAAAGGTTGTTGTCAAATTGTTTCTGCGCTACCCGCTTCATGCGAAACTGTACCTGCTTTTCAGGCCGGATCCGGTGAACCCGATAACCGGATTTCTGGGTAGCAGCAATCTGACCTTTGCGGGTCTCTCCCGGCAAGGAGAACTCAACATAGATATCCTTGATCATGACGCCTGCAACAAACTGGCAAAATGGTTCGAGGACCGCTGGAATGATCGCTGGTGTATTGATATTTCAGAGGACTTGGTCAAGGTCATTGAAGAGAGTTGGGCTCGCGAAGAGGATATTCCGCCCTATCACATTTATTTAAAAATTGCCTATCACCTGGCCCAGGAAGCCCGGGCCGGTCTGTCCGAATTTTCCATCCCCCGTGACTTTGGTAGGAAACTGTTCGATTATCAAACCGCTGCCGTGAAAATTGCCGCCCATCATCTCAATAAACGGGGCGGGGTCATGATCGGTGATGTTGTCGGTCTCGGGAAAACCTTGATGGCAACAGCCGTGGCCCGCATATTCGAGGATGATTACGGCCTCGAAACACTTGTCATCTGTCCGAAAAATCTGGTGACCATGTGGGATGATTACTGCGCTGAATACCGACTTCGCGCTAAAATAATCCCAATCAGTCAGGTACAAGCAAAACTTCCGGAACTCAGGCGTTACCGCCTGGTGATTATTGATGAAAGCCACAACCTTCGCAACCGGGATGGCAAACGCTATCGGGCCTTGCAGGAATATATTCTGGAAAATGAAAGTAAATGTGTTCTTCTGACTGCAACGCCATACAATAAAACTTACCAGGACCTTTCAAATCAGCTGCGACTGTTTGTTCCGGAAGAAACAGACCTCGGTATACGGCCGGAGGAGTTGCTGCGTCAGATTGGTGAAACAGAGTTTATCCGCCGCCATCAATGCCCCATCAGGTCTCTTTCCGCCTTTGAAAAAAGCGAGTCCACCGATGACTGGCGGGAACTGATGCGTCTCTTTATGGTGCGCCGCACCCGCACTTTTATCCTGGATAATTATGCCGAGAAAGACCCGGATAGCGGCAGATCGTTCCTGACATTTGAGGACGGCTCCCGCTCTTATTTTCCGGTCCGCAAACCCCGTACCGTAAAATTCACATTTGATAATAAAGATTTATCCAACCAATATGCCCGCCTTTACAGCCCCGGCATTGTTGACATCATTAACGGCCTGAACCTCCCCAGGTACGGTCTGGGCAATTATGCCGCCGCCAAACCGCGTCAACCTCCCACCCGAGCTGAAGGAAGACAGCTTCAGGACCTGTCGCGGGCGGGCAAGCGATTGATGGGCTTCTGCCGCACCAATCTTTTCAAAAGACTTGAATCAGGCGGCATGGCCTTTATACAGTCTATTGAACGTCATATCCTCCGCAACTATGTTTTCGTTCATGCCCTGGAAACAAAACAGTCCCTCCCCATCGGTTCCCAGGATGCTGCATTTCTTGATACTGCTTTGAATGACAGCGATACGGACGCAATTTACTCCGGCGGCAGTCTCTTTGACTATGACGATGGTTCTGCTAAATCCGCCTTAAAAAGCATAGCCCCCCCTCTCAATACGGAAGATGATTACCGAAAATATGCGGCTGAAATTTATGAACTGTATGCAGGACCGTTAAAGAAAAACTTCAAATGGCTGCAATCCCCTTTTTTTGTAAAAAGTCTTACAAAGGATTTAAGAAATGATTCACTGGAACTCATGAAGATCCTCGCAATTTGCGGCGAATGGCAGGCGGAAAAAGATGAAAAATTAAACGCCTTGGCAGATTTGCTCTTGAACAAACATGCAGAAGATAAAGTTCTTATTTTCAGCCAGTTTGCCGATACCGTCAAATACCTTGAAACAGAGCTTGTCAACCGGGGTGTGACAAAACTTGCCGGCGTTACGGGCGATACCGACGACCCAACCCGATTGACCTGGCGTTTCAGCCCGATCAGCAACAACAAGAAAAATACCATCAAACCGGAAAAGGAGCTTCGGGTCCTGATCGCCACAGATGTATTGAGTGAAGGTCAGAACCTGCAGGACTGTGCCGTCATCATCAATTACGACCTCCCCTGGGCCATTATCCGTATTATCCAGAGGGCTGGACGTGTTGATCGTATCGGCCAGAAGGCGGAGGAGATTCTCTGTTATTCATTTTTACCTGCGGATGGTGTTGAGCAGATCATTCGGCTGCGCAGCAGGGTCCGTCAGCGGCTTCGCGAGAATGCCGAAGTTGTAGGGACCGATGAGGCTTTTTTTGAAGGAGATGGCGATGGGCAGGCCATCGTCGATCTCTATAACGAGCGGTCGGGCATTCTTGACGGTGACGGCGACGCCGAAGTTGATCTTGCTTCTTACGCATATCAGATATGGAAAAACGCCGTTGATGCCGATCCAAGTCTCCGAAAAATGATTCCCCAACTGCCTTCCGTGGTTTATTCAAGCCGGAAACACCAGCCTACGGTTGAACGGCCGGAAGGTGTGCTTATCTACATGCGGACTGCCGATGGAAATGACGCTCTGGCCTGGATGGACAAAGACGGAAAAAGCGTTACCGAATCCCAATTCACTATTCTAAAAGCGGCCGCGTGTCCAGGCAATACGCCGGCTGTTCCGCGCCTGAAAAACCATCATGAACTTGTGGGAAAAGGAGTGGCATTGATTGTTTCTGAAGAGCGCAGTGTCGGAGGACAGCTTGGCCGGCCTTCCGGCGCACGTTTCCGGACCTACGAACGTTTGAAAAGGTTTGCAGATGAAATCAGCGGCACCATTATGGAGTACCAATACGGCCCTGATCTGCTCCATAAATCTATTGAAGACATATACCGTTTCCCCCTGCGGCAGGCTGCCACCGACACCCTGAACCGACAGCTCCGAAGCGGTATCTCCGACCCGGCCTTGGCTGAACTGGTCATTGCTTTGAGGGAGGAGGACAGGCTTTGCATTATCCATGAGGATGAGGAAACCCGGGAGCCAAGGCTTATCTGTTCCATGGGGCTGATTGCTGAAGGCGAGGTGGTAGAATGAGCAGCCTGAATATTGGAAGAACCAGAAAACTTCTACAGCAGTTTGATTTTGAGAACCTTTTTATCGAAGAGCTGGGTTGGAACCGTTATTCAGAACAGTTATTTATTTCCGTGGGAGAGGACGCTTTTCCGCTGGATGCAGTGGCCGAAAAAAGGGGTCTTGTCATCTTTCTCTACAAAACGCTGCCAGGCACGGATTTCCCGCCCTATGCCCTCCGCCGGAAAATAGAACGTCAAACCGCCAAAACCCGTCATGAACATCTGATTATCTATGTCGACCTGGAGCAGACCACCCAGGTTTGGCAATGGGTCAAAAGAGAGACTGGCAGACCGGACGCCTGCCGGGAGCACACGTATCACCGGGGTCAGCCGGGAGACGCCCTGATCCAGAAGCTTGACAAACTGGTGGTAACCCTGGATGAAGAAGAGTCAATCAGCCTGGTTGAAGTGACGGGTCGAACCCGGGCCGCCTTTAATGTCGAAAAAATAACCAAAAAATTCTATGAGCGGTTTAAAAAAGAGCATGCCGCCTTCCTGAAATTCGTAGAAGGCATCACCGATCTGGGTGACAGGCAGTGGTATGCTTCCCTCATGCTTAACAGATTGATGTTTATCTATTTTATCCAGAAAAAGGGTTTTCTGGATGACGACCCGGACTACCTGCGCAACCGGTTGTGTATGATGCAGGAAAAACAGGGCAAGGGCCGGTTCCATTCCTTTTACCGCCATTTCCTGCTTAGGCTCTTTCACGAAGGTCTTGGCAAAAAGGTTGATAAGAGAGTCCCTGAGCTGGACAATCTGTTGGGCAAGGTCCCTTATTTGAATGGCGGTCTCTTCGACATTCACGAGCTTGAGAATGAATACAGCGATATTCAGATCAGTGATGATGCTTTTGAACGACTGTTTGATTTTTTTGAACAGTATCACTGGCATTTGGATGAACGGCCCCTGCGGCAGGATAATGAAATCAACCCCGATGTGCTGGGTTACATCTTTGAGAAATACATTAACCAAAAGCAGATGGGGGCCTACTATACAAAAGAAGACATCACCGAATATATCAGCAAGAACACCATCACTCCCTATCTGTTTGACGCTGCCCGAAAGAAATGCAAAATTGCCTTTGAGGGCGAGCAATCGGTCTGGCAGCATTTGAGTAGAGACCCTGACCGTTACATCTACGAAGCTGTCAAGAAAGGTTGCGAGTTTGAACTGCCTGATGAAGTTGCCCGGGGCCTGGATGATATTTCCGAACGTACGGAATGGAACAAACCTGCCTCGGAAGCGTATGCCCTGCCCACGGAAATCTGGCGTGAAGTGGTGGCCCGTCGCAAGCGTTATGACGAGGTAAAAGCAAAACTGGCAGCCGGAGAGGTTCAGGCAATCAATGACTGCATTACCTACAATCTCAACATCAGACAGTTTGCCCAGGATGTCATTGAAAATTGCGAAGGCCCCATGTTGCTCCGAGCATTCTGGCATGCCATTGTCGGCCGCATCCCGCGTAAATCGAACGAAAAACCGGAAAACGGCATTACCATTCTTGATCCCACCTGCGGTTCCGGCGCTTTTCTTTTTGCCGCCCTCAATATCCTGGCCCCGCTTTATGAGGCCTGCCTTGACCGCATGCAGGCATTTGTGGCCGAGCTTGATCAGCCCGGTGTCAAACACCATCCGGAAAAATTCAACGATTTCAAAGCAGAGCTTGCGCGGGTGGCGGAACATCCCAACCAGAGCTATTTCATCATGAAGTCCATTATTCTGAATAACCTTTACGGGGTGGATATCATGGCCGAGGCCGTGGAGATTTGCAAACTCCGGCTTTTTTTGAAGATGGTTGCTCAGGTGGAAAACGCGGATCAGATCGAACCATTGCCGGACATTGATTTTAACATCCGTTGCGGCAATACCTTGGTTGGGTTTGCCACTTATGATGAGGTGAAAGAGGCCATCAAATCCAAAGGCGGAGCGGCGATGCTTCCCATGATGTATGAAGACCGCATGGCCAAGATCGAGCAGAAGGCCCAGGACCTTCAACAGGCCTTTGATATTTTCCGCCGCCGCCAGGTTGAAGGTGATGGTTCAGTACCTCAAACGGACAAGGCGAGAGTGCGGGATCGGTTGACTGTTTTGGAAGATGAACTGAATAGGGCGCTGGCTGGGAAATATGGCATCAATGCAGAAAAAGCTGGAAAGGCATACCAACAATGGCTTGCAAACCACCAGCCTTTTCACTGGTTTATTGAATACTATGGCATCATTACTAGTGACGGGTTTGATGCGATTATTGGAAATCCTCCGTATGTAGAATTATCTAAAATTCGTAGTGTTTACGGTATTATAGGATTTATTGCAGAGACAAGTGGCAACCTTTATGCCCTTTGTTTAGAACGAAGTATGAATTTGCTTGGTCGAACTGGCTGGATGGGGATGGTGGTTCAACAACCCATTGTTTCAACAAATAGAATGAACGTGATTAGGAATATTTTGTTACAGAATTCAACAATTGTTTTAAGTAGCACATACGATGACAGGCCTAGCAAATTGTTTGATGGCATACAGCACGCTCGCATCGCAATAGTTATTAATCAAAAAGCCGATATTTCTAGCCAGGCTGAACTATACGTAACCCCATACTTCAAGTGGTACAAGGAGGAACGTTCAGCGCTATTTGAGAAGTTGTTTTATGTAAATAGCCCGTTCCACTTGGATTTAGACGTCTTTCCAAAAATTGGATCTGAAACAGAAGTAAACATTACGAACCAATTAATTGCTATCAATCAGAAGATAAGAAATTGGATGACAAGTAGGCAATGTAAATATGCAATATACTACAAGATCACCGGAGTTGGCCATTGGTTTACAGTCACAAACCGCCCTCCGAAATTTTTTAGAGATGGCCTAGAATCATCATCAACAAGAGAAAACACCTTGTTGTTTCCGAAAAAATCAACAAGAGATTGCATTTTTACTATTTTAAATAGTTCATTATTTTATTGGTTCTATCAAGTTAGGACAAATTGCCGCGATTTTAATCCATCTGATTATAAAACATTTCCTCTACCGTTATCTCTAAATCCGGATATTTTTTCAAGTTTAGCAGATAACCTTCAAGATTTACTCGACAGTTCGAGTTCCCTCATCAATGTACGTCATAAGAACGCAGGCAATATCCAAATAGAACGATTTAGGCCTCGAGAGGCAAAGCCCATCATTGACGAAATCGACCGTGTCCTTGCCAAACACTACGGATTTACCGACGAAGAACTGGACTTCATCATCAACTACGACATCAAATACCGCATGGGGATAAAATAAAGGTGCAATCATGATCACCAGAATGAAAATTTCCGGTTTCAAGAATCTTGTTGACGTTGACGTGCGCTTTGGACCGTTTACCTGTGTGGCCGGCGCCAACGGCGTGGGAAAATCAAACCTTTTTGACGCCATAATGTTTTTGAGCGCTCTGGCGGAAAAGCCGCTCATTGAAGCGGCAATGTTTGTCCGCGGCGAAGGTGGCCGGGCCGCCGATGTTCGCCATCTTTTCCATCAGATTGGCGAAGATTACGCCGATAAGATGTCCTTTGAAGTGGAAATGATCATTCCGCACAAGGGGATGGATGATTACGGTCAAATGGCGATGGCCGGCATTACCTCTCTGAGATATGCTGTCAGTCTGGCTTATCGTCGGGACAACGGAGGCGGGATAAGGGGTGGTCTGGAACTTCTGCATGAAGAATTGGAACGTATAAAAATCAGGGATGCTGGAAAGTATTTCCTTTTTCAAAAAACTACCTCCTGGCTAAACGCTGCGGTACACGGCGGTAGGCGAAGCGCTCTTTATATTTCAACTGAAGGTGATGGTCCAAACCGGATCATCAGGATGCACCAGGATAGTGGCGGAGGTAAGACGGAAAAATGGCGGAGAGGGCCGGGCTCTCCTTTTCCTGCCGCCGGTTTGCCGCGCACGGTGCTTTCTTCGGCGACTAACGCGGCAGAAACACCTACCGCCTTGTTGGTAAGAAGAGAGATGCAGTCCTGGCGGTTATTGCAGCTTGAGCCCTCTGCTCTTCGTAAGCCCGATGACATTGCCGCCCCCCGGAAACTCGGACCGGACGGTTCCCACCTGCCGGCTACCTTATACCGGTTAGCGGGAAACATTCCATATTCAAACAATATCAATGATGACAATACAACGGGCCAGGTTTACGCCGAGGTTGCCGGTCGTCTGTCCGAACTGATTGACGATGTACAGCAGGTGCGGATTGACCGGGATGAAAAGCGCGAATCCCTGACCCTGGAGGTGGTGGACCATGACGGCACTGCCCATCCAGCCAGGTCTTTGTCAGACGGCAGCTTACGATTCCTGGCCCTGACCGTGCTTGGCATGGACAGCGAAGAACAGAGTCTGCTTTGTCTGGAGGAGCCGGAAAACGGCATCCACCCTGAACGTATTCCGGCCATGATCCAGCTTCTCCAGGATATTGCTACGGATACGGACGATCCCATTGGCCCGGATAATCCTCTCAGCCAGGTAATTATTAATACCCATTCCCCGGCTGTTGTGGCTCAGATACCGGATGATTGCCTGGTAGTGGCGGAGTTGAAGGAATACGTGAAAGGAGGGAAACGTTTTAAGGGGTTGTCCTTAGGTTGTTTGGATGAAACCTGGCGCATCAAAGCTGTGGAAAAAACACGGGTTGTTTCCTTAGGGAAATTACTTTCCTATCTCAACCCTGTTGAGTCCGAAACCGATACTGATTTAAGTCTGGACGCTGGAAAAAAAGGAAAAGCGCGAAAAATCCGTCGAGTTATTGACAGAGACGATATCAAGCAGATGATGTTACCATTCCCAGGAGCGATGTGATGAAGGAAATCCGTTATACCCTGTTGTCGGACGGAAGCTCCGACAAGGCATTGCTCCCGATTCTTTCATGGCTACTGTACCAACACTGTCCAGAGTATGCTATTCAAAGCCAATGGGCCGATTTGGGTAGGCTGCCAAAACCGCCAAAACAATTGCCCGAAAAGATCAAAAAAACCGTGGAAATATATCTTTGTGATCTCCTGTTTGTTCACAGGGATGCGGAGGGAATTTCCGGGGAAAAGAGAACAGATGAAATCAGGCGAGCGCTTGCGGGTCTAACTCATCCACCAGCGGTCTGTGTTGTGCCGGTCAGGATGACGGAGGCATGGCTTCTCTCTGATGAAATAGCAATTCGGAAAGCGGCGAGCAATCCGAATGGCCGGCAACCTTTGCAACTACCGGCCATGAACAATATCGAAAAGCTGCCCAATCCGAAATTGATTCTACATGATCTTCTGCGCCTGGCCAGTGGAACTTCCAGCAAACGACGGTTGAAAAGGCTGGCCGTCAACAGGTTTGCCTCTCGTGTTACCAAATTCACTTCAAGCTTTGCACTTTTGAGGGAGTTGGCGGCATTCAGGAATCTTGAAGAGGAACTTTTGGAGATTATTGCCGACCAAGAGTGGTCGAAAAAATGACACAGCCTCTCAATTGTTCCCTTATAGGGAAGTTTTTTCTTGCACCCTACAAGGGATTGTTGGCGACCCTGGTTGAACTCTATGAGGCGGAGATCTATCCCATCGGTTTGCCCGATCCGGTCGAAGCTATTAAATTTCGCATGGAGCAACAGGGCTTGAAACAGAAGGATCTTGTTTCCTTTTTCGGGAGCCGCAGCAAAGTATCAGAGGTCCTTTCCGGCCTTAGGCCACTGAGCCTGGCTATGATCCGAAGGCTCCATACCGGTCTTGGCATCCCGGCAGAAGTCTTGTTGCAGGAACCGGGAGCGGAAATTCCTGATTCTCCAGGTGATCTGGAATGGAGAAAATTTCCAATCGGAGAAATACTGAAACGAAAATGGGTTGATTTTGAGGGAACCTTGGCGAATGCAAAGGAAGCAGCCGAGGAATTGCTTACTTCCTGGGCGGCCCCTCTTGGCAATTTTGCCTTTCAACAGGCCACCCAGTTACGTCAACATGTCCGATCTAATGGCCAAACAGACGACTATGCTTTGACCGCATGGCGGATCAGAATTTCCCTTCTTGCCATGGAGCAGAAGCTACTTGTTTATCAACTGGGAACGATCAACCACAATTTTGCCAATGAACTGGTTAAGCTGAGTTTTTTTAAGGACGGTCTGTTCCTTGCCCGAGAATTCCTTCAGAAAAATGGCATCCGTTTTGTGGTTGAGCCGCATCTGCCAAAGACCCATCTTGACGGCGCGGCCCTCCGGCTTCCGGACGGTTCACCGGTTATCGCCATGACCCTTCGTTATGACCGAATTGATAATTTTTGGTTCACCCTCTGTCATGAATTGGCCCACCTTGCTCTTCATCAAGGAGAAGATGGCTGGGAGATCTTCCTTGATGATCTGGAGAGCTTTGAAACAAATGACATCGAAGGCGAAGCTGACCAATGGGCCGCCGAGGCTCTTATCCCTGGTGAAATTTGGGAAGCATCAAGATTAGGGCAACGTCCCACTGTTGCTGCGGTACGTTCGTTTGCTGCTAAATATCGGGTTCACCCTGCCATTCCAGCAGGTCGTATTCGCCGTGAACGAAGAAATTACAAAACACTCAGTAAACTTGTCGGCAATGGCCAAGTCAGAGAACTTTTCTTTACCTGAGTCGTTCATCAATCATGAAATTTAAAATCCTTACTCCAAAAGACAAGTATTTCCCAAAACGTCTTACGTCAGGATTTGGAAGCATTTTTCCCCGATTCACAGCAGTGGGTAATCTTGATATTCTTGTCAAGGCTCAAACTGCGATCACCGGCCTCTTTTGTTCGCGTTCCTGTCCCGGCAGCCTGATCCTTCCGGCCCTTGATCATGTCCGCATTCTGCGCGATACGGGAAGAACGGTTATAGGCGGTTTTCATTCCCATATGGAGCAAGAATGTCTCAATCTACTGCTCCGCGGTACACAGCCAATTATAATTTGCCCTGCTCGAGCCATCGACAATATGCGAATGCCGGATGCATGGAAAAAACCACTGGCGGAAAAGAGACTGTTGGTCGTTTCGCCATTTGCAAAAAGTCATAAAAGAGTAACAGCAAAACTGGCAAACCAGAGGAATGATTTTGTCGCGGCTATATCCGAAGAAATATTCATTATTCACGCTGCAAGCGGTTCTGGAACTTCAGAACTTGCAGTTAAGGCAATAAAGGCCGGGAAAAAGACATACACCATAAATGATACGGAAAACAGAGGGTTAATCCGGATGGGCGCTGCTCCCGCGAGATATACTAAACGAAAAGATTCCCAAACGGTTTAAAACACCTTTTGTAGCCGTTACCGACAGCTGACCCGGTGAGGTCCTACTCACACCATCCGCTCCAACTCCCGCATCTTTTCATCCAAAGTGACGGATACACGGTGGGCTACCTGGAGCAGGAACCGCTGGTGGATGTGGATAAGACGGTTCGGGAGGTGGTTGAAGAAGGGGTCCGGGAGACGGTTGAGGCCCTCCGGGAGTTTGAGGAAATTAATCTGAAATTTGCCGAGCCCATGGATGACGCGGCAATGGAAAAGCTCATTGAACAGCAGGCCCATGTACAGGAGAAGCTCGATGCCCTGGATGCTTGGGATCTGGATGCGCGGTTGGAAATGGCCATGGACGCACTGCGATGTCCACCCGAGGACCGGTCCGTGGAGGTGCTGTCCGGCGGGGAGAAAAGGCGTGTGGCCCTGTGCCGACTGCTGTTGCGGAAACCGGATATTCTGCTGCTGGATGAACCCACCAACCACCTGGATGCGGAAAGTGTGGCCTGGCTGGAACACCACTTGAAGAGTTACCCGGGAACGGTCATTGCGGTGACCCATGACCGGTATTTTCTGGATAATGTGGCTGGCTGGATCCTTGAACTGGATCGCGGGCACGGAATCCCCTGGAAAGGAAACTATACCAGCTGGCTGGAGCAGAAGCAGGAGCGCCTGCGACGGGACGAAAAAGCTGAAACGGCACGCCAGAAAACCCTGGCGCGCGAACTGGAATGGATTCGCATGTCCCCGAAGGGAAGACACGCCAAGAGCCAGGCCCGCATCAGCGCCTACGATAAGCTGCTTTCCCGGGAGGCGGGGGAAAAAGAAAAGAGTCTTGAGCTTTTCATTCCCCCGGGGCCGCGTTTGGGGGATCAGGTCATTGAGGCGGTAAACGTCAGCAAAGGGTTCGATGGTCAGTTACTCATGGAGGACATGAATTTCAGTTTGCCGCCTGGGGGCATCATCGGGATTATCGGCGCCAATGGC
>Ga0209633_10004820_pt1 | contig 12044 bp, 10 predicted proteins | sample Cruoilmetagenom1_FD_187290 | JGI IMG/M metagenome (GOLD analysis project Ga0209633, IMG submission 187290) | Oil polluted marine microbial communities from Coal Oil Point, Santa Barbara, California, USA - Sample 1 (SPAdes) (version 2) | ecosystem: Environmental > Aquatic > Marine > Oil seeps ... | reverse complement strand
CTAGCGGCTCAACCAGCTGTTTACTGAACACGCCCAAAACCTGATTAGGCGCACCTGCTGGATTAGTTAACGGTCCCAGTACATTAAAAATTGTACGCACAGCCATTTCACGACGTGGACCAATCGCATGCTTCATTGCACTGTGGTGTAACGGCGCAAACATAAAACCAACACCAATTTCATCGACACATTGCGCAACTTGCTCAGGTGATATTTCAAGGTTTACACCCGCAGTCTCCAGTACATCGGCACTACCGGATTTACTGCTTATTGAACGATTACCGTGTTTAGCGACTTTACCACCTGCTGCTGCGACGACGATTGCACTGGCGGTAGAAATATTAAAGCTGCCTGATGAATCACCACCGGTGCCACAGGTATCAACCAGATGATTTTTATTCACTTCCACTTTACTGGCGAGCTCTCTCATCACACCGGCGGCTGCAGCTATTTCATCAATAGTTTCACCTTTCATGCGCAGACCAATTAAGAATCCACCTACCTGTGCAGGTGTCGCTTCGCCTGTCATGATTAGACGCATGGTCTCGGTCATCTCTTCAGCATTTAAATCGTTGTTTTCGGTTACGGCTTTAATTGCCGCTTGCATCGTCATTGGCATAGTTATATCCACATGTAATATTTAGCCGCTATTATTTTGAGCGTAAAAAATTATTTAACAGATCATGACCATGTTCAGTCAAAATCGATTCTGGATGAAATTGCACACCTTCAATATTCATGGTTTTATGGCGAACACCCATGATCTCATCAATTTCACCTGACTCTGTTTCTGTCCAGGCGGTAATTTCCAGACAATCAGGTAAGGATTCTTTTTCTATTACCAGTGAATGATAACGTGTTGCAGTATAGGGATTACTTAAACCCGTAAACACGTGACCATCTTTGTGATAGATCAGCGAGGTTTTACCGTGCATGATTTCTCTGGCATGAATAATTTTCCCGCCGAAGACCTGACCGATACTCTGATGACCTAAACAAACACCCAATACAGGAATTTTACCGGCAAAAGCTGATATTGCCTGCATAGAAATACCGGCTTCATCCGGTGTGCATGGTCCCGGAGAAATCATTAATTTTTCAGGTTGCAAAGCAGTTATCTCATCCAGCGTAATTTCATCGTTGCGTCGCACTTCGACATCCGCACCCAATTCACCCAGATATTGCACCAGGTTGTAAGTAAAGGAGTCGTAATTATCTATCATTAATAACATAATTATTTTTACACAAATTTATTTAAGTTTTTTAGCATAAGGCGCCGCCATTAATTCACCTACAAATACTCCCTGACCAGGCCAGGCTACACTTTTCCAATATGCTTCTATTAGCGACTCTCCATTTGTATAACGCTTAATCACAATACCTGGATTGGGAAATTTTTGAGTAAAAGCACAAGGTTCGACTACGGTACCATAACTTGCTGTCACACCTGCATCCAGCCAACGTAATATACTCATTTGTCTGTGACTGAACAATTCCCCTCCACTGGAAGTCAGATGATCGCCTATTGCTCCTGGTAAAAAATCATTAGTATCAATTTTTTCAACTTTTGATAAACCGGTAAAATAAAACATCACATCTTTTTTATCTTCCAGCACATTACTTCTAATCTGCTCTATCTTAATATTATTCGACAATGCTTCTTCGATTACGTCATAACGCCTTGCACGTACATTTCTCGCTTTATTTGTCGTGCGCATCAAATACGCAGTTGCGTTTGATTTCTGTATAAATCCATCCGCACTCACGCCGCGATCAATCATGTCATAAACTTGTTGCAAGGAGCTACCTGCCAACATCATCGATGGGCGAATCTTTAAATCCTGATTTGGCATTACACTATCAGAATTATAGTAATTACTGCGCTGAGTAGATTTACAACCTTTTGCACAAAAGGCATTATTAAAACCAAATGCAAAGGCAGATGTAATAGACATACACTTAACCTTATACGGCTTGCTCCATGCTAAAGCATAATATTGCACCACATCCGGTGTCTGCTCTTTTACCTTCGCAAACAAATGAGAAAACTCTTTTTCACCGATGCCATTCCTGTTATTCGGCATGCTAATTTCGATTACATTTTGTTTCGGAATATTACGTTTCACTCTGTAATATTCTGCAATTAATCGACTCTCAGCATCATTTGCATTCACCACTATCGCGACCTGCTGCGGCATCACTCTCGCATAAGCATTACCGGTAATAGCAAGCAATGATAGTACAATAATTTTAAATACCTGCATCACATTAATACGTAAAGTTATTACTTCGTGTTTTTGTCAACTGAATTCAGCCCCGCTTCCGCCAACGAAACAGCACGGAAAATGGCACGCGCTTTATTCATGGTCTCAGCCCATTCATTTTCTGGCACCGAGTCATAAACGATACCAGCACCTGCCTGTATCGATAAGTGTTTATCTTTGATAACTGCGGTACGAATTGCAATTGCTGTATCCATATTACCGTTCCAGGACAGGTAACCGACTGCTCCCGAATAAATACCTCGTTTTACCGGCTCAAACTCTTCAATGATTTCCATGGCACGTATCTTTGGCGCACCGCTCACCGTCCCTGCCGGGAAGGTTGCACGTAATACATCCATGGCACTCAAATTTTCACTTAGTTCGCCTGTCACGTTCGAAACGATATGCATAACATGCGAATAGCGTTCGACAATCATTTTATCAGTCAATTCAACAGTTGACGTTTTACTGACACGACCGGCATCGTTACGTCCCAAATCGATCAACATTAAATGCTCGGCCAATTCTTTTGGATCAGCAAGCAGTTCTTTTTCCAACGCAGCATCCTCTGCTTCATTTTTACCGCGTGGTCGGGTACCAGCAATCGGGCGTACGGTTACTTGATTATCTTCCAGCCGCACTAAAATCTCAGGTGAAGAACCGACGATATGAAAATCACCCAAATCGAGGTAGTACATATAAGGAGATGGATTCAAACTACGCAACGCACGGTATAAATCCAGTGGCGGCGCATTAAAAGGTATGGTCAAACGCTGCGACAAAACCACTTGCATAATGTCTCCATCAACGATGTATTGTTTGGCTCTTTTTACTGCGTCTTTATAACCGTCTTCGGTAAAACCGGAAATAAAATCCTCTTCACTCACCTTTTGACTGGCATGTTCCGGTTTTTCTGGCAATGGGTTTTTGAGTGCATCAGCTATTTTCTGCAGTCTTGCCTCACCATCCTGTATGGCATCTTCTTCGTCAGGCTTTACATGGACGATGATAAATAACTTGCCTGACAAGTTATCAAATACCACCACTTCTTCCGAAACCATCAGTAAAATATCAGGTGTCTGTAAAGGGTCAGGTTTATTTGAACCATTTTTAGCCAGACGCTTCTCGATATAAGTGATCGTCTCATAACCGAAATAACCAACCAGACCACCAGTAAATCGAGGCAACGAGTCATCTTCATAGACCTTGAATTGAGTTTGATACTCATCAATCCATTGCAAGGGATCATCAACTGTCATCTGGTTAACTAATTGATCACCGTCATACTCAGAAATTTCTAGCCCCGAAATTTTGATGATTTTCTTACAAGGCAAGCCTATTATGGAATAACGCCCCCATTTTTCGCCGCCATGAACAGACTCAAACAGATAGCTGTATGGCGCATTGGCCAACTTTAAATAGGTGCTTAATGGTGTATCAAGATCAGCGAGCACTTCACGCACTAACGGCACACGATTAAAACCCTGTTGATTGATTTTTGTGAGTTCAGATTTTGAGAATGTTTCAGCAGACATTGTTTTTTCCAGACATAAAATTTAAGACGACACAGCCTTCACACAAAGGCATTACGATTAGAGCAAGCATTGCGCTTCACCATCGCCAGTGTTGATTCGCCTCGATTTGTCTAGAAAAATTTTTCATATTCGGATAATAGAACATATTAGTTAAATGTTCTAGCTTTTATATATCGATTACCAGGCAACGATATTTTTTATTTCTGCCATCGAGTCCACAACTGCGTCTGGATTGTAATCACGAATATCTTCGCCATGATTATAACCATAGGACATGCAGATAATAGAAAATTCAGCGGCGCGCGCGGCTTTCACATCACTCATCGAGTCGCCTAGCATCATTGATGCCTGCGGTGAGACTCCCAGCTTTTCAGCTGACATGATAAGTGGTTGAGGATCCGGTTTTTTACGCTCGACCATATCACCACAAAGGACCGTCTCAAAATAATCTGCTATTCCCAGATCTTTTAAAATAGGCAAGGTGAATTCGCTGGCTTTATTGGTTACACAACCAATCTTTACGCCTGTAGATTTCAAAAATTCCATGGCTTCTGAAACACCTTCATACAGACAACTACGTACAGAGGTATTTTCAGCATACAACTCACGGAAGATCGGCAATGCTTTTGCGTATAATGCTTCGTCTGGCTCACCGTTAAGTTCGTTGATCAAACCACGTTTGACCAGCCGCTCAACACCATTACCCACCCAGTGACGCACACTGGCTTCACCACGGATTGGCATATCGAGCTGCTTCAGCATTTCATCCACACAGAATGCCAGATCAGGTACGCTATCTACCAGTGTGCCATCGACATCGATCAGGACCATTTCGGGACGTTTTAACATAATTTCATCAACTATTTAAAAGCAAAAAGATTTCACCGCAGAGGCGCGGAGACACAGAGAAAAACTTAATATTCATTAGCGTCGCCGTAGGCGTCACTAACAAAAAACTCTGCGTCTCCGCGCCTCTGCTGTGAAAAGTTTTTTACGCTTTAGCTAATTCAGCGCGCATGGCTGCAACGACAGTATCGTAGTCGTTTGCATCAGCAGCACCTTTTGCACCAAAGATGGCAGAACCAGCTACAAAAGTATCGGCACCAGCCTGTGCAATTTCACAGATATTATCGACTTTTACACCACCGTCGACTTCTAGACGAATATCCAGACCTGACTCATCAATCATCTTACGAGCTTCACGCAGCTTAGGAAGCGTTGATGGGATAAATGACTGACCACCAAAACCCGGGTTAACCGACATTAATAAGACCATGTCGACTTTATCCATCACATAATCAAGATAACTCAGTGGCGTTGCTGGGTTAAAAACTAAACCAGACTTACAACCCGACTCACGTATCAATTGCAGACTACGATCGACGTGTTCACTGGCTTCTGGGTGAAAAGTAATATAAGTCGCACCGGCTTTAGCAAAATCAGGAATAATACGATCAACTGGTTTAACCATAAGATGCACATCAATATCAGCTGTAACGCCGTGATTACGTAGTGCTTCACAAACCAATGGACCAATAGTCAGGTTAGGAACGTAGTGATTATCCATTACATCGAAATGTACAATATCCGCTCCGGATGCAAGAACGTTGTCCACCTCAGGGCCTAACATCGCAAAATCTGCTGAAAGTATAGATGGAGCTATTTTAAAATCTGCCATGGTAAAACCTCTTGAGTGTACTGTCTAAAAAAGGGGCGCATTTTACATCATTGTCACGAATGACTCCACAAACCATTTATTCAGAGGTGCCCTAGCCCTTTACAAGCATCTAGCCACGAGATTATGATGCGTATTTATTACATCAAAATGTTGAATTAATTATGTCTTACAGTGTCGCTTTCCACCTTCTCGCCGCCGTTATCTGGGTTGGCGGTATGTTCTTTGCTTACAATGCGTTGCGCCCTGCTGCCGCGCAGGTACTTGAGCCACCATTACGTCTCGAACTCTGGGTGCAGGTGTTCCGTCGTTTTTTTGTCTGGGTCTGGCTGAGCATCGGCATCTTGCTGGTAACCGGATACTGGATGTTATTTAATTATTTTGGTGGATTTGCCGGCGCAGGCACGCACATCCATATCATGCATGGTGGCGGATTACTAATGGTAGCGCTGTATCTACATGTATTTTTTGCACCGTATCGTCGACTTAAGCAAGCCGTCATCATTCAGGACTACCCGCTTGCCGGCGCTCAACTCAATCAAATTCGTCAGCTGGTGGGGTTAAATACCGTATTGGGCTTATTAGTCATTATCGTCGCCAGCGCCGGACGTTACATGTGATTTCTTCGCCTGGAACAACCATCTAACTACATTAGATATATGGAATATAAGCGAATTTTAAGGTAACATCCCCCGCCTATAGAATTATATTACATTAAATAATTAATAAGCTATTGATTCTTAAAGATTTTATACCTATTGATATCTTTTGAAAGATATTAGTATTTAAAACAACCTTGGAGTAATCTATGAAACGTCAAATTTTAGCTGTTGTATCTGCTTTAACCCTTGCTGCTAGTGCGAACGTTGCATTTGCTGCTGATGCTGCTGCCGGCAAAGCCAAAGCGGCTTCTTGTGCTGGTTGTCACGGCGCAAACGGTATCAGTGCTATACCTACATACCCTAACCTTGCTGGTCAGAAAGAAGCTTATCTTACAAAACAGATGAAAGCTTTCAAAGATGGCACCCGCAAAGACCCAACAATGAATGCTATGGCCGCGCCTTTAAGCGATGCTGATATGGCAAACATCTCTGCTTATTACGCAGGCCTTAAGTAACCACATCGCCATCTTTGGCTCAATGTGGGATACCGTCCATCCGTGGACATAAGACCCTGAAGATTATTTTCAGATTCTTAAAAAACGCCATGAGTGGAAACACTCATGGCGTTTTTTTATGCCCAGGGATGGGCGGTATGCTGCAAAGAGCCAGGACGGCGATGCAGCTATGTTCATGGATGAACGGTATGTGGCAAGGAGCCAGGATGGCGGTGCCACTATGCGAAGAATGAACGATATGTGGCGAAGAGCCAGAACGACGGTGCAACGATATCCTGGAATAGACTGCACTACGATGTGCCGAACCATCACTATAGTATTTACCATACTGATATCGTCTACACCCACCACCCTACTGGCCTCACCAGTCAGCAATCATTACACACCATTAGCAACCCGTGACCAAAATGTATTTAATCTAATTCACGGACAGTCACTACCCACCAATGCCCAGCTCAACCTGAAATCACAAAGCGCATGGTCCAGCAGTTTGATTATTACCAATGAATTAATCGGTGAATCCAATAACACAGAAAGTATTGTTCTGGATTACGAAAGTTATCGTTTTAACCTTTCATACCAATACGGTATCAACGAAAACTGGAATGTAAAACTGGATATTCCCATTATTCACCAGAGTGGTGGTATTTTCGATTCAGCCATCGATGATTGGCATAATTTTTTTGGTCTGCCACGTGCTAATCGCCCATTTGTAGAAAACGATCAATACACAATTCGCTACAGCGGCCCAGATCAAAACTTCATCGACCTGGATGAATCCAGTACCACAATCGGCGATATTCAAGTTGCCGTGGCGCGTTCGATCATAGAGAACGAACAAACGACAATAAGCTTATGGGGCAGTTTAAAATTACCGACCGGTGACGAAGATAAACTTAATGGGAGTGGAGCCACAGATTTGTCACTGTGGTTAGCATTAAATCAGCAATTAGCGGACACGTGGTTAATCAATATCAATACTGGCGCTGTGATTTTAGGTGAGGACAAATATCAGGCGATTCCGCTATCTGATTATGCCGTCTACGGACATATTATGCTGGGCTGGCTAGCCGATGAACACTTTGACATAAAAGTACAGTTACAGGGACACACCAGTTACTATGAAGACAGTCAATTACGCGCAATCGGTAGCACCTACCTCGCAACATTTGGCGCTTCAATTATTATTAATCAGTGCAACCAACTCGACATCGCGATAAGTGAAGACATTAAAGTGGATGCTTCGCCTGATGCCAGCCTGTTGATTAACTGGCGCAATACATCAGGGTGTTAATCAGAGCTGTATTAATCAAGTTGCTGCAATGCCTGTTTAACAACACGACTGTCTGCATCTTCGCGATGACCGTTTTCACTTAAATAACGACGCCACGCCTTCGCACCACGTCGCCCCTGAAACAAGCCCAAAATGTGACGTGTCATCGAATGCAACGCCACCCCACTTTTTTGTTCTCTATCAATGTAATCGCACATTTGTTCAATGATTTCTTCGCGTGATTTAACACAGGCAGTTTCATCTTTATAAATCTCTTTATCTACTGCTGCCAGAATATAGGGATTATGGTAAGCCTCACGCCCCAGCATTGCACCATCAACATACTGCAACTGTTGCTTCGCCGTTTCCATGGTTTTTATTCCACCATTAATGACGATGGTAAGCGCCGGATTTTCATCTTTTAGACGATGCACAAAATCATATTTGAGCGGTGGAATTTCACGATTATGTTTTGGACTTAAGCCTTTTAACCAGGCATTTCTGGCATGTACGATAAAGGTATCACAACCCGTCTCAGCGACTTTAAAAATAAAATTTTCAAATGACTCAAAGCTTTCCATATCATCAATACCGATGCGGCACTTGACCGTTACTGGAATATTAACTTTATCTTGCATAGCAGAAACACAATCAGCGACCAGTTCAGGTGTCGCCATTAAACAGGCACCGAAATTACCTGACTTAACACGATCACTTGGACACCCCACATTTAAATTCACTTCATCAAAACCGGCATCTTCGGCCATAACAGTACACTGTGCTAATGCTGTTGGATCACTGCCACCCAGTTGCAGCGCCACCGGATGCTCGGATATATGATGGGCAAGCAATCTTTTTTGAATACCCACTTTTTGATCATTATGCAGCAGAGCACCCGTGTTCACCATTTCGGTATACAACAGGCTGTGCCGGGTAATCAGGCGTAAAAAATATCGCGCGTGACGATCCGTCCAACCCATCATTGGTGCGATTGATATATCTCGTGAAATCATTCGGGCATTTTACTTGAATAGTACCCTGAGGGTACTCTGATAATAGTTTTACCGAACCTCGATAGACAACAACATACTGGCAGACGCAGGGCTCTCATTAATTACGGTAGCGAAGCTACTCACTAATCTATCTGCCTGAGTCAAAAACAGTTTTTTTTGTTCAGCTGATTTAGCAAGCTCAGAAAAACGTCGAAGATTAGATAAAACAATGGCATTAGCTGAGGGCAGGGCCCCATCAAATATGCTTTTTGGGCGGAATAATAAACTTTTATCGGTTGCGACAGATTCATAAAATGCACCCGAAGTTTTATCTAAAAACAATTTTTCTTGAATATCCTGTAGTTCAAGTGCCCATGTTAACCACTTATCATCCTCACTAACTCGATACACTTCCAATAGAGCATATATCAGCCACGCATAATCTGGGAGCGTGGCAACAGCACTGGCTTCACCTGCACGGTATTGTCGAAACAATCGTTTATTTATATAAATATTCTTCTGTATGAAACCGAGCGTTTTAGTCGCCTGTTGCAAAAAATCCGGCTCATCAAAAACCATAGATGCACTGGCAAAGGCAGTGATCATCATTCCATTCCATGCGGTAAGTATCTTGTCATCCAGATGTGGTCGTGGACGCTGCAGTCGTTTCGTATTTAATTTTTGTCTAATTGATGTGAGCCACTTTTCCTGTTGATCGCTGCGTTTTTCATTTTTATATTCTTCGTCGACATAGAGAATATTCAAGTGGGTAAACTCTTCCTGTGGGTCTGAAAATATATTGCCATCTTTTCTAACATCAAAATATTGTTTCACAAAACCAAACTCATCAGTAGAAAGGAGTTCTTTTAATTCAGACTCATGCCACAGATAATACGCGCCTTCGGCATGTTCGCCAGATTTATCTGGCCGTTCACTATCAGCATCTAACGCAGAATAAAATCCTCCATCAGACGAATACATTTCGTGTGTTACAAATTGCAATGTTTCACTGACAACCTTCTTATAGTTTTTTTGAGGTTCGACTTTGTAAAAATCAGTATATGTCATCGCTAGCAACGCCTGGCTATATAACATTTTTTCAAAATGCGGAACCTGCCACTTATCATCAGCCGAATAACGATGAAAACCACCTGCCACCTGATCATAGATACCACCACTTGCCATCGCATCTAATGTTGAACGCATCATTGTTGTGGCTACCGTTTTTTCTTCACTTGAACCGGTCAAAGCCAATTGATTTAGAAGCGAAAAAATTCCTGGACGTGGAAATTTTGGTGCTGCACTAAAACCTCCTGATTCCTCATCGAATGCATCAGAAATTTGTTTTAGTGCGAGGGTCTTTATGTTTTTTTGCAATACACCCGCGTTAACCGTTTCATCCGCTGCAGCTGTAATGCGCGCTGTTACATTAGTTGCAACCTCGTCCACTAGATCAGGTTTGTCATGCCACAGCGTATTTATTTTTAACAGGACATCTTTCAAACCTGGTCGTGTCGGTGTGGAAAAAGGCGGGTAATAAGTCGCAGCATGAAAAGGCCTTAAGTCATGATCGATAAAAACTGTCATTGGCCAGCCGCCATGCCCATTAATCAATTGCGTTGCCGACATATAAACCTCATCAATATCAGGACGTTGCTCACGATCAACTTTTATACTAATAAAATATTTGTTCAGTAATGCTGCAATTTCTTTATTTTCAAATGATTCATGCGCCATCACGTGGCACCAGTGACAGGTTGAATAACCTATCGAAAGAAAAATAGGTTTATTTTCTTTTTTGGCTTTCTTAAACGCCTCATCTCCCCATGCGTACCAGTTAACCGGATTATAAGCGTGCTGCAAAAGATAAGGACTGGATTCTTCAATCAAACCATTGGCTTTATGGCCTTGTTGCTTTTCATGTTGCAGATAGGCATCTACAGTGACATGATTAATTCGCTCCTGCGCTACAAGCGTACCGACCGCAAAGAGAAACAAAACAAAAAATTGTAGAATTTTCATTAATAAAACTCAAAATTTATACGCTAGTTCCAGCCCTTCTCGTATTGCTGTTTCAGCATCAAGTTCTGCTGCTTTTTTTGCACCACCAATGATATGCACAGGCTGGTTAATTTCTTTTAATTGTTGATACAAAGCATTATCGGATTGTTGACCTGCGCACACTATGACATGATCAACTGCTAACGTTTCAGGTTTTCCCTTATGGAAAATATGCAACCCATAATCATCAATCCTTTCGTAACTTAAATCTGATAACATTTCTACGCCTGCTTTTTTTAAAGTTAAGCGACGAATCCAGCCAGTTGTACGAGCGAGATTTTTACCTAATTTTTCGTCTTTACGTTGCAATAGATAGACCGTACGATTCGGCACATGGTTAGCTTCCTCCTTTAACAGACCACCTCGGTTTTGATAACTCTTATCTATCCCCCATTTCTTAAACCAGTCATCTTCCTCATCAGTTGCAATCAACATTTCAGCCACATCAAAACCGATACCACCTGCACCGATAATCGCAACTTTATTTTTAACAGTGGATTTATTATTAATCGCTTCTTCATAACTCATCACAGAAAAATGATCGATACCCTCAATATCTGGCTTTCTCGGATTGACGCCTGTTGCAAATACAATGGCGTCAGCATACGTGTCACGCAAATCTTCAAATACCACTTTATGGTTTCGTCTAACATCCACCTTTAACGCCGATAGCTGGGCCTCAAAATATTTTACCGTATCCTGGTAAATTTCTTTACCGGGTATCTTCGCTGCAAGTAAAAATTGCCCACCGAGATTTCCCTTATCGTAGGCAATAACATGGTGTCCGCGTTTTGCTGCGTAATACGCACAAGATAAGCCGGCCACGCCTAAACCAATTACAACAATGGTCTTTTTTCGCTCAGCCTGACCAGAAGGAAACTCTGTTTCATAACCAGCACGAGGATTAACCATACAGGTTGCACGCTGTAATTTAAAAACGCGATCAAGGCAACCTTGATTACAGGCGATACATTTATTAATTAGATGAGGCTGATTTTTCTTTGCTTTATTCACAAACTGACTGTCTGCAAGAAAAGGCCTCGCCATAGAAACCATATCGGCATCACCGTGTTGCAGACAGTATTCTGCTAGTTCTGGACTATTAATACGATTAGACGTAATGACAG
>Ga0209633_10004818_pt1 | contig 12052 bp, 7 predicted proteins | sample Cruoilmetagenom1_FD_187290 | JGI IMG/M metagenome (GOLD analysis project Ga0209633, IMG submission 187290) | Oil polluted marine microbial communities from Coal Oil Point, Santa Barbara, California, USA - Sample 1 (SPAdes) (version 2) | ecosystem: Environmental > Aquatic > Marine > Oil seeps ... | reverse complement strand
ATACAACGACCAATTTAGGAGATTTCAACAGTGGTACCCATGAGATATTTTTGTTATGGGATATTGATTTCTCGAAGAAGAATTTGAAATCACCTAGATTCTTCTAATTATAATAACTTAGAATTATATCAGTTTTAAAAAGAAAAAAATTTAACCAAATGAAATCGACATAAAAAGTAAGTATGCTATTTATTTAAAGAAGGCTTAGTTATTTTTTATTAAAGATTCCATGTGACTTTTGAAAATTTTAAAAATAAACACATGAAAAAATATATTGTAACAGTTTTGTTATTACTCAGTGCAGGCTTGTTTTATGCGCAAGATGGAGCTGGAAAATATTCCATTAAAAATTTAGAAATAAATACAGCTCAAGCAGATTTTGGAGCGGCCTTTTATGGTGAAAATAAAATTGTTTTTGCTTCCCCAAGAAAAGGATTTAGCATTGTAAGAGATGTCTGGGAGGATAATGGTGAACGATTTTTAGATTTGTATGAGGGAGTAGTGAATGAAAGTGGTGATGTAAGTGGCAAAGTAAAATTAAAAGGTGAGGTAAACTCCAGATATCACGAAGCAGAGGTTATTTTTACTAAAGATGGTACAACAGTTTATTTTACTAGAAATAATTACTATAATAAAAGATTGGGTGTTAGTAGTAAAGAAATTACAAATCTGGCAATGTTTAAAGCTGCAGTTAATAATAAAGGTGAATGGATTAATATTATTCCGATGCCTTTTAATAATGTTGAATACTCTGTTGGCCACCCTGCGCTAAGTGAAGATGAGAAAACATTGTATTTTACATCAAACATGCCTGGTACTCTGGGTGATACAGATATTTTTAAAGTTCAGGTCAATCAAAGTGGATTTGGGAATCCAGAAAATTTAGGACCAAAAATTAACTCTACTGCTAAAGATTGGTTTCCATTTATTGATGGAGATGTATTATATTTCTCTTCGGATAGATGGGGCGGAAAAGGCGGAACTGATATATATGCCACAAGATTAGAAGGGTTTACACCCAAACCAATAAATTTAAACGCGCCTATTAACGGGGCTAGTGACGATTATGCTTTTATAATCAATAGTGAATCTAGAAAAGGTTATTTCTCTTCTAATAGAGAAGGCGGTAAAGGAGGTGATGATATATATTCATTTATAGAAGAAGAACCTGTTAGTTTTAAATGTTTACAACTTGTAAAAGGTGAAGTTAGAGATAGAAATACAACTGATTTATTACCGGGAACAGAAGTAGTTTTAAGTGATAAAGATGATAATGTAATAGGAACCGTTATAACAAAAGAAGATGCTACTTTTTCTTTTGAAGTTAATTGTGAAACTGAATATAAATTAGTTGGTAAAAAAACCAATTTTACAGCGCAATCAAAAACATTTACTACTTCTAATGAAGCCGATATTGAACTTAAACTTTTGATATTACTTGGTAAAGGCGATATTGATTTTATAGTGGATGCTGATGGTAATCCTTCGCAAACTCAAGACCAAAAAGAAGATGTTAAACCTGAGGGTTTACCCGATGTACTTCCTGAAGAAATCGTTAAGCTAAGAACAGGTACGTATGCCGTAAACATTGATCCTATTTATTTTGATTTTAACTCGTCCTATTTAAATAAACGAGCGAAAGATGAATTAGAAAAAGTAGTTGATTTAATGAATAAATATCCTAAAATGATCATTGAATCCGCCTCTCATACTGATTCAAGAGGCCCGGATGGTATTAATATGTGGTTATCAGATAGAAGAGCAAAAAGAACAGTTGAATATATTATTGGTAGAGGTATAGATCCAAGCAGAATAACTGGTAAAGGTTATGGAGCAACCCAATTAATAAACCAATGTATTAAAGGTGTTGAATGTACAGATGCACAACATGAAAAAAATAGACGTTCAGAATTTGTGATTATTAGAATGTAATAAAGCCAAAGTCAAATAACTAACAAAAAAAACCTTCGTCCAGATAGCTATCTGGATTCGAAGGTTTTTTTGATTAATAACGTTTCGTTTGTCAATGTGGGCTCGATATAGGTAAAATGATAAGGTAATAGAAAGAGATTCTTTAAAAAAATATATTCTATATTGTTAACCTTTTTTAAGTTGTGACAACACTTCTTGTTGCGAAACATACATATCGTTGGTAATCAGTAGGTTTTAATCCAACTTATGCTATACTAATATGTTCAATATAACGTTTGATTATCATACCCAAAACCTAAACATGAAATTTTTAATTAGATTTTTATTTATTCTAAGTGTAATAAATTTAAATGCACAAATAGAACAAACGGAGCCCGTTACTGAATCTTCAGTTAGAACTCAATGTATTCAAATTGTTAAAGGAGAGGTGAGAGATAAAAATACTACTGATTTATTAGCAGGTGCAGAAGTCGTACTGAGTGATAATGTTGGCAATGTATTGGAAACTCAAATAGTAAAAGAAGATGCCACTTTTTCTTTTCAAGTAAGTTGTACAACAACATATAAACTTGAAGGTAAAAGAGCAGATTTCACGCCTGAGTCAAAAATCTTTACAACTTCTGATGAATCTTATAAAGAATTAAAATTGTTAATTTCATTAGGAAAAGGTGACATTAATTTTCTTATCAACTCCAATGCTGAAAAAATAGAGGAAAAAGTTGAGGAAAAAGTAGGAGAAATTGTACAGGAAAAATTACCTGACGCATTGCCAGAAGAAACTGTAACATCTACTATCAATGAACAAATTAATCCAATTTATTTTGATTATGACTCGTCTTATTTAAGTAAAGAAGCCAAAGCGAGATTGCAAAAAATTGTCGATTTAATGAAAGAGCATCCTAAACTGATTATCCAATGTGCAGCGCATACAGATTCTAAGGGTCCCGACAAGTATAATACATGGATGGCTAATAGAAGAGCCAATAGAACAGTTGATTATATAATCAAAAAAGGGATAAATTCGAATAGAATAAGTGGTAAAGGTTTTGGTGCCACTCAATTAATTAATCATTGTAGTAAAGTTGTTGAGTGCACAGAGGAACAACAGGCTAAAAACCGTAGAACAGAATTTGTTATTATTAAAGGGTAATATTTTATAGTTAAAATTGGTATTATTATATTTGGTATAGCATTTGCTTACCATTAATAAAAAACAATAGGATTATGAGATTTTTACTCACTTCATTTTTTATTTTACACTTATTCTCTTTAAATGCTCAGATAGAAAGGGCAGATTCCATAAAGGCTGCAGAATATAGTATTAAAAATTTAAGTGCTAATACTAAGTATAGTGATTTTGGTACTACCTACATGGGAAAAGATAAAATTGTTTTTTCTTCCTCTAGAAAGAAGAGTGGCATTTCAAATAAAAAATGGAGAGATAATGATCAACCTTTTTTAGACCTTTATATTGGTAATGTAACTGAGAGCGGAGAAATTAAAAATGTAAAATCTTTTTCAAGTGATGTAAACTCAAAATATCACGACGCATTTGTTACTTTTTCACCAGATTTAAAAGAAGTTTATTTTACCTCTAATAATTATCTAAAAGGAAAACTAAAATCAGTAAACATAAAAATATTTAGAGCTACCATTGCTGAAAATGGTGAATGGAGAGATTTTACTTCTTTACCATTTAATAGTGATGACTATGATACAGGTCATCCAATATTAAGCGAAGATGGTAAAAAATTATACTTTGTTTCTAATATGCCGGGCACCTTAGGTGATAAGGATATTTTTGTAGTTGAAGTAAATAATGGGCATTACGGAAAACCTATTAATTTAGGACCGACAATTAACTCAACTGCAAAAGAATATACACCATATATAGATGGTGATATTATTTATTTTTCATCTAATAGAAAAGGTGGTAAAGGTGGTTTTGATATATATATGGCAAAATTAGATGGCTCAATACCTAAGCCCATAAATTTAGGAGAGCCCATGAATAGTAAAGGAGATGATTTTTCCTTTATAATAGATAACGCCAAATTACAAGGGTATTTTTCTTCAAATAGAGACAGAGGTGAAGGTGATGATGATATTTATTCTTTTGTACAAAAAACGACCATACCAATTTGTGATCAGGTTATTACCGGAGTTGTAAAAGATAAATTAAATAATTTCGTAGTTCCTAATGCATTTGTATCGTTAATTGATGTGAGCGGTAATAGACTAAGAAGAGTGGAAACGAAATTTGACGGGTCATTTTATTTTAGTTTAGATTGTGCAACGACTTATACTTTAGAAGTAAGTAAGGATGGGTACTTTGACACTTCAACTGCGCTAAACACCTCTAGTGTTAATGGTTTTAAAAATGATGAAACTATAATTATTGCAGAAAAAGAATTTTTTACTAGAAATGGTAAAGAATTGTTATATGTAGAGAATATAAGTTTTGAATTAAATAAATCTACTATCAAAAAAGAATCTAAAAAAGCATTGGACAAGGTGCTCAGATTAATGAAAAAATACCCTAATATGGAAGTTGAATTTGGTGCACACACAGATGCACGCGGAGGTGATACATATAATTTAGATCTTTCTGAAAGTAGGGCTGTAGAAACAGTTGAATATCTAATTGCTCAAGGCTTAGACTTTAAGAGAATATCAGGCAAAGGATATGGTGAAAAAGAATTACTCAACAATTGTGCAAATGGCGTTAAATGTACTGATTTAGAGCATGGAATAAATAAACGTACCGAATTTGTGGTTATTAAGAAGGAGTAAATTAGAAAGCAGATTGTAATAAGATTATATTTAATAAAGCATCCACCCTTGGTGAGATGCTTTTTTATGTTCTAAACCCCATAATTTTCAATAAAATATGTAATTTCGCGAATCGAAAGAATTTATAGAACCGATGAGCATCAAATTTAGAGAATATAAGGGCTTAGACCTTACAAAGGTAGCTGATGAAACTTTACAGTTTTGGGAAGAACATGATGTATTCGAAAAGAGTATAACTTCACGTGACGAAAATAAACCATTTGTCTTTTATGAGGGGCCGCCTTCTGCAAATGGATTGCCTGGAATTCACCATGTAATGGCACGTGCTATTAAAGACATTTTTTGCCGTTATAAAACATTACAAGGTTATCAGGTTAAACGTAAAGCCGGTTGGGATACACATGGATTACCAATTGAATTGGGTGTTGAAAAAGAATTAGGTATTACCAAAGAAGATATTGGTATAAAAATTTCGATAGAAGAGTATAATGAAGCTTGTAAAAAAGCTGTGATGCGCTATACCGATGTTTGGGAAGAATTGACTCGTAAAATGGGTCATTGGGTTGATATGAATGACCCTTATATAACTTATAAACCAAAATATATAGAAACCGTATGGTGGTTATTAAAACAGATCTACGATAAAGGGTTACTTTATAAAGGATATACCATTCAGCCATATTCACCAAAAGCAGGTACAGGTTTAAGCTCTCATGAACTAAATCAACCTGGTACCTATCAAGATATCACAGATACAACAATTGTAGCACAATTTTTGGCGAAAAAAGAGACATTACCAACGTTTTTACAAGGTTTTGATAATGTTCATTTTTTAGCTTGGACAACTACTCCTTGGACTCTTCCGTCAAATACAGCTTTAACAGTAGGAAATAAAATTGATTATGTTTTAGTTTCTACATTTAATCAATATACATTTGAACCTACCAATGTAATTCTGGCTAAAAAATTGGTTGCTTATCAATTTTCCGGTAAATTTTATGAAGTTGAGTCAGCAGATGATTTAAATGCTTTTGCGGAAGCTGGTAACCTGCCTGCCGGTAAGGCAGGAAAAATTCCTTTTACAGTTTTAACTGAATTCAAAGGAAAAGATCTGGTAGGAATTCACTATGAACAATTATTAGATTATGCTTTGCCTTATCAAAATCCAGAAAATGCCTTTAGAATTATTGCAGGCGATTTTGTGACTACTGAAGATGGTACAGGTATCGTACATACAGCCCCTACTTTTGGTGCAGATGATGCTATGGTGGCAAAGCAAGCTATTCCGGAAGTACCACCGTTATTAGTACTTGATGAAAATGACAATCCTGTTCCTTTAGTTGATTTACAAGGTAGGTTCAGATCCGAAATGAAGGAGTTAGCGGGTAAATATGTAAAAAATGAATATTATGATGAAGGTAAAGCTCCAGATCGTTCAGTTGATGTAGAATTAGCTATCAAACTAAAGGAAGAAAATAAGGCATTTAAAGTAGAAAAATACAAACATAGCTATCCTAATTGTTGGAGAACTGATAAACCTATTTTATACTATCCGTTAGACTCTTGGTTCGTAAAAGTTACAGACAAGAGAGATAGAATGTTTGAATTGAATGAAACTATCAATTGGAAACCTAAATCTACCGGTACTGGCCGATTTGGGAATTGGCTAAAAAATGCCAACGACTGGAACCTATCCCGTTCTCGTTTTTGGGGAATTCCATTGCCCATCTGGCGTACCGAAGATGGTACAGAAGAAATTATCATTGGTTCTGTTGAAGAGTTAAAAAATGAAATGAAACGTGCCATTCAAGCAAACTATATGGAGGCTGATGTATTTGCTGATTTTGAAATTGGCAATATGAGTGAAGATAATTATGATAAAATAGATCTACATAAAAATATAGTTGATAAAATTGTCTTAGTTTCTCCATCAGGTAAACCAATGAAACGTGAATCAGATCTGATAGATGTTTGGTTTGATTCTGGATCTATGCCTTATGCACAATGGCATTATCCGTTTGAAAATAAAGAATTGATCGATGAAAAGAAATTCTTTCCGGCTGATTTTATTGCCGAAGGGGTTGATCAAACCAGAGGTTGGTTTTATACACAACATGTTATAGCAACCTTGGTTTTTGACTCAATTGCGTATAAAAATGTGGTGTCTAACGGATTGGTTTTAGACAAAGAAGGTAAAAAAATGTCCAAACGATTGGGTAATGCCGCAGACCCGTTTGAAACAATGAAAACATATGGTGCTGATGCAACACGTTGGTACATGATCTCTAATGCGAATCCGTGGGATAATTTAAAATTTGATATAGAAGGAATAGCCGAGGTGAGACGTAAATTCTTCGGAACTCTATATAATACCTATTCATTCTTTACACTTTATGCCAATATTGATAAATTTTCTTATACCGAGGCTGATATTCCTATTGAAAAACGCCCGGAAATAGACAGATGGATTTTATCAGAATTAAACACATTAATTAAAAAGGTAACGACATATTATGATGACTATGAGCCGACAAAAGTAGCTAGAGCTATTCAGAATTTTGTAACCGAAAATTTAAGTAATTGGTTTGTAAGGTTAAGTAGAAGACGTTTTTGGAAAGGAGACTATGGTCAAGATAAGATTTCTGCATATCAAACATTGTATACTTGTATGCTAACAGTAGCAAAGTTAGGCTCACCTATCGCGCCGTTTTTTATGGATCAATTATACAGAGATTTAACACATCCTTCCTCTATTAAACACGATGAATCTGTACATTTAGCAACATTTCCAACATACGAAAATGCGTTTGTTGACGTTTCATTAGAGCGTAAAATGCAAAAAGCTCAAACAATATCTTCAATGATATTGTCGTTACGCAAAAAGGAAATGATCAAAGTTCGTCAGCCTTTACAACGTATAATGATACCTGTATTAGATGATCAAGATAAGGAAGATATTGAAGCTGTTGCTGACTTAATTAAGGCGGAAGTTAATGTAAAAGAAATTGAGTTGATTGATGATGCGTCAGGAATATTAGTAAAAAATATTAAGCCAAATTTTAAGGTACTCGGGCCTAAATTTGGAAAAGATATGCGACTGGTTGCAGCTGCAATTGAAAAACTGTCGCAAGAAGATATTAACAATATTGAAAAAGAAGGGGTTTTATCATTTGAAGTTAATGGTAAAAATAGTACATTGACCCTCGAAGAAGTAGAAATTACTTCGCAGGATATTGAAGGGTGGTTGGTAGCAAATCAAGGCAATTTAACAGTAGCTTTAGACGTTACCATATCAGACAATTTGCGTAAAGAAGGTATTGCCAGAGAATTGGTAAATAGAATTCAGAATTTACGTAAAGAATCGGGCTTAGATGTTACCGATAAAATAAAATTAAAAATAAAAAAAGATGGGATTGTAGATAATGCGATTCTTGATAATGAATTATATATTAAAAACGAAACCCTAACAGCTCAATTGATGTTAGAAGATGATGTTAAAAACGGTATAGAAATTGCTTTTGATGAAGTAAATACCAAATTATTAATTGAAAAAATTTAAAGAATGACTGAGAATAAAGTAAAATATACAGATAAAGAATTACAAGAATTCAAAGAGATAATCTTAAAAAAAATTGAAATAGCAAATGAAGATTTGACATTGATACGTAGTGCATATATGAATGATAGTAATAATGGTACAGATGACACTTCACCAACATTCAAAGCTTTTGAAGAAGGCTCTGAAACTATGTCTAAAGAGTCAAACGTGAAATTGGCAATCCGTCAGGAAAAATTCATTAGAGATTTGCAAAATGCATTGCTACGCATTGAAAATAAAAACTATGGCATCTGTCGTGTAACAGGAAAGCTAATTCAAAAGGAAAGATTGAAATTGGTACCGCATGCTACATTAAGTATAGAGGCAAAAAGAATGCAACAATAAAACAAAAAGCTTTCTCTCGAAACTTCGGGACGGAAGCTTTTTGTTATTTATAAGTTAGACTTCACTTAGGTATATTTTATGTTAGCGTTTGTTATCTTGATTAAAACAATCCAATCAAATATTATACTAAAACCCACCCTAAACCAATAATAATATTATTTTTGTTGAATTAAAAAAACCAATCAGATTTCTAAATGAAGAAAGCCATATTAATCATTATAATTATACTTATTCTAGATCAATTTAGTAAGATCTGGTTGAAAACTCACTTCAAGTTAGGCGAAGAGTTTAAAGTATTAGGTTTAGATTGGTTTAGAATTCATTTTTTGGAAAATTACGGAATGGCTTGGGGAACTGAATTTGGTGGTAAAAACGGCAAGTTATTTTTAACATTTTTTCGTTTAATAGCCATTGTCGGTATTGGTTATTGGTTACACACTGCGGTAAAAAGTAAGGCACATAAAATTTTAGTAATAGCGATAGCATTTATTTTTGCCGGAGCTTTAGGAAATATCTTTGATTCTGTTTTTTACGGAGTTATATTTAGTGACAGTAGCGGCTCAGTAGCTTCCTTTTTACCACAAGGTGGGGGATATAGTTCATTTTTTCATGGTAAAGTAGTTGACTTGTTCTACTTTCCTATTATTGATAATGCCGAGTTGCCTTCATGGATACCTGCCATAAATTTTATTTGGCCTGATTGGTTACCGTTTATTGGAGGTAAAAGCTTTTCTTTATTCGTTGACAGGCACTTTACATTTTTTCAATATGTATTTAACATTGCAGATGCAGCAATTACTACAGGCGTAAGTTTGTTGTTGATATTTAATAAAAAAGCGTTCCCTAAAAAGGAAGAAGAACCTACAGATCATATTGTACCACCGGTTATAGTACAGCATTATCAAAAACCGAAGGCTTAAATTGTGATGAGAAGTTTATTTCCTTAACTTCGCTTAATGCTAAGTCCTGAATTAGAATTACAATTAAAAACCTTACCAATACAACCCGGAGTTTATCAATATTTTGATAAGGAAAATGTTATTTTATACATAGGGAAAGCTAAAAATTTAAAAAAAAGAGTTACTTCTTATTTTACTAAAAATCATGAGTATGGTAAAACCAGAATTTTAGTTAAGAAAATAGCCTCTATAAAACATATTGTAGTTGCAACCGAAACAGATGCATTATTATTAGAAAATAATCTTATTAAAAAGTACCAACCTCGCTATAACGTGATGTTGAAAGACGACAAAACCTATCCTTGGATTTGTATCAAAAAAGAAACTTTTCCTAGAATATTTTTAACTAGAAAAGTTATTAAAGACGGTTCAGAATATTTCGGACCATATACTTCTATTAGAACTGCAAAAGCATTATTGTCTTTAATTAAAGAATTGTATCCATTACGGACATGTGCATATGATCTCTCTGAGAAGAACATCCAAAATAAAAAGTATAAGGTGTGCTTAGAGTATCATATTAAAAATTGTAAAGGAGCTTGTGAAAGTTTACAAACCGAAAGCGACTATTTAGACGATGTTAAAGAAATAAGAAACATTATTAAAGGTAATTTTAAGAACTCACTCCAGAAATTTAATGATCTAATGTTAGGGTTTGCCCAAAACACTGAGTTTGAAGAAGCACAAAAAATAAAAGAAAAAATAGAATTATTAGCCAATTATCAATCAAAATCTACAGTTGTTAATCCGTCTATTAGCAATGTTGATGTATTTTCTATACTTTCTGATGAAAGTTTTGCCTATGTTAACTTTTTCAAAATAAATAATGGAGCAATCATTCAATCGCATACCACAGAAATAAAAAAGAAATTAGATGAAGATGATAAACATTTATTAGAACTTTCTATTGTAGAAATAAGACAACGTTTTAATTCGCAATCAAAAGAAATTTATGTGCCTTTTAAAGTAAATGTTGGCGATGCTGTTAAAGTTACAGTGCCAAAATTGGGCGATAAGAAACGAATTGTAGAATTATCATTGCGCAATGCTAAATATTACAGACAAGAACGTTTCAAACAAATAAAAATAGTAGATCCCGATCGTCATACGAACCGGATCATGGCACAGATGAAAAAAGATCTACGTTTGTCTGAAGAACCCAGACATATAGAATGTTTTGATAACTCTAATATTCAAGGTACACATCCGGTAGCTGCGTGTGTAGTCTTTAAAAATGGGAAACCCAGTAAAAAGGATTACCGCCATTTTAATATAAAAACGGTTGAAGGTCCAGATGATTTTGGATCTATGGAAGAGGTGGTACATAGACGGTATAAAAGATTATTAAGTGAAGGACAAGACTTACCGCAGTTGATAGTCATTGATGGTGGTAAGGGCCAATTATCATCGTCTTTAAAAAGTTTAGAAGTATTAGGCCTAAGAGGTAAAATTGCTATTATTGGTATTGCAAAAAGATTAGAAGAAATATATTATCCAGATGATTCGATTCCCTTATATTTAGATAAAAAATCAGAATCATTAAAAATTATTCAACAATTACGAAATGAGGCTCATCGTTTTGCCATTACTTTTCACAGAAATAAGCGAAGTAAAAGCGCAATTCAGACCGAATTAGAATTAATATCGGGTATTGGTAAACAAACAGTGGTAACCTTATTAAAGCATTTTAAGTCGGCAAAAAGAGTTGCGAATGCTTCAAATGAGGAATTAGAAAAAATAATAGGCCTTTCTCGCGCAACTAAAGTGTACAATCATTATCATAATAAAGAGAAATCATAACCAAACTATGTTAAGAAATCTTCTTATACTTATTATATTACTGCAAGCACAAAACATGCTCTCGCAAGATGCGGTTATACAAAAAAAGGATGTAAAAGTTGGTTTAGTATTGAGTGGTGGTGGTGCAAAAGGATTTGCATATGTTGGAGTATTAAAAGTTTTAGAGGAAGCTGGTGTACGAGTAGATTATATTGGTGGTACTAGTATGGGAGCAATCATTGGTGCTTTGTATGCCTCAGGATATAGTGCCTATGAATTAGATTCCTTAATGAATTCATATAATTTTATTGAGTTAATGCAAGATAAATTACCACGTAAGTCTAAATCTGTTTATCAAAAAGAAAATACTGAAAAATATGCATTGACCTTGCCTTTAAAGAATGGAAAAGTGGCATTGCCTTCTGCGCTTTCAAAAGGGCAGAATGTTTTTAATATGTTGTCAGAGCTAACTGAACATGTTCATAATGTTGATGATTTTTCAAAACTACCAATTCCTTTTTTCTGTATAGCGACCAATTTAGAAAATGGAGAACAAGAAGTGCTGGAAACGGGTTTTTTACCTGAAGTAATTAGAGCTAGTGGATCTTTTCCGACCCTTTTAGATCCTGTTGAAATTGATGGTAAA
>Ga0209633_10004815_pt1 | contig 12055 bp, 12 predicted proteins | sample Cruoilmetagenom1_FD_187290 | JGI IMG/M metagenome (GOLD analysis project Ga0209633, IMG submission 187290) | Oil polluted marine microbial communities from Coal Oil Point, Santa Barbara, California, USA - Sample 1 (SPAdes) (version 2) | ecosystem: Environmental > Aquatic > Marine > Oil seeps ... | reverse complement strand
TGATGGTTTACTTCAAATCAACAAATGTTTCTACACCGAAATGTGCTGCCTGCCTCAAGTCTTCCCAGGCTTGGTGAGCTGTTTGCCTCATACCGTGGCTATGGGTTCCCAAATGACACAGCAGTCCTGATTTTCTTCATCAAGTTCTATGTCGATGTTATTATTCCTTGACACAATTACCCCATCCTCTCGACGGCCTTCCCCTCTAGTATAGCCTCGATCTCCCAATAGGTACGGGAAACCACCTCATGGATACGCTGCATTTTGTCAGGGTCTGTATAGCGGCCTCGATGACCCATGAGTCTCCTTAGTTCGCCAAACTCGCCCATCATCTGAACAAGCTTGCCAATATTCTCGGCATTCCAGTGACATCTCATCTGGCTTTCAACTTCGTTGGCTAAGTCCTTTCCCTCAGACAGGAACTGACGACCTTTCTGGGTTATACTGTAGACTTTGTTTCCATTCACGATATATCCACATGGACTCTACACTCTTACGGTGCTCCCGTCAAGGCTTTTTGGTGCTCTCTATGATGATGACACCAACTAATAGTTCAGTGAAAATGCTACCTTTACACCCACGCCAGCGTAGAGGTGAAAGGAGCGGCCGGACCGCAGTCTGGTGGTTACCTATCAAGTCAAGGCAGGACCCTGGCCAGTAGGCCAGCACCACCAGCTGCTCCCATTATGTGGGCCCGCAACGGCACGCACCTGGCTTCCACCGCTTCACGGACCCAGGCGCTCCCCCTACCACCTGCCCTAGGCCAACCTAAATCAGGATCAACCAACAGCACCAAGCCCCATGTCCCAGGCCCGAATCATCCCTGGAGGAAACCCCTGGCGGTGGCAAAATCATAGAACTGTTAAGGTGACATGCTGACAGAACTACGACAGTATTTATTGGCTCAGGTGTTAAGGCTGAACACTACCCTGAAGGTTCTGCCTATTGTACAATTCGCTCTGGCAGATTGAATTCCAATTCCGCGTCTTAATGTGGTTCCACTTTGCCCGTAGCACCTGGCCAGATAAAGGTCACTGAAAAAACTATCCCCGGCCAGCTCGAATCTCGTCGAAGCTGCCGGGGAGTTTCAGGTTTCGTACCCTTAAGTGGAGCTGGGGGGACTCGAACCCCCGACCTTTTGACTGCCAGTCAAACGCTCTCCCTCTGAGCCACAGCCCCACTATTTCCAGTCTACCGGAAAGCCCAGTCGACGACAAGCTTGATTCAAGTTCAACGATGTCTGTCTACAAACCTGGACATCCGCTCCAGTGCCTGCTCAATGTTGGCTAAAGATGTGGCATAACAACAACGAACATGTCCCTCCCCACACTCCCCAAAGGCAGTGCCAGGAACCACCGCAACTTTTTCCTCAACTAGCAGCTTCTCAGCAAATTCCTCTGAGGTTAAGCCGGTGCCCCTCACCGCGGGGAAAGTATAGAATGCCCCCTTAGGTTCAAAACAAGCCATCCCTATATCATTTAGCCCGGCGACCATAACTCGACGCCTCCGGTCATATTCCTGCCTCATTTGCTGTACATCAGCCTCGCCAAACTTGAGGGCCTCGATGGCTGCCATTTGTGCCATTATTGGGGCACAGAGCATGGTATATTGGTGTATCTTAGTCATCACCTGGATAATCTCCGCCCTGGCGGCAGCGTAGCCGATGCGCCATCCGGTCATGGCGTAAGCTTTGGAGAAACCACCCAGCAGGATAGTATTTTCCCGCATTCCAGGTAAGGAGGCAAAACAACTATGCTCTATGCCATAAACCAATTGAGCATAAATTTCATCAGAAACCACCATAATGTTGTTTTTTCGGGCTAGCTTGGCTATCTGGGCTAACTCCTCTCTACTCATTACCGCCCCGGTAGGATTTGAGGGGTAGCCAATTAAAATAGCTTTGGTTCGGTCAGTGATCCTTGCCTCAATATCAGCCGCCTTAAGCTTAAACTGATTCTCCCCCCTTGTGGGGATAGGGACAGGAATACCTCCGGCAAGGAGAATGCAAGGAGGGTAAGCCACATAGGCAGGATCGGGCAAAATAACCTCGTCTCCGGGATCAAGGATAGCCCTCATCGCTAGGTCAAGCCCCTCACTAACTCCGGCAGTGATGATTAGCTCAACTTGTGGGTCATAATCCAGATGGTAAGCTTGGTGTAAGTAGCTAGCCACTTCCTGGCGTAGCTCCAGTAACCCTGAGTTAGAAGTATACATGGTATCTCCTCTCCCCAAGGAATAAATTGCTGCCTCCCTAATGTGCCATGGAGTGACGAAGTCAGGCTCGCCCACCCCCAGAGAAACCACCTCTCCCATAGAGGAAAGCAAGTCGAAGAACTTCCTGATACCCGAGGAAGAGATTTGACTTGCCCGGTATGAGGTAGTGTTACGACGAGTTTGCAACTGAGCCGGATAAACTGGTGGCATAGCAAACACCCCGGTTAAAGAGTGAGCGGCAATCGCCTAACCTCTTCCCTCTCGGCTAAAATTTCACCATCCTCTTTATAACGCTTGAGGATAAAATGAGTCACTGTTCGTTGCACCCCTTCCAAGGGGGCAAGTTTTTGGGCTACAAAAGCAGCAATCTCTTGCATACTCTTACCACAAACCAGCACAGCGAGCTCATAAGTTCCCGAAACGAGGTAAACAGAGCGAGCCTGAGGGAAGCGATAGACATGCCCCGCAATGGCATCAAACCCTACTTCCCTTTGTGGCTGGATCCTGACTTCAATCAAAGCCCAAACTTGCTCCTCCCCCAGTTTCTCCCAGTCGATCACGGTTTTATACTTCACAATAGCTCGCTCTTCTTCTGCTTTTTTGATTGCCTGTTCCACTTCAGCAAGGGGGATGCCAGTCATAGTAGAGATTTGCCCAACCGTAGTGCGAGCATCTCTTTCCAGAATCTCAAAGACTTCCTTCATAAGTTTTATCACCCCCTGTCCCCTCTCCTCGTAGAGAGGAAGAATAATCCCGAAGAAGGGCTTTGCCCCTGTCAAACGCCGGCTACTACTCAATCAGTGACCATTCATCCTTTGACTCATTATAGCAAAGCTCGAAGAGCTTGTTCTCTTCGTCACAAACCAGAAAGTGCCTCTCCCCGGGTTCCCGCCATTGTTTGGCCACCTGTTGCACCCTATGGGTGATGCCCCGGTAAATAAAATATTCTGGTCGCTCAGCATAAGTATAGCCGGAATAGCAGGTAACCCAAACTGGCTCTGCCCCTCTATATTTAGCAAGTAGGTTCAGCCTGTCCTCCTCGAGATATGCCAAGATATTCGCCCGCCTGAGCTAAGTAGGCGAGCACCTTTGCTGCTCTTTCCGGAGTGGGATAGATCAGAATTCCGTTTTCCCGAAGCTTGTTAAAGGTTTCCAGGTCCTTGAAGGCGCTGGTGGCCATAGTTAACACAACAATAGGTTTCTGATCCCTGTCCATGCGCTCAATGGCTAAGTCCCAATTCCTCAGCTCCTCATCCTCTCTAGCTTTGAGGATTTGCTTGATCTCTTCCATTGTTGACAAAGGAACCCCATCCAGTTTTGGTACCGCGGCAGCTGTTCCGACGCCGCCGCTTAAAAGTATAGCATCGACATTTTCATCATCCATTAATGGCCAAAGGCAGGGGAAAGTATCCAAGTATGCTGCCACCGTGTCAACCGGGTTGGCGTGAGACCAGCGTGAAGGTAGAATGGTGTTCAATCGTTCAATAGTGGCTGGAGATAAAGGGGCTACTTGGAGTCCCAGCCGTTCACAAGCATCTGTAGCGAGGACGCCAAAGCCTCCACCTGCGGTCAGTATTCCCACTCTCTTGCCTTTGGGCAAGGGCTGGCGGAGTAAGGCTCCGGCCACATCAAGAAGCTCATCAACCTCATCTACCCTTATCACCCCCGCCTGGCGAAACATTGCCTCATGGATGGCTTCTGAGCCTGATAGGGCGGCGGTGTGAGACCTGGCCGCTTTTGTTCCTCCTGCTGTTCTGCCTGCCTTCATAACAATGATAGGTTTCTTTGGGGTAATCTCTTTAGCTAACTGAAAAAAGCGTCTGCCCCCCCGTAAACCCTCAATATAGGCGATAATGACCTTTGTTTCTTCATCCTGCGCCAAGTATTCAAGATAATCCTCAAGGCATAGATCAGCTTCATTTCCGCTGGAGACAAACTTGCTAAAGCCAATGCCCAGCTCAAAGCCACAGCGAAGAATATATACCCCACAATTTCCACTCTGAGAAATAAGCCCTACCGATCCCTTTTTGACCTGGGGAATCCAGGGGGTAGTGGAAAAATCCGAAGAGGTGTTAAAATGCCCCATGGAGTTTGGCCCTATGAAGCGGAGCCCGCCTCGTCGGGCAATGCTGACTATTTCAGCTTCAACCTTTGCCCCCTCTTCGCCGGTCTCGCTCAGCCCCCCAGAAGTAATAAGGGCGGCTTTGATCTCCTTGTCCACACAATCATTCATTATTCCAGGAACCTGTTGATAGGGCACAGTTATCACTGCAAAATCAACCCGATCCGGGATATCCCGAACACATTGGTAAGTCCTCAGCCCCCGCACCTCTGAGGCATTCTTATTTACTGGGTAAACTTTCCTCTCCTGTGTGGTAGCCAAGGCACTATTAATCATGTCAAACCCCCACTTACCAAAGGTATTAGAGGCTCCCACTACGGCGACAGAGCGGGGATTAAATAGATATTCGAGCTGCTCAACAAGATTCACCAACACCTCCTCTATTGGTAAAGCACAAAGGTAACTAAATTGGCGGCCTCCTCTTATGCCATTCGGTTGCCTGCTCATAGGCAAAAGCGATGTGTAACAGCACCTCCTCAGCAAATGGCTTGCCGATAATCTGCAACCCTATAGGCAGACCATCACTGAAGCCAGCGGGGACTGATATAGCCGGGATGCCAGCAATATTTATCGGCAGAGTACAGACATCACTAAGATACATCTGAAGCGGATCAGCTACCTTCTCACCGAGCTTGAATGGCGGAGAAGGGGAGGTAGGGGTAAGTAGAGCATCAAATCTACCTAAAGCCTGACTGAATTCCTCCCTTATCAAGGTACGCACCTTCTGTGCTTTGAGATAATAAGCGTCATAATAGCCGGCCGATAGGGCGTAAGTCCCCAGCATGATGCGTCGCTTCACTTCAGGGCCGAAACCGAACTGTTTGGTTTTCCCCATTGCCTCCCACATATTGGAGGTATCTTGATAGGAGAAGCCATACTTCACCCCATCATAACGAGCCAAATTTGCCGACGCCTCGGAGGGGGCGATAATATAGTAAGCAGGCAGGGCATAAGGGGTTGAGGGCAGGGATACATCCCAGTCGACTTTTGCCCCTAACTGCTCAAGTTTGCCCACGGCACAGCGTATCGCTTGTTCCACTTCAGGGTGCATACCGGGAATGAAATACTCTCGGGGGACTCCGAGGCGCAACCCATGAAGGTCCCCGATAAGCGCTCGGGTATAATCAGGCACTGGATAAGGCAGGGAAGTTGAATCTCTGGGGTCATAGCCAGCGATGGCATTCATTACTAGTGCGCTATCAGTGACATCTTTGGTTAGCGGCCCAATCTGGTCAAAGGAGCTGGCGAAGGCAACTAGGCCGTACCTTGACACCCGGCCATAAGTTGGTTTCAGGCCGACGATATTACAGAACCCTGCTGGCTGGCGAATACTCCCCCCGGTGTCGGAGCCAAGGGCATAGATGGTTTCTCCAGCAGCTACTGCTGCTGCTGAACCACCACTTGAGCCTCCGGGAACACATGTTAAATCCCAAGGGTTATAGGTGGGGAAGAAAGCCGAGTTCTCCGTGGATGAGCCCATGGCAAATTCATCCATATTTGACTTGCCAACTATCACTATTCCATAAGCATTCAATCGCTCTACCACATCGGCATCATAGGGAGGTATAAAGTTCTCCAGCATTCTTGATGAGCAGGTGGTGCGTATCCCTTTGGTGCAGATGACATCCTTTATTACTCCCGGAATGCCAGTAAGTGGGGTCATCTGGCCGTTGCGAATCTGCTTATCTGCCCTGTCTGCTTGTTTGAATGCCAAGTCTTCGGTAATGGTGACAAAGGCATGTATCTTCTCCTCAGCCTGCCCGATAGACTGCAAAACAGCCTGGGTTAGCTCAAGTGAGGAGATTTCCTTGCCTTTAAGCAACTCATGGGCTTCGTGGATAGTTAATTGCCACAAATCCAACTTGTGCCCTCGCCAATCCTTAGATTAGCCTGCTGAGGCATTGAGATATTCTCCATACCAGGCGAGATGCGCTAGCACCTTCGCTGCTCTTTGCGGATTAGGATAGATGGGGACTCCCTTTTCCCGAAGTAGATTAAAGATTTCTGGCTCGACCATAACCTCAGGAAATAACTTAGTTATGACTACTGGTTTTTGATATTTGTTTATTTGTCCATTAATTATGGCTGAATTCCGCCTTTCTTGATCTTCAAGAGATTCAATCAGCGGCTCAAGTTTTTCTTTTAATGAAGAGGTGGGATTTTCTGGAGAATAAAATCGGCGGAAATAAACTGTCGCCCCTATGCCGCCGATTACCATGGCAGCATCCACATTTTCATCCTCCATTATTGCCCACAGGCAAGGGAAGGTGACCAGCTCTCCGGCGGTGATCACATCCGTCATATCTGCTGGATTCCCATGCGACCAGCGTGGCGGCAAGAGGGCATTCAACCTGTCCCAAGTAAGCGATGAGAAAGAGGGGATCTCCAACCCCACCCGTTCGCAAGCCTCCGCAGCCACTACACCAATACCTCCCCCCTCGGTTAATATCCCCACCCTCCTGCCTTGGGGCAGCGGCAGATGGAGTAAGGCCATAGCTACATCAAAGAGCTCATCATCATTTTCTACCCTAATAACCCCCGACTGCTTAAACATAGCCTCGTATGAGGTATCTGAGCCAGCCAAAGCAGCAACATGGGATCTAGCTGCTTTGGCTGATCCCGTTGTCCTCCCTGACTTCATAGCCACGATAGGTTTCCTTTGGGTAATCTCTTTGGCCAGTTGGAAAAAGCGCCTCCCCTCTCGGAGTCCTTCAACATAAAGGGCAATTATTTTAGTTTGTTTATCCTGAGCCAAATACTCTAAATAGTCCTCAAGATGGAGATCAGCTTCGTTGCCACTGGAGATAAATTTACTGAACCCCAAACCACTTGCCAGGCCGGTTCGAACAACACGCTGGCCATAGGTTCCACTTTGAGAAATGAAACCTATTGGGCCTTCCCTAATCTCCTTCATCCAGGCAAGGGTAGAGAATTGTGAGTAGTTATCCATATGGCCCATGCTGTTCGGGCCGATAAAGCGCAATCCACCACTTCTGGCAATACGGAGTATCTCTTCCTCAACTCCTCTGCCTTCTTCGCCGAGCTCGGCAAGTCCCGCAGAAATAATCAGTGCTGCCTTAACACCCTTGTCCACACATTCTTCCATGACTTTAGGAACTTCGCCGGAGGGGATAGCGATTACTGCAAAATCAACTGCCTGTGGTACTTCAGCTATGTTGCTATAAGCCTTCAGCCCACAAACCTCGGAGGCTTTTTTGGTTACCGGCCAGATTTTTCTCTCACCAGAGTTGAGGAGAGTATTCATCACCCCAAACCCCCAGGTGCCAAAGGAATTGGAAGCACCGATCACCGCCACAGAGTGGGCATCAAATAAACGGTCAAGCTGTTCTATTAAGGTTGGGTTCATTTGCCCTCCTTGACTTGCTTTCTGGGTGGATTACTCTAGCACGGCGTGGACCTTAAAGCAGCCTGCTTCTTGGCGGGGGGCATTGGCCAATACCTCAGCTTTAGGGAGCGAAGGCGCTGCCTCATCCTCCCGCAGCACATTGTGAGTGGGGATGGGGTGTGCTGTGGGGGAGACATCGGTGGTATCCACCTGCTGCAGCACCTCAAAGTTCTCCAAGATGTGGGATAATTCCTCCTGAAATCTCTCAACTTCAGCCTCACTCAAGCCTAAACGAGCCAAAATGGCGATATGCCTTACCTCTTCTCTAGTCAATTTCATTTTTATCCCCTCACTACTCTATGATTCTCACAACAATGATGTATTATATCACTTAGCCTTCCCTTTAGGCAACCATCCGAAGGGGCATTGTGTTTCAAGTACGGCGCACGGTGGCAGGAACAACACGGCGCATGTGGGGGGCGCTGCACCTCCCGCCAGGGGCTGGAGCTGCCCGATGGCAGCCATCCGCCGTAAAAATCGCTTCAGATTATCCTTAGCCTTTATATTGGCTACCTCACCCAGTCTCATGCCAGAATCAGCTAGGAGGGAAATGATAGCCTTATCACGGAGGCTATTAGCCTGGGCTATGAGACAATTAACTTGCTCTTCAGTTAAGCTGGGGAGGTGTGGTGAGGATAGCATGAGTTTCGTAGAAACTGATGCTGGGGTTGCTGCTCGGGAGAAATAGATGGGGTAAGTGTCTACCATGCGGAGAGAGGAAGGACACTAATCCGACCCTTTGTTCCTTTGCTGTCTCGCACGATAATCTGATTTCTTTGAAAATCAATGTCCTTAACGCGAAGCCTTACGCCTTCCATAAGACACAAGCCACCCCCGTAAAGGAGTTTGGCGATCAACTGGTGCGTACCTTCCATAGAGTTAATAACCCTTATCACTTCTTTCCTGGTCATCACTGTTGGCAATCGTTTGGGCCTCTTGGCGCGGACTGAATTGATGGAATCATCCAGCTTTTGCTTCAGCACATGGCGAAGGCATTGAAAGCCTGATTCTGAGTGGAGGCGGAAACTTTCAAGTCCACGGTCAGGCGGGTAAGGAAGGCCTCAATTTCGGGCCTCCCCATCTCGCGGGGATGCCTCTTATGGTGAAAAAGGATATATCTCTTGATCCAGGAAATATAGCTCTGTTCAGTTTGGAGGGAATAGTGCCTCAATCGAAGATCGTCCCGGACTTGATCCAAGAGCTTTTTAGGTTGCTTATCCATTTTGGCTCCTTGACAACTGGCTGCAGATTCTGTAGCGTATTGATAATTTATCAAACGATTTTGCAGGAACGCCAATAATTATTGTGATATAGGGCGTTTTTGCCGTCTATTGATTGTTGGATGGTTTTCGAGCAGCAACTAACTGAGAAATCCCAAAAGAACTCATAAGCCCGCTGAATATAGAGCGCAAATAGATTAGTATTTGTTTGGTAGTAACAATACGTAGGCCAAGGAGTGGCTCAGCTTCCTGATATGCAAATGCAATACAATACCCCACCTCCTTGCAAAGATGAGTCTCCAACCCTCTATGCTTACCGTGTTGGTCAATGGTATGCCTCATTGGTTTCAGAAACACATAAAAAGACCTTCGGCCAATATCTGACACCCGTTGAAATCGCTATGTTCATGGCCCAACTCTGCAATCCAGAGGGCTGCGTTCAGTTACGAGTACTTGACCCAGGAGCTGGCACGGGTATTCTTTCATGTGCACTTTGCGAAACAGTGGCAAACTACCAAAATCCACCAGAAGAGATTGTTTTAGAAACCTATGAGACAGACACTGCTCTTGCGAATCATCTAGCAGTTTGTTTGTCATACCTTAAGCAATGGCTCAAAATACGCAGGGTGCTGCTAGACTTCAAGGTCAACACCGATGATTTTGTGATGACGTATGCTCAATCATTGGACAACCGGCCAAGGCTAATTCCAACAAGTTATGCGCACATTGAACCATTTGACATAGTTATTTCAAATCCCCCGTACTTCAAGATTCCCAAAAGCGACCCTCGTGCTAAAGCTGCAGCCCTTGTAGTCCACGGGCAACCGAACATCTACGCGCTTTTCATGGCCGTGTCCGCCTCCCTGCTCAAATTGGGTGGCGAGTTTATATTCATCACCCCACGGAGCTATGCAGCTGGCCCGTACTTCCGGGTTTTCCGCAAATGTTTCTTTGAAAACATGAGGCCGGAAGCCATTCATCTTTTCGGTTCACGCCGCGATGCATTTAGCCGCGACGAAGTTCTACAGGAGAACGTGATTCTGTACGCACGGCGGTTAGATGGCTGGCCTGCACAGTTTAATGGCGAAACAGTTAGGGTATCTTCCAGTGCTGGAATAGACCATCTACTGAATTCGATGCAACGTGACGTTGCGGTTTCCGAGGTTTTGGATTTTACCACTAAGGACAAGGTTCTTCGAATTCCGGTTGGCGATGAGGATGCTGATACTGCTCAACTAGTACGCTCTTGGCAAGGTAAACTGCGCACCTATGGATTGGAAATTTCAACTGGTCCCGTCGTTCCCTTCAGAGCCGCCTCATTGCTAGCCAAGACCGGCAATGTGCCAGATACTCATGCACCGCTTCTCTGGATGCAGAACGTAACTACTATGCAGGTAGAGTGGCCCGCAGAAGCAAGAGGCAAAGAGCAATACATCATCGTTGATGCATCCTCGCTGCCACTGCTTGTGGCCGCAAAGAACTATGTTCTCCTGCGGCGATTCAGTGCAAAGGAACAAAACCGGCGTTTGACTGCCGCACCTTTCCTGGCACGGAACATGAGTTCCCCATTTATAGGTCTTGAAAATCATCTAAACTATATCCATCGGCCCGGCGGTTCTTTAACTGCGGAAGAGGCATATGGATTAGCTGTACTGTTCAACAGCACTTTGCTGGATACCTATTTCCGCTCATACAATGGCAACACACAGGTCAGCGCCACAGAGTTAAGGGCTATGCCGCTCCCTACGCTTGACGTTATCGTCGAACTTGGCAAGCATGCTATGGCTCTAGATAATCTCAGCGAGAAAATAGATTTGTTGATTGAGGATAGTCTTAGGGCAGGCGCTCAAAGAACCAAAGCTGGGCAGGCTGCTTATGGCTAAGGTAAAAGAAGCACAAGAAATTCTCAAGGCGTTGGGGCTTCCAATTCCACAACAAAACGAATTGTCCGCGTTGACTCTTTTAGCTCTGTGTGGCCTTGGGCCAGATGATGCGTGGAACAAAGCTCATCGTCAGGGCTTGACCGTGACGAAAGGCATCATGAGTTTCATTGCCAAGGAATATGGAAAAACCTATGCGCCGAACACGCGCGAGACGTTCCGTAGGCAAGTTCTTCACCAGTTTGTGCAAGCGCACATTGCGGACTACAATCCCAACGAGCCCAATCTTCCCACCAAAATAGTCCTCGTGCTCATTATGCAATATATGCAATAACTGAGGCTGCTCTCGCTGCTGTCAAAACCTACGGGACCAAGACTTGGGAGGCAGCAGCCCGGGGCTTCCTGGCCCAACAAGGAAGCCTAATCACTGTGTATCAAAGAAAATGGTCAAGACGCCTCGTGCCTGTTCGTTTGCCAGAAGTAATGTCGCTCGAATTATCACCGGGAAAGCATAACGAAGTGCAAGCAGCTGTTGTGGAGCAGTTTGCAGCGCGTTTCGCACCCGGTGCCCGACTGCTCTATTTGGGCGATACGGCGAAAAAGAATCTCCACATAGACACCGGCCGTCTCACTGCACTCGGAGTGCCCGTGACTGAGCATGATAAACTACCGGACATTATCCTCCACGATGAAAAGCGCAATTGGATATTCCTTGTCGAAGCTGTCACATCTCATGGCCCAGTAATGCCAAAGAGAGTCGTCGAATTGAATACTATGTTCACAACTTGCAAGGCAAGCCTTATATTCTTCAGTGCCTTTCCAGATTTTGCTGAGTTTCGCAAGCACCTTCGAGAAATTGCTTGGGAGACCGAGGTATGGATTGCTGAAATCCCTGACCATCTCATTCACTTCAATGGTGACCGTTTCCTCGGGCCTCGGTAAAATGCTCTTTGCTTCTGCGAGAGCGTGTCCGTGTGCATTCTTGTGCAGGGTATCTCGAAATCATACTTCCTGGCAAACTGAGTGAAGAAAACCATCCAACAAAGCACTGTTATGTAAAAAGTCAAGGGAATGTCAACGCAAAGTGACGTTAAAATTGCATACCCACTCCTTTCTGGATTTGGAAAACGGAAACAAGCCATAATCAAGCTGTTATCAACAGTCACCGCCAAAGGCAGCGGTGCTGCAAGATATAGATCAGATCGGACTTCAA
>Ga0209633_10004814_pt1 | contig 12056 bp, 10 predicted proteins | sample Cruoilmetagenom1_FD_187290 | JGI IMG/M metagenome (GOLD analysis project Ga0209633, IMG submission 187290) | Oil polluted marine microbial communities from Coal Oil Point, Santa Barbara, California, USA - Sample 1 (SPAdes) (version 2) | ecosystem: Environmental > Aquatic > Marine > Oil seeps ... | reverse complement strand
GGGATGCGCTCGCAACCTGCGGCTGCGGCACATTGACGACCACAACGTCGGTCGAGGTCACGACCCGACCATCGGCCAGACGTGCCGCCAAGCTCAATTCATGACTGCCGGGAGCCAATGGTTTCTCGACGACGAAGGCCCATTGCCCGCGCCCGTCCGCCGCTACCTCGCCAAGAGAGGTATTGCCATCCAGAACCGAGACCTCACTGCCCGCCATCGCGCGTCCGGCCAATACGGTTTCGCCCGTTGTCTCGACCCGAACGATATCGAAACCGGGCGGAACGAGTTCGGCGACCTGGGCGGTTTCCGGTTCCGATGCCGGCGCCGGCTCGGACGCGGTTGCCGGCTCGGCACTAGCCGGGGCCGGCTCGGCGCTGGCCTGGGCTGGCTCGGCGCTGGCCTGGGCCGGCTCGGCGTCGCTCGCAGGTGCCGGTGCCTCCACGGCTGCCGGCTCTTCCGGCTTGGCCGGAATCGAGGTGGCGGCCTCAATTTCCACCGGCACCGCCTGCACGGCAGCCGTCGTCGGCCCCGACGGCTCCGGCAGCGATAGCAGGAGGACGCCGATGAGCACGCCGAAAACAACGGCGGTGGCGGCAGCGGCGATGACGATCCGGTTACGGTTCAACAGCATATCCTCGTACAATCAACCGATAGGGTAATCTCCACGCCTGTTTAGCGCAATCATGCCAACGCAGCGACGCCTGAGGCGTCTGGCAGTGCCTAGGGTCCGGGCAAAGGGGGCAAATCTCGCAGATATGCGGCGATTGCCGCCCGGTCCGCGTCGTTGAGATGGCTTGTTCCATCGTCGATCACCTCGGCCATGGCCCCGCCGGCGACGTCACCATCGGGGAAAAAGCCCGTTTTAAGGAAGAAAGTTGTATCCGATTCGCGCCAATCACCGATGCCCTCCTTAGCGTGCGGTGTGATGTTCGGTACCTTCTTGCCTTGTGGCCCCTTGGCGGTTCCGGCCAAAGGGCGGTCACCGTCCATCCCGCCAAGGGCGCCGCGCGGCGTATGGCATTCGCCGCAATGGCCCAAGGCCGCGACCAGATAAGCGCCGCGGTTCCAGGTGGCATCCTTCGCGGGGTTGCCGGCGAATCGGCCCGGCTCGAAGTACATCGCCTTCCAGATGCCAAGCAACGCGCGAAAACGGAACGGCAGAGGCAGCTCATGGGGCTGGTTGGCCCGGGCAACCGGCGGCTGCGCCATCAAATAGGCCCAAAGGTCGGCGACATCCTGGTCCGCCATGCCGGTATAAGAGGTATACGGAAAGGCCGGATAGTAGTGGCGGCCATCCGGCGCCCGCCCCTCGCGCATCGCCCGCGACAGGTCTTCGACCGTCCAGCCCCCTATGCCGGTGTCCTTGTCCGGCGTGATATTCGGCGGATAGAAGGTCCCGAAGGGCGTCGGTAGGGCGCGGCCGCCAGCGAGCGGCTGACCCTTATTCTTGCTATCCGTATGGCAGGACAGGCACCCGGCGGCCCGCAGAACATAGCCGCCACGGGTCACCGATTCCGCAGTCGGCTGGGCGGTAGTCTGCGCCGCCGCGCCAAAGGCCACCAAGCCTAGCACAGCGGCCAGCCCCGTCAGCGACAGCGCCGGCCGAAACATTGAGCGCCGCTGAACAGGCCCTACTTCTTTTCGGCGCGAAATGGCTTGTGGCAACTACCGCAGGCCTTGCCGACGTTTTGCAGCTGCGCCCCAATGGCCCCGGCATCGCCCCCCTGCGCCACCTCGATCAGCTTGGCGCTTTCATCTTGCAGGGCTTGCGCCGCCGCATCGAACTTGGCTCTATCCTGCCAGATGGCGGGCAGCGCGCGCGTGTCTTTGAAGGCCCCATTATCGGTGCCCGTGGGGAAAAGCTGGGTAATGAGCTTGCTCATCTCGTTGATTCCGCGAGCATGGGCTTCTACGTGACCGACAAAGCTGACCTCGCCCTTGACCACGCCGGCAATGGCGCCGGTATGGCCGCCGATGGCCGACATCACGGCTTTGCGGTATTTGATCATGTTCTCCGGCTCGTCGGCAGCAAAGGCCGGGCTAGCAGCCCCGAAAAGCAGACTGGCCGCAATCGCAAGGGTGATCTTTCTCATTGATTGGCTCTTTCCCCGTTGTTCGATACTTGATTCATGTAGCGTGCCCATCGTCGTTGGGCTAGGGCACACAATTCCCGTTGCTGTATGCTAGCCGAATTACTCAATGCTGGTGAAGCCCGATTCACGCAAGAGTGAAGGATTGCTGCCTATGGCCAAGCTTCGCGCGCTTTGTGTTTACTGCGGTGCCTCGGGGCGCGGCGATCCGCGTCACCTGGAGCGCGCGGCCGCCCTCGGCCGGCAAGCGGCGGAGCGCGGTGTCGGCATTGTCTTCGGCGGCGGCCGCGTGGGCCTGATGGGTGCCGTCGCCGACGGGGCACTGGCCGCCGGAGGGCGCGTGATCGGGGTCATTCCGGAAATCCTGATGGCCCGGGAAGTCGAGCACCGCGATGTCACGGAAATAATCGTTGTCGATTCCATGCACGTCCGAAAACAGCGCATGTTCGAGCTTTCCGACGCATTTTGCATCTTGCCCGGCGGCCTGGGCACACTGGATGAGACCTTCGAGATTCTCACCTGGAAGCAGCTTGAGCTACATGACAAGCCGGTGGTCTTGCTAAACCTGGACGGCTACTGGGACCCCTTGGTGCGCTTGCTCGACCATCTCGTCGCGGCCAACTACGCTAGCCCGCGCCATACCCGAATGTGGCAGGTGGTAACCCGGATCGAGGATGTCTTCGGCGCTGTCGAAGCGGCGCCGAGCCCCTGCCGGCCAAGCGATACCAAGCATCTTTAGGCCCCGCACAGCTCACGCCGGCAGCCCCGACAACCGCTGAATTCCGCCGCTTGCCCCACCGCGAAAGGCTGCTATGTTGCCGCCGCGCACCGGCAAATGCGGGGGCGCTAACGCGTTTGGGAGATGTCCATGGCGAAGATCAAGGTTCGCAACCCGGTAGTCGAGATCGACGGCGACGAGATGACACGAATCATTTGGGCGATGATCAAGGAAAAGTTGATCCTGCCGTTTCTCGATGTGGACCTGGAATACTACGACCTATCGATTGAAAATCGCGACGCCACGGACGACCAGGTGACGGTGGACTCCGCCAATGCCATCAAGCGCCATGGGGTTGGCGTTAAGTGCGCGACAATCACCCCGGACGAAGCGCGGGTTGAGGAATTCAAGCTCAAGAAGATGTGGCTTTCGCCCAACGGCACGATCCGCAACATCCTGGGCGGTACCGTGTTTCGCCAACCGATCATCATGCAGAACGTTCCGCGCCTTGTGCCGGGCTGGACCAATCCCATCGTCATCGGGCGCCATGCCTTCGGCGACCAGTACAAGGCCACGGACATCCTTGTCACGAAGCCGGGTACGTTGAACATGACGTTCCAACCGGCCGACGGCAGCGAAGCCACCACCTACAAGATATTCGATTTCCCATCGGCCGGCGTGGCGATGGGTATGTACAATCTGGACGAGTCAATTCGTGGATTTGCGCGCGCCTGCCTGAATTACGGCCTGAGCTCGGGCTGGCCGGTCTACCTGTCGACCAAGAATACCATCCTCAAGGTCTACGACGGGCGCTTCAAGGACTTGTTCCAAGAGATCTTCGATGCAGAATTCAAGGACAAATTCGCCGCCAAAGGCATCACCTACGAACATCGCCTGATCGATGACATGGTTGCCGCCGCCATGAAATGGTCCGGCAATTTCGTCTGGGCCTGCAAGAACTACGACGGCGATGTGCAGTCGGACACGGTGGCGCAAGGTTTCGGCTCGCTTGGCCTAATGACCTCGGTCTTGACGACCCCGGACGGCAAGACGGTCGAGGCCGAGGCCGCGCACGGTACCGTGACCCGGCACTATCGCCTGCACCAACAAGGCAAACCGACATCGACAAACCCCATCGCCTCGATCTATGCCTGGACGCGCGGCTTGCACTATCGTGGCACGTTCGACGGAACGCCCGAGGTGACTGCCTTCGCCGATACGTTGGAGAAGGTTTGCGTCGATACGGTTGAAGGTGGGCAGATGACAAAAGACCTGGCGCTGCTCATTGGCGACAAGCAAAAATGGCTGACGACCGAAGAGTTCATGGATGCGCTGGGCACCAACCTGGGCCGCGCTCTCAATTAGGATGGCGAGACAGAAATGATCCGTAACGCATTGAAATTATTCTCACTGATAGGATTGATTATGGCAACTTCAACGGCCGAAGCCGGCGCCGCGCCGGATCCAGAGAACGCTCTGGTCATGGAGATCGAGGGCGGCCGTGTCGTCATCGAGTTGCTGCCGGATGTAGCGCCCGGGCACGTCGCCCGGATCAAGGAACTGACCCGCCAGGGGTTCTATGACGGGATCGTCTTTCACCGCGTCATGGACGGTTTCATGGCCCAGACCGGCGATCCGACGGGCACCGGCACCGGCGGCTCCGGGCAGAATCTAAAGGCGGAATTCTCGGACGAGCCGTTTTTGCGCGGCACCGCCGGTATGGCGCGGGCACAAAGTCCGGATAGTGCCGACAGCCAGTTCTTCATCACCTTCGCGCCGGCCCGCTTTCTGGACAAAGAATACACGGTCTGGGGCCGCGTGGTCGAAGGCATGGAGCACGTCGACGGCATCAAGAAAGCGCCGCCGGGAAGCCAGAGCGGCATGGTCGACGATCCCGACAAGATCATACGCATGCAGGTGATGGCCGACGTCAAGGAGTAAGCCGCGCTGGTAAAACTACATAGTTTGAAGGCAGCATGACGAGCGACAAATTCCTGGACCTCTTCAATCAGGTTAGCGGCCTGGTGATTCAATACGGCCTCGACCTTCTCGGTGCCGTGATCCTGCTCATCGGCGGCTGGATGGTCGCCGGCTGGGCCGGGCGCAGTGTCGCGCGCCTGCTGGGCCGCACGCCGCATCTGGATGCAACGCTCAAGCCGATTGTCGCGCAGACCACACGCTACGCGATCCTCACCCTGGTCATTGTCGCGGTGCTGGCCCAGTTCGGTGTACAGACCGCCAGCATTATCGCCGTACTCGGTGCCGCCGGCCTGGCCATCGGCCTGGCCATGCAAGGCACCCTGCAGAACATTGCAGCGGGAATCATGCTGCTGTTCCTGCGCCCGTTTCGGGTCAACGACTACATCGACGCCGAGGGCATTGCCGGGACGGTGGACGAGGTCGGCTTGTTCACGACCGCCATGCACACGTTCGATGGTGTGTATCAGGTGGTCCCGAACTCGCAACTGTGGAACCGCACGATCAAGAACTATTCGCGGCTTCCCACCCGGCGCCTGGATATCGTTGTCGGCATCGGCTATGGCGACGACATGGATGCCGCGCAGACCGTACTGCTGGAGCTTTTGCGGGAGGATGCGCGCGTGTTGGCCGAGCCGGCACCACAGGTCTTGGTCAGCGAGCTGGGCGATAGCTCGGTCAATCTCAACCTACGCTGCTGGACCAAAGCGGACGACTATTGGACGCTGCTATTCGATACCACGAAGTCCGCGAAGCAACGCCTGGATGCCGCCGGCATCAGCATCCCCTTCCCGCAACGCGACGTGCATTTGTACGAGACGAAAAAGACGTAACTAAGAATCAGGCCGCCGGGACTTTCGCCAGCGCCGCCTCGATAGCGGCCACGGCGGCCTCTGCCGCGGCACCGTCCGGGCCGCCGGCCTGCGCCATATCCGGGCGGCCACCGCCGCCCTTGCCGCCAAGGGCCTGCGAGCCGGCGCGCACCAAATCGACGGCGCTCAACCGGTCGGTCAGATCGGCGGTGACGCCGACAACCAGGGACGCTTTGCCCTCGGCGACAGCGACCAGAGCGACCACGCCGCTGCCGACCTGCTTTTTCAGATCGTCGGCCATGGGCTTTAGATCCTTTGCCGGGACATCGGACAAAACCCGGGCGGCGAAGCGAACGCCGGCAACCTCGCGCACGGCGGGCGTGGCCCCGTCACCGCCTCCACCGGTCGCCAGCTTGCGGCGAACATCGGTCAATTCGCGTTCCAGACGCCGGCGCTCTTCGAGAAGGCTGGCGATACGCTCGGGAAGCTGGCTCGGCGCCGCTTTGATTGCCTCGGCGGCTTGCGTCAGCAGCGTTTCCTGACGCACCACATGGTCCAATGCGGCGGCGCCTGCCAAGGCTTCGATGCGGCGCACCCCAGCGGCAAGGGCGCTTTCACCGATGATCTTGAAGAAGCCGATGTCGCCGGCGCGGCGCACATGGGTGCCGCCGCACAGCTCGGTGGAAAACGCAGCGCCATGGCCCGCCAAGTCCTCACCGCCCATGGAAACGACCCGCACCTCGTCGCCGTATTTCTCGCCGAACAGCGCCAAGGCACCAGCTTCGATCGCTTCGTCCGGCGTCATGAAATGAGTCTCGACCGAGGCATTCAGACGAATACGCTCGTTCACCTCCGCTTCGACCGCGCGAATGTCTTCGGCGGTCATGGGCTTCGGATGGCTGACGTCGAAGCGCAAGCGGTCGGGGGCCACCAACGAACCCTTCTGGGTGACATGCGCGCCCAGCCGGCGGCGCAACGCCTCATGCAGAAGATGCGTAGCGGAATGGTGTGCCCGTAGGGCGGCGCGGCGCACGCCATCCACCTTCATCTCGACCGCATCGCCGACCTTGACCGCACCGTGGCGGATGCGCCCGGCATGAACATGCAGGACGCCTAGCTTCTTCTGCGTATCCTGAACTTCGATTTCGCCACCGTCGGCGGTAAACAACACGCCGGTGTCGCCGACCTGGCCGCCCGACTCGCCATAAAAGGGTGTTTGATTGACCAGTATCTGAACTTCGTCGCCCGCCTTGGCCACATCGACGACATGGCCGTCGGCGACAATGGCGACAACTTGGCCTTCCGCCGATTCGGTGTCGTAGCCGAGGAATTCCGTGGCACCAAGGCGATCGCGTAACTCGAACCACAGGCTTTCCGTGGCCGCCTCGCCGGAGCCGGTCCAGGCCTTGCGTGCCGCCGCGCGCTGCCGCGCCATGGCGCCGTCGAAGCCGGCCTGGTCGACCGCCCGGCCCTGCCCGCGCAGAATGTCCTGGGTCAGATCGAGGGGGAAGCCGAAGGTGTCATACAGCTTGAAGGCGACCTCGCCGGACAACGCCTCGCTGGTACCAAGCTTGTCGGTCTCGTCCTCCAGCAACTTGATGCCCCGGTCCAGAGTTTGGCTAAAGCGGCCTTCCTCCAACTTTAGGGTTTCCTCAATGAGGGCCTGGGCGCGCAGCAATTCCGGATATGCCTGCCCCATCATCGCCGTCAAGTCCGGGACCAGGCGCCAGATCATGGGTTCCTTAACGCCGAGGCGATGAACGTGGCGCATGGCGCGGCGCATGATTCGCCGCAGCACGTAACCGCGACCCTCGTTGGACGGCAGCACGCCATCGGCGATGAGAAACGACGTCGCGCGCAGATGATCGGCAATAACCCGGTGCGACACCGCGTGTTCACCATCCGGCGGTGTCTTCGAGGCCGCGGCAGAGGCCTCGATCAGGGCACGCGTGAGATCGGTGTCGTAAATGTCATGTGTGCCCGCGAGGACAGCCGTGATTCGCTCCAGCCCCATGCCCGTATCGATGGACGGCTTGGGCAGCGGCACCCGCTTGCCCGGCTCAGGCTGGTCAAACTGCATGAAGACCAGGTTCCAGATTTCGACGAACCGATCGCCATCCTCATCGGGGCTGCCGGGTGGGCCGCCCGGAATGCCGGGGCCGTGATCGAAAAAGATCTCAGAGCACGGACCGCACGGGCCGGTATCGCCCATCTGCCAGAAATTATCGGACGTGGCGATGCGCAAAATCCGCTCGTCCGGTAACCCGGCAATCTTGCGCCACAGGGCCGCGGCGTCATCATCATCGGCATAAACCGTGACCAGCAACCGATCCACCGGCAGACCGTACTCCTTGGTGACCAGGTTCCAGGCCAGCTCGATCGCCACATCCTTGAAATAGTCACCGAAGGAGAAGTTGCCCAGCATCTCGAAAAAGGTGTGATGCCGGGTCGTATAGCCGACGTTTTCCAGGTCGTTATGCTTGCCGCCGGCGCGCACGCATTTTTGCGATGTCACGGCGCGCTGATAGGGCCGGGTCTCCTGACCGGTAAAGACGTTCTTGAACTGCACCATGCCGGCGGCGGTGAACATCAAGGTCGGATCGTTGCGCGGCACCAACGGCGACGACGGCACGATCTGATGATCATGCTTGGCAAAATAGTCCAGAAAGGCGCTACGCACCTCGTTGCCGGTTGCGGCTTGCTTCATATCTGGTCCTGGCGCGTCTTGGTCTTGTATCCGGGCATCCGGCCCTTCGCGCGGGTTCTAGAAGGTTTCAGGGAAACGGCCCTTCCCCCGCCCACCGGGCGAGGGTCACAACCATCCACCGGGCGAAGGTCACGATCATCCACCGGGTGGAATTCACAGCGGAAAAGCAACCGGCCCGGAGAACGCCCGGAGAACGCGTTGTAGCGCGAGGCCGTTGGGCTGTCCAGCGACGGCCAGCCGGTTTGGCGGCCGACCCCGGCCATCCGGCCCGTGCCAGCAGCAATCAATTCAACGCCCACCCGGCGGCCACCCAGCGGTCGCCCAGCGGTCGCCGTGGCCGCAAAACAAGGTGGCTGATGGCCGCCGCCTGGTCTAATGTCCCGCCATGTTTAAGCACAAAGCCAACCCACGGCAGCGTCCCGGCGGCGGATATCTTCCGGCATGGATGACCGCCCGCCTGCCCCATGCGCTGTTTGCCATTGCCACGCTTCTCGGCTCCACCTTGCCGGTCCTGGCCCAATCACAGGCACCGGCCCCCGCGGAGCGCGACGTCGAGCGTATTCAGGATTGGGCGCTGCAGTGCACCAAGGCGCAGGCGGACAAGCCGCGAACGTGCTTTCTCATCCACGATGTCTTTCGCGCCGAAAACAACCAGAGAATTCTTCAGGTCGTCGTCGGCCATTTCGGGGCGGATAGCGTTCTCGGGGCTCTGTTTTTTGTCCCGCTGGGTATTCGCCTGCCACCGGGGCTCGTCCTGAAGATCGGTCAGAACGAGGCCCAAAAACTACCGCTTGAGCGCTGCACCACCAAAGGCTGCCAGGCTCAGATACTCCTCGCCGATCCCCTGCTATCCTCTTTCAAGGCGGGTACCGACGGTGAAATCACTTTCGAGGATGCTGCGGGACAGGCGGTAGGCGTCACTTTCTCCCTCAAAGGCTTCACAGCCGGCCTTGGAAAATTGCCGTAACGCCCTAATGCGGTTGATATCTACCGCCGCCCAGCTACGGATACATAGGGTGGATTAGCCCTCGGCCACCGCGCTACCTTCCTCAGGTCCACTGCCTTCCTCAGGTCCGCTATCTTCATTTTTGCTGTCTTTGTCATTGCCGCCCTCGAGCAGCATGGCCGTCGCAACCAACCCGGCATTCTCACGGACCTTGGCCTCGATGGTTGCACTGATCTCCGGATGCTCCTTGAGAAAAACCTTGGCATTCTCGCGGCCCTGGCCAATCCGCTGGCCGGCGCAGGAAAACCAGGCGCCGGACTTCTCGACAATGCCGGCCTGCACCCCCAGATCCAGCAATTCACCGGTCTTGGAGATACCCTGGCCGTACATGATATCGAACTCGACCACGCGGAACGGCGGGGCCATCTTGTTCTTCACCACCTTGACCTTGGTCTGATTGCCGACAATCTGGTCCCGATCCTTGATGGCGCCTATGCGGCGGATGTCCAGGCGGACCGAGGCGTAAAATTTCAGGGCGTTACCGCCGGTGGTGGTCTCCGGATTGCCGTACATCACGCCGATCTTCATACGCAGCTGGTTGATGAACAAAACCATGGTGCGCGAGCGAGAGATGGAACTGGTCAGCTTGCGCAGGGCCTGGCTCATCAACCGGGCGTGCAGACCGGGCAATTGGTCGCCCATCTCACCTTCCAGCTCGGCCCGCGGCACCAGCGCGGCCACCGAATCGATGACCAGGACGTCGATGGCGCCCGAACGAACCAGGGTATCGGCGATTTCGAGGCCCTGTTCACCCGTATCCGGCTGGGAAATAAGGAGTTCACCGACGTTCACCCCAAGCTTGCCAGCATAGGCCGGATCGAGAGCATGCTCGGCATCGACGAAGGCACAAGTGCCGCCCTTCTTCTGCGCCTCGGCGATGACGTGCAGGGCCAGGGTCGTCTTGCCGGAGCTTTCCGGGCCATAAACCTCCACTACCCGGCCACGCGGCAAACCACCGATGCCCAGGGCGATATCGAGGCCGAGAGACCCGGTCGACACCACCTCGGTCTCCACCACCCGGTCGTCGCCCAGGCGCATGATCGAGCCCTTGCCGAAAGCGCGCTCGATCTGACCCAGCGCCGCCTCCAATGCCTTCTGTTTGTCCACGTTTTCCCTCTCGACCAAGCGTAAAGCGTTCCGCGACATAGCGTGACCTCTCTCTTATCCCATAGGGGGTGGCGCAACTGCAATGCAGCGACCGTACCCTATTTGTTCTTATTCGCCAAGCGGAAAATGGAACATAGACGGAACAAATTGGCATGGGACAGGGCCGAATGCCCTAGTGCCGGTTCAGCCGGCGGGTTTAGGCACGATAATGACGGATTCGCCGCGATAGCGCCCGTGGCATTCGTCGGGCGACTTGTTGACGATCGCGCGTTCGAATCCAGCATCGAGCAGCAGCCACTTTTCGCGCAGGTGGGGCGCAACGCCGGCCTCCACCAGCGCCTCCCCCAGCAGCTCATGCCGGATGGCGAAGACTTCGGCGGGCATGAACATGTGGACGTGGGCATCACGCGGCGACCGGCCGCCATACATCGTCGGTCCGCCCATCAGGGACGCCCAGAAGTCTGTTTGTTGCGACTCAACCACCTCACGTTTGGTGTGGGCGAAGAATCCCTTCAGCCAGGGATGGGTGAACAACTTGGTGTAGAGAAGATTGTGCACGCGGCGCAGGCAGGTATATCCGCCAACCTGCCCAAAAAAATTGTCGCCCAGCAGAGATTTGCCTTTGACCGCCGCCATCGCCCGAACTCTTTGGAATTTGAGGCCCGCTGGCAGGGTAGCGCTAAAGTGTTAAAAGTAAGGGAAGAAGGGAAAGACGCCCGTAAGGACGGTGACGAGAGATAGGCGATGGTATTCAGAGAAGACGCGAGGCTCGATCGAACGGCGCAAGGTGTCGTTATCATCTTGGCGTCGGTCCTGGCCATGGCCTTCGCGGATGCCGTGGTGAAACTCGTCAGTGCGAACTTGACAGTGTGGCAGGTCTTTGCCGCTCGCTCGCTTGTCGCAATCCCGATCATGGTTGCACTCTTGCTCGCAAGGGGCGTCGGTCTCAAACTGCGGGCACCGGGGTGGGTCTTCGTTCGTACCGTTCTTCTGGTCCTCACGTGGCTTGCCTTCTACGCCTCGCTTCCCGTACTCAGTTTGTCCGTGGCTGCGGTTGCCGTCTACACCAACCCAATCATGACTGCTCTACTTTCCGCTGCGCTGATTGGCGAACCGGTTACCGGGCGCCAATGGGGCGGTGTCTTGCTGGGCTTTCTCGGCGTGATCGCAATCTTGAAGCCCGGCACCGATGCCTTTTCGTGGTTCACAATATTGCCACTACTGGCAGCCGCTTTTTATTCGCTTGCGATGGTTCTCACCCGGGGCAAATGCCGGAACGAGGCGCCGCTGACCTTGGCACTCGCCCTGCACAGCGCGTTTCTGGTGACCGGCCTGATCGCCACAATCGTGCTTGCCCTCATTGGCCTCGGCACCGAAACGAAGGCGGCATTCCCGTTCGTGTTCGGTGATTGGGCGCCAATGGGAGCGCGGGAGTGGGGTTTGATGGCACTCCTCGGCGCACTCTCGGCCGCTTACTTCGTCGGCGTGGCGCGCGCTTATCAAATCGCGGCGCCGTCGATCATTGCCACCTTCGACTATGCCTATTTGGTTTCGGCAGCCTTGTGGGGATTCGTCTTCTTCTCCGAGAAGCCTGATCTGCTCACAATTTTCGGAATGATCTTGATCACGATGGCTGGAC
>Ga0209633_10004813_pt1 | contig 12057 bp, 11 predicted proteins | sample Cruoilmetagenom1_FD_187290 | JGI IMG/M metagenome (GOLD analysis project Ga0209633, IMG submission 187290) | Oil polluted marine microbial communities from Coal Oil Point, Santa Barbara, California, USA - Sample 1 (SPAdes) (version 2) | ecosystem: Environmental > Aquatic > Marine > Oil seeps ... | reverse complement strand
AATATCTTCTTTTGCGGTAAAGGATATCAGGGCCAGATCCATCATGGAATCGGCTCCCACCAGTTCTGCAGTGAAGGTTCGCTTGTCACTTAACACCACATCAATTTTATCGGCTTCCCCGGCAACGTGATTGTTGGTGAGTACGTATACGGTATCACCCTTCTTTGCGACGATGACGCCTGAGCCGAGCCCCCTCTGCTGGTACTCTCTTTCCTGGGGCTTGCCACCGGGTTTACCGAAAAAGAAATCAAAAGGAGAACTGAAGGCCGGCTGTGTGACAGTGCTGGTAACGTTCACTTCCACCACTTCGGGTAAGGTTGTGGCGGCGATGTCCCGGAATTTATCCTGAAAGGCCCGGGCCACGGCATCACTGTCTCCAGAGCGCAGGGTTGTAACTGAGGCCGGCTGAACGCTGTCCTGAAAAACAGTTTCACTTCGGGTGTTGTTCTGTGTTATTCGGGACCCGAGAATACCTCCACCCAGAGACAGAGCGGCAATGAGTAATGCGGCGATTGAGAAGTTGATAATTTTGTGAGTGTTTGTGTTCATGTAATTCTCCTCCTGTAGTTAACATAAGCTTTGAACATTACACGGAGCTTACCGGAACATTACATCTTGGTTAAGAATTGATTAATTCACAGGGCGGCAGAGGTCAATTGAACTATCCCAGAAGATCGATTATAAAAGCAGCCTTGTCGTCCGGGACATGCCATGGGCGGTTGACAACGTGGTTTCTGAGAACGGCGTTCAGCCAGGGCCTTCCAGACTCGGCCTCTTTTATGAGCAGGCTGGTAGAATGGTCTGTTTTTACAACGGCGTAATCTTTGATGTACAGGTCGATCAGCTGGTTCTCCCCATTCAACAGAAGGGATGCGGAAATGGTTTTATTACTGCGGTCGATGCGGAACTCGGAAAGATGTCCGTATTCCCCGATGATCTGATTGAGTACATATTTTGTGCTGGAAGAACCGGTAAGATGGTCGAGTAACTTACCGGCTTTGCTCCGACCTGACACAGCGGAGCCTGCTACTTCTTTTTTACAGTATAGAGAAAACGCTTTATCTTCAATGAGGGTGTTTTTTCAAAGGGTTTTATCTGCTCAACGAAGGACTGAATTTTAGAATTTCGGCCCAGATGTTTGTTGGTTTCTTTGCGGATGTGGTCCATCAATTCGTTTTTCCATGCTGTGACTTTTTCTGCCCCGGCGAGCCTCAGATGTTTTATTTCGGCCGTGATTTTCTCGGTATCCAGCAGGATGCGGGCCACCAGTTGTCCGTCCTTAATGTAGGCCAGGGATTCTGAGACGTAGTTATGACCGTTAATCACCGATTCCACTTCGTCGGGATAGATGTTCTCCCCGTTGGATCCCAGGAGTACGTCTTTCAGCCGGCCTTTAATGTAGAGAATCTTACCGTCCAGTGAGCCGAGATCGCCGGTGCGGAACCAACTGTCTTCGGTGAATACCTCGGCTGTTTTTTCTTCGTCTTTCCAGTAGCCGTTCATGATACTGGGCCCTTTGGCCTGTATTTCGCCGATACCTGTTTCCATGTCCGGGTTGGCAATTCGAAGGGATATTCCCGGGAGGATGTTTCCGGTGGAGCGGAACTTCATATCTGCAGGGTCGCCGCCGGCCAGAAGGGGGGCTGTTTCCGTGAGGCCGTAACCCACCGAATAGGGGAACTTCCCCTCGACGAGGAACTGTTCCACATCTATGGGCAGGGGGGCACCGCCGATGCCGTAGAAGCGGATATTTCCCCCGAAGAGTTCGAGGATTTTCTTTCCGGCAATTTTATGAATGATTTTGCGGACCGGTGGGACGGCGTAAAGAATTTTGCCGATGGGTTTGGCTTTCAGTGGGCCTGCCACCTTGGAGCGGTAGATTTTTTCCATCAGGAGGGGAACTGTAAGCATCATGGTGGGCTTAACCTCACCCAGAGCTTTCATCAGCCGGGATGCGGTTGGCGGGCCATCGAGGTATTTGATTTCTCCGCCTGTGGAAAGGACTCCCACCAGACCCAGGGTGCATTCATAGGTATGGGCCAGGGGGAGGACTGATAAGTGACGGACCCCCTGGGGGTTTTCACCCAGGCCTTCCCGGATTGCCGCAACGGCATTCCATGCGATGGCGTTGTGGGTGAGGGTAACACCCTTGGAGGTACCGGTGGTGCCCGAGGTGTAGAGTATTACAGCGATGTCGTCGGGCTGAAGGGGGTTTTCGAAAAAGGCTCGGGGATTTTCCGGCAGAGAGATGGTGCTGCCTTTACCGGGACCGGCGAGGATTTCTTTTGATTCAATAAGGGCCAGGGGCAGGTTGCCGGGCAGGGTTTGGGAGTCGTTTATCGCGCTCTGGATTGTTTCTGATAATTTTTTGGACACGATGGCAGCTTTGATTTCCGCGTGACTTATAATATTGGATATTTGTTTTTCGGCAAAATCCGGGAGAATGGGAACCGCCACATAGCCTGCGGCACTGATGCCGAAATAGGCAGCACCCCACTCGGGGAGGCTCTCGGCGAGAATGGTTACCCGGTCGCCTTTTTCAAGGCCCAGGGTGAGGAGCCAGGAGCTCCAGGCGGCAGCATCTTCCAGCAGGCCGTTGTAGGTTCTGGATTTAACCCCTACAGATCCGGTGGCCGGATTCTCGGGCCAGCGATCCACGGAATTGAACAGTATGTCTTTTAACGTCATCTTCTTTGTAATCATGGTTTTAGAATAACCCTCCTGTGGTTTGCGGGCAAGTTTTTAATTATGTTAGAAATATACAGGATTTTTGTTGGTATGATGTAAATGACGGACGTTGTTTTCATGTTTTTCCGGTGGTGGACTTAATGGGTTGGTTCGGTTTTGCCGGAATAGTTATTAAAATGATGTGCCGTAAGGCTATAATGAAAATAATCGGAGGTTTGGTTTGTGAAGAGGAAGAAGATAATCATCACCTGGGTGATTACAGTTATAATTCTCATTCTAACCGGATGGTACGCTGTTGTTGTTCTCTGGGGACTTGGACAGGATGGGGAAGTTCCGGGAATTATCCGATGGGGTTTGCTGGGGGTTGTTTTTCTGATCCTGATTCCCATTATGGTGATGATGGTAATAACGGCGTTAAGACGAAAGAAAGAGATTGATGAGGGGGAAGAAGATGATCTTGGTGAATACTGAAAATATCAGCGGAAAAAAACTGGAAATGCTGGGTATTGTAAAGGGCAGTACCGTACAGTCCCGGCATGTGGGTAAAGACTTGATGAGCGGTCTGAAAACTCTTGTTGGCGGTGAATTAACGGCTTATTCGGAAATGCTGAATTCAGCCCGGGCTCTGGCAACCAAACGTATGGTGGCGGAAGCCGAAGAAATGGAGGCTGATGCGGTGGTGAATGTCCGCTACGCTTCCAGTGCCGTGATGCAGGGAGCGGCGGAAGTGATTGCCTACGGAACGGCAGTTAAGTTTCTTTGATGGATGAAAAATCCGGCAGTTCGGGGAATGCTGTAACCCGGCCGATCCGTTTTGAACGTAATTATGTTATGAACCCCGCCGGGTCGTGCCTGGCCTCTTTCGGCAACACCAGAGTGCTCTGCACCTGTACCATTGAAGAGGGAACCCCGCCTTATGTTAAATCCGGAGGCTGGCTGACCGCAGAGTACTCTATGCTCCCTGGAAGCGTTTCTGTAGGCCGGAAAAAACGGGACGGTGCCAGGAGAGACGGCCGTTCGGTGGAGATTCAGCGGCTCATCGGCCGTTCTTTGCGTGCTGCGGTTAACTTGAATGCCCTGCCGGAGGTTACCCTGACGGTGGACTGCGATGTGATTCAGGCTGACGGAGGAACCCGGACAACGGCCATCAGCGGGGGATGGATGGCGCTTGTAGATGCACTGGGAGTTCTTGTCGGAAAATCCGGAATACCAGAGGACTGGCTGCTCGGCCAGGTGGCAGCTGTGAGTGTTGGAATTGTTGAGGGCAAAATAGTCTGCGATCTTGATTATCATGCAGACCGCAATGCCGGGGTGGATATGAATGTGGTGAGTCTGGATGGAAACTATGTGGAGATTCAGGGTACCGGTGAGAAAGGTACTTTCAGCCGCCCTCAGCTGGATGAACTGCTTTCGGCGGCAGATGAGGGGATTGCTGTTATAGCTGAAGCTCAGAGAGCGGCGCTGAGAAAGATTTAAAGAAATTCTTCAATTTGTAATAACCATACGGGTGGATTAATGAGAAAATTGAGAATTTCGAAAGTTTATCATTGACATTATGCGCATTGATGGAAAATGGATATCTTACAAATAAATATTCAATAGACTTTTTTATTTTGTTGTAATGTAGGTATATAAAACAGTAATTGTGCTGGGAGTGGAGGACCTGTTTATCCTTTTTGGATCTGTTTGTTATGAATTGTAAATTAAACATTGACATATTAGAAGTTATAACATAACAATATTGTTAACAAATCTTAAAAGGAGATCTTCATGAAAAAGATCCTCATGGTTCTATTAGCCCTTCTTGTTGTTGGTAGTGTTTTTGCCAATGGTGGTTCAGACACATCTTCCGATTCATCACAACTTAAAGTTGTTGGTGTAACTCTAGGTGATATCGGAAATCCGTTTTTTTACCAGATGACTCTTGGAGCCGAAGCAGCTGCAAAAAAAATCGGCGGCGAAGATGTCAAGGTTATGATCGAGAATGCTCAGTACGACCTTAACAAACAGGTTAATCAGATTGATACTTTTATTGCCAATGGTGCACAGATTATCATCTTGAATGCTGTTGACTTCAAAGGTATTGCACCGGCAGTACGCAGAGCAAAAGAAGCAGGCGTTATTGTTATTGCTGCAGATGTTGGCGCTGAAGGCGGTGTAGATGCTACTGTAACTTCAAATAACTATGATGCAGGAGTTCAGGCAGGTGAATATATTGCCAAGAAACTTGATGGTAAAGGCAGTATTGTTATCGTAAACGGACCTCCTGTAACTGCTGTAACTGACCGTGTTCAGGGTGCTATGGATGTATTTGCAAAAAACCCGGGAATCAAAATTCTCTCTGATAATCAGAATGCCGGTGGAAGCCGTGATGGCGGATTACGTGTTATGACAGATCTTCTTACAGCGTTCCCTGAGATTGATGCAGTATTTGCAATCAACGATCCTACTGGAATCGGTTGTGAGCTGGCTATCAAGCAGGCTCGTCGAGAATCTGAAATGTTTGTTGTTGGTGTAGATGGTTCTCCTGATGCGGAAGTTGTTTTAGCAGATCCCGATAGTATTTTTGAAGCCACCCCCGCCCAGGATCCTTATGCAATGGCTAAAATGGCCGTTGAAGTAGGTTGGGACGTAATGCAGGGTAATCCTCCTGCAGAAACCACAATTCTTATTCCTGTTACGTTGATTACAAAAGAAAATGTAGCATCTTTTAAGGGTTGGACCAGTAAGTAGTAATTATTGGATCCGGGAGAGTATAATTCTCCCGGACTTTATTATAATAGGACGGTTCATGGATAAAAGAGAGAGCATCCTTCAGATTGAGCATCTAAGTAAAAGTTTTCCAGGGGTTAAAGCTCTGGATGATGTAAATTTAGAGGTTAGTGAGGGAGAAGTCCATGTAGTTATGGGCGAGAATGGTGCAGGCAAGAGCACTCTGATGAAAATTCTTGCAGGTGTATATCATGCGGATGAAGGACGTATCGCTCTTGATGGTAAAGAAGTTTTTATTTCCAGTCCGCAGGATGCAATTAATCAGGGAATTAATCTTATTTATCAGGAATTAAGTGTTGCACCGAATATAACGGTTTCAGAAAATATTTTTCTTGGTAGTGAAAAATCACGCTTCGGCATTGTAAATCGCCCAGAGATGAATCGGATATCTAGAGGAATCCTGGGGACTCTTGGAGCTGCCTTCTCGCCTGAAACCCGGGCAGGTACACTCAGCATTGCCGAGCAGCAGCAAATAGAAATAGCCAGGGCTCTTAATCATCAGAGCCGTATATTAATAATGGACGAACCCACAGCAGCTTTAAGCGACAGGGAAACCGATAAGCTATTTGAGGTAGTTTTCTCTCTTCGGGACAAGGGCATTGCTGTTATATATATCAGTCACAGGATGAATGAGGTTATCAGGATTGCAGACAGGGTAAGTATTCTTCGAGACGGACAATATGTCGGGACTTTGGATAAAGAGGACATAAATCCTGATACCATAGTCACAATGATGGTCGGTCGTTCTCTGGAAGATTTTTATGAGCATAAAATCAGTACAAATATTCGTCCGGGAACTTTTATTGTTGAAAACATTTCCGATGGAAAAACGGTAAAGGAATCATCCTTTTCAGTTGGTGCTGGTGAAATCCTTGGACTTGCCGGTTTGGTTGGAGCTGGACGAACGGAAATGTCCCGATTGATTTTTGGAATAGATAAAAAATTAAGCGGACGGATATATCTGGATGGTGAGAAGCTGTCAATTCAATCTCCCGGGGATGCTATTAAATATGGGCTTGGCTTTGTTCCTGAAGATCGTAAACTCCAGGGGCTTTTTTTGCAGATGAGTGTTGGTGATAACATCAGTATGAATGTTCTTGGAAGTCTCTCAAAAGCGGGATTTCTTAAACATTCTACAAGTGTTAATTATGCTAAGGGTCCGATGTCAGATCTGAATGTCAGAGCAGCTTCAACTTCGGTTTCGGTTGAATCACTTTCCGGTGGAAATCAGCAAAAAGTACTGCTGGCACGCTGGCTTGCAATTAAACCAAAAGTGTTGATTCTTGACGAACCTACTCGGGGAGTAGATGTTGGTGCAAAAAGTGAAATTTACAAAATTATGGGTGAACTGGCCTCTCAGGGAGTTGCTATTATCTTTATTTCCAGTGAATTACCTGAAATTGTCGGTGTAGCACAAAGAGTATTAATTATGAGAGAAGGCAGTATTGTAAGTGAGATCAGCAATAAAGCTGAAATATCTCAGGAAAACATCATGTATTATGCAACCGGAGCAAAAAATCCTAATTACACTTATAAGAAAACAGCAGGTAAAATATGAAAAAACTCAGCAATCAAAAGTATTCGTCCTTAATGAAAAGCCTTGGTATTTTACCGATTTTAATTCTTATCGTTATATTTTTTTCCTTTTTAAATCCGAACTTTCTTTCTGGTAATAATCTGACAAATGTTTTAAGGCAGGCCTCGATAAATATAGTTCTTGCGGCCGGAATGACATTGGTGATTTTGACAGGAGGAATAGATCTTTCTGTTGGTTCTATCCTGGCATCAACGGCGGTGATTTCTCTTGTAACTTCTTTAAGTCCTGTTATGGGGCATCTTGGCGTTCCTGTGGGTCTTTTATTCGGCCTTTTTATCGGCATCATCAATGGTAGTCTTATTGCCTTTCTCGGTCTGCCTCCATTTATTGTAACCCTCGGTACTATGACAGCTTTTCGAGGTGCGGCATATCTGCTGGCTGGAGGAACCACGGTAATCAATAATGATTTGGGGTTTTCCTGGATTGGAAATAATTATCTGGGACCTGTTCCCTGGTTATCGGTAATAGCTCTTGTTGTAATCGGTCTTACCTGGTTTTTATTGAAGAGAACCGTAACAGGTGTGCGAATCTATGCGGTAGGTGGTAATGCCCAGGCCGCCAGGTTAACTGGAATCAAACTTTGGAAGATTATGCTGATTGTTTATGGAATCAGCGGATTGTTGTCCGGTCTGGCGGGTGTAATGCTTTCAAGCCGTCTATACAGTGCAAACGGTTTATTGGGGCAGGGTTATGAACTTGATGCCATAGCGGCGGTAATTCTGGGTGGTACCAGTATGACTGGAGGAATGGGTGGCATCTTTGGAACACTTCTCGGGGCGTTGATTATCGCTGTGTTGAATAATGGTCTTACAATTATGAATATTTCATTTTTCTGGCAATTGGTGATTAGAGGTATCGTGATAATCATCGCAGTTGTTATTGACACGTTCCGGGTAGGAAGAAAACGGGATTGATGCCATTTATTCCATACTGCGTTTTTTCCAGTCATCAAGGTATAAGGCAAGAAGAATTACCAGTCCTTTTGCAACAAGTTGCCAGAAGGAGTTGATATTCAGGATATTCAACCCATTATTCAAGACACCGATTACAAGAGCTCCGTATAATGTTCCTGTTAATCGTCCGGTTCCCCCGGACATACTTGCTCCTCCAAGGACACAGGCAGCAACAGCATCGAGCTCATATCCCTGACCAGCTGTCGGTTGACCTGAATACATACGTGAAGAAAGAACGATTCCTGCAATTGCAGTGACGAATCCAGTCAGTGTGTAAACAAAAAATTTTGTACGATTAACGTTTATTCCGGCAAACCATGAGGCATCAGGACTATCACCGATTGAATAGACATGTCGACCGAAAGATGTTCTTTTCAACATAAAATCAAGAATTACGTAAAGAATTAAGAAATAAATAACAGGATTAGGAATTGGCCCGATATACCCCTGACCAATTCTGTTAAAGGAAGGCATTACCACTCGTATAGGGAGTCCTCCGGTATATATGTATGCCAAACCTCTTATAACGTTCATTGTTGCTAAAGTAACAATAAATGGTGCTATTTTACTGGTTGAAATGATAATACCGTTAATTGCACCTACCATGGTTCCGGCCGATAGTGCAATAAAAATAGCAAGTGGAACAGGGAAGTTATTTTTTGAAATAATGCCGGCTGCCAGGGTTCCGGTAAAGGCCAATAATGCCCCGACAGAAAGGTCTATACCCCCGGTGAGGATCACGAAAGTCATAGCCAAAGCCAGCATTCCATTGATTGATACCTGTCTCAGAATATTCAGCAGGTTGTCTATTTTAAGGAAGTTCGGACTTGCGATGGTCATTATTATGCAAAAGAATACCAAGGCACCCAGGGGAACAGTATAATAGCGGGCAGCATTCATGACTCGCCTGCTGATTTTTTTTATGGTTAATGGAGTACCGCCGTCATCCAATAAAAAATTATAAGTCAAAGAGCTCTCCTTCAGTTTTTACTGCCACTCGTCAGCAGGGAATTCGTCAACATTGTCCTGTGTAATCAGGGTTACAGGCACAAACTGGGTTGCAGGTACTGTTTCCCCCCCCAGATGTTTATACATTAATTTAACTGCAATACGTCCTATTTCACGAGGGGATTGAGCAGAAGATCCTGTCATTAATCCGGATTTGATCATTTCTTTTCCTTCAGGTGAGCCGTCAACACTGTATACCAGAGTTTTTGAAAGTCTTTTTGCTCCGACTAGAGCCGCAATAGCACCAAGGCTCGTTGGATCGTTACTTCCGAAAACCACATCAATTTTATTATGAGCCTGAAGTGCATTCTCCATTTGAGGTAACGCTCCTTCCAGAGTTCCAAAGGCACTTAATCGTGAAACAACAGTAAATTCCGGATGTGTTTGCAGGACTTCAAGAAAGCCGAGAATGCGGTCGATTGAGGGTTTATTTGTAGGATGATCGAGAATAACAATATTCCCGTTATCAAGACGGGTAAGAAGGTCCAACCCAGCTAATTTCCCGGCTTCATGATTATCAGAAACTATTGTTGAGACAACAAGCTTGTCATCATAGACAGGTGCGTCGACAACAAAGACAGGGATATCCGCCTTTTTTGCGGCTTCTAACGCAGGCCGAATTCCTTTCCAGTCAACAGGGTTAAGAAAGAGTCCATCAATACCAAGAGAAATCATATCCTCAATCTGGGTAATCTGAAGTATCTGATCGTAGTCCGGATTCAATGCAACAACCCTATCTCCATGTGTTTCTACATCGTCTTCAATACTTTGGTGTAAAGCAACGAAGAACGGGTTATTCAATGTCATATACGAGGCTGCAAAAAAAAGCTCATCATCATTTTTTTCTTTGCGCCCCATCGCTTCGGAAAAACTGGTAACGACTGCCAATATTGTAATAAGCAGGATAAATCGCTTTTTCATACGGTATTTTCTCCCCGGGCATCTATGGCGTAATGCATAATCATTTCTTCATTGAATTCGGTTTTTCTGAATGTTTTAACAAAGGAGCCATCTTTCATTACAATGATTCGGTCGCAATTATTAATCAGCTCATTGAGGACAGATGAAATAACAATAATGGAAACTCCCTGACGCGCGAGGTTGTTTATTATGGAAAAAATATCTTTTTGGCCGACTATATCAATTTCTTTAGTCGGTTCATCCACAATAAGAACCTGAGGCATACGGGTTGTTGAACATGCAAAGGCAATTTTTTGCTGAATCCCTCCGCTTAGAGTAGAAACAATTCTGTTCGGGGTGAGCCAGGAAAGCCAGAAGCGTTCAAGTGAATCTGAAATAACCGCTCGTTCTTTATGTTTTTTAATTACTGTCCAACGGTTGATATGATTCAAAATATTCAATGTGAGATTGAATCCCACAGACTGCCGTTTAAAAATTCCGAAGCGATGGCGATTGTCTGATACAAGAGACAAGCCATGGGTTCGAGCTTCCTTCGGTGACCCGAAATTGACATTTTCACCATTAAGGCTGATTGTCCCTTGTGTCGGTTTATACATACCGAAGAGAAGCTTTGCCAGGGTTGTTCTTCCAGATCCGACAAGCCCGGCAAGTCCGATAACTTCACCTCGTTTAACTTCAAACGACAGATTTTTTAGCTTCTTCATATAGGAAAGATTTTTAATTTTAAGGACACTGTCTGTTGATGGAAAATGAGGCTTCCAGTAATAAACGCGAGGTTCCCGACGTCCGATCATATGGGCAATAAGATCATCCCGTGACAAGTTGGTTGAGGGTTCAGATATCACAAGCCGGCCATTTCGAAGAACAGATACACGATCGGAAATCTTCATAACTTCATCTAGTTTATGTGAAATATGAATCAGACATTTGTTTTTTTTTCGTAATAATTCCAGCAGATTGAGAAATCGGTCTTCGTCAGAACTTGAAAACTGAGTGGTGGCTTCATCAAGAATCAGAACACTTGGATTTAATGCTACAGCTCTTGTAATTGCTATCATTCTCCGATGTGCAAGATTAAGATGCCCGATAATATCGTGAGGAGAGAATGGCAGGTTTAAATCTGCCAATAATTTTCTTGTCTGGTCCAGCATGACACTGTAACGTACAACACCGAACTTTAATGGTTCCCGGCCCATGAAAATGTATTCAGCAATTGTTGCTCTATGTGGAAGCTTCAGATCCTGTTGAATTATGGTTATACCTTCCCTGGCAGCAGCGGCAAAATTGACAGAAGACCAGTTTCTACCGTTAATGTTGAGATAACCGTTATCAGGCTTGATAAGTCCACTGATAATATGGACCAGTGTTGACTTGCCGGCACCATTTTCTCCAACCAGAGAGTGGATTTCACCCCGGCAGAAATTCAGACTTATATCTGTAAGCGCTTTTTTACCGCTAAAACTCTTTGAGATATGAAATAATTCGATTACACTATTCATTAATGGATAGGACATATTAATCGTGCATATATCAATTGTCAATTTAATTGACAGACTATTGTCTGGTTACAGGTTACATGGCTGATAAGCGTACAAAGAATAAAATTATCTACGACGATCTTTACGGAAAGATTGTATCCGGTGTGTACAAGAAAGGTGGGCAGCTGCCGACGGAGTTTATGCTTGTAGAGGAATATGGGATTTCAAGGCCAACTGTTGCCAAGGCTCTTAATGATCTGCAGGAACAGGGCTTAATTGAAAGAAAGGTGGGTATTGGAACCTTTGTAACAAATGTTCCCGAACAGGCTTCAGAAAAATATATGGCTCTTCTTGTTCCTGATATTGGAAGAAATGAGTCAATGGAATCTCTTTATGCTCAGATTGCAAGGAGCTGTGAAGAGGAAAACTACACCCTTATCTGGAGCGGCTCATTAATCGGGAATACAGATGACCGTATAAGACAGATGCATGAGCTTTGTGAAAAATATATCAGGCAGACGGTTGAAGGAGTTTTTCTTTATCCATCACCGGATATTCCGGAATTAGTATATAAAGAGATGCTTGAAACTTTTCAGGAGCATGAAATCCCGATTCAGATACTCTACAATCCTCTCGAAGA
>Ga0209633_10004812_pt1 | contig 12059 bp, 10 predicted proteins | sample Cruoilmetagenom1_FD_187290 | JGI IMG/M metagenome (GOLD analysis project Ga0209633, IMG submission 187290) | Oil polluted marine microbial communities from Coal Oil Point, Santa Barbara, California, USA - Sample 1 (SPAdes) (version 2) | ecosystem: Environmental > Aquatic > Marine > Oil seeps ... | reverse complement strand
GGCAGACGTCCAGTTCCAGGGAATGACCCAAGAGATGGGCGCTCCCGGGGCCAACCCCACTCCCCCTTATATGGCGGCCGGCGGTGTTCAGGGCGGACCTTGGGCGGAAGGCCCTTCACCATCTGCAGGCGGAGCCGCGCCACAGGAGGCTCCTTGCACGTGCGGGGATACCGGTGCCGCCCAACAGGGTGGGTACGAAGGGGCTCACGCCTATGTTCATCCGCAAGGCGGATACCCGGCCGGTGCGCCCCAGGCCCCCGCCTATCCCGGTCCAAATCCAGGCGTTTACGGCACCGGACCGGTGCATGTGCCCGGGCAGATGCCCGGCGGGCCGTACCCTTATGGCGCCTCCGGTCCCCAGGGAATGCCTCCGGGAATGACCGGCCCCCAGGGAATGCCCCCGGTCGGCCATCCCTTTCCTCACCCGGGCACGCAATTCGCCGGACCGGGAGCGACGCCCATGAGCTATCAACAACCGCCGGCACACAGTCAGGCGCCGGGGCAAGCCCCGCATGTTTGCGATCATGAATCCGATCACGGCCCGGGGCATCCCAAACACGACGCCCATCAATATGGTCAATTCATGGGTCTGGTCAACGACCTGGCCAATGGGAACGCCGATGCATCCCGGCTGATGTCCTTTTTGGGAAGCCTGGACAACCAGTTCTGGAAAGGGGCGCTGGTGGGCGTGAGCGCCACTTTGCTGCTGACCAACGACACCGTGAAAAACGCCATTGTGGGCACCCTGTCCAACGTTTTGGGCGCATTTGAAAAAAAGACTGAAAAAGAACAATCAAAATAGATGTAAAGGAGGAAACACCATGCCGATTACCAATCATCCGGTGGCACACGCCGCTGCCACGAAAGTGACCCGCTTTGTTCCCCAGGCCACCCTGGCCATGGGAGGGGTGGGCGCAATTATCGGGGGAACCGCCGCCGCGGCCAAAAACATTCGGCGGGTCAAAGATGCGGAAATCAACCGGGAGGAAGCCGTAAGAGACACCATCAAGGAATCCGCGGGTGCGGGGCTGGCCACGGCCACGGCCACCGCAGTGGTCGGTGCCGTGGGCGCCACCGGCCTGCTCTCCCTGGTGGGGATTCTGGCCATGGCCACCGGGACCAAATATCTCTGGGATGCTGCCACGGCGCCTGAAAAAGCCCCGGCAGCACCACCCAAGGAAGCGAAACCGAAAAAGGAAACCAAAAGCAAACCATAAGAACAAGCCGCTAAATATAAGGAGAAAAAAATGCAGCAATCCTATCATCCCCATAGTCAACATCCGGCTGCTCAGCCTCAAACCCAGTCACCGCAGCCCCATGCCGGTTCAGGACCACAACCCCCGGCGGCAGGGATGCAAAACCCACAGCAACCGCTTTATCAACACCAGGCGGACCCCTATTATTATCAATATGGCGATGCCGAATACGGTCATCCGTCCGCCGGGACGGCCGTACCCCCCGCTTCCGCCAACGGTGTCGGCGGTTGGTTCGAATTCTCCAATGCCGGCTATCTGAAAGGCTTTCTCGTCGCCGCCGGCGCCACCCTGATACTGACCAATCCGGCCATCCAGAAGGCCCTGGTCCGAGGCACGGTCAAACTCTGGTCCCTTGTTCAAGGCGGTGTGGAAGAGGTCAAGGAACAGTTCCAGGATATACAAGCGGAAATGAGCCAGGAAAAATAATGCAGGAAAAAGTAGCCCTGGAAAAGAAAAAGCCGGTGATCAATGCCCGCCGCGGTGAGCGCCGTGTCAGTATGGAACGGCGCAGCCGGATGGAAGAGAAAAAAACGGTGGCCAAGATCGGCATGAGCCTCTCCATGGGGACCCTGATCGCCACCGGCCTGATGCGGGGCCGCGGGGCCAAGACCCTGCACATCTGGTCCGGTATGGCCCTGGTGGGATTTTCCGTCTGGCATTACAATCTTTATCAGCCTGCAACCCGGAGAAATAAAGTATAGTCATGCATCTTGCCACCGAAAGCGGGTTAAAGCCGCGTATCGTGCATGAACTGCCGCGCCGGATCAGGATCCGCAACGCCGGTTTTCACGATCCTGCCTTTGATCCCGTCTATCTGGAGGCGGTGCTTCAAAATATCCCCGGCGTGACGCATGTCCGCTTCAATCTCAAGACCGCCAGCGTGGTGGTCGACTATGATGGGGACGCCTGCTGTCGGGAAGGTGTTCTCCGCTGTATCGAGGCCATACCCGAGGAGGCTTACCGCCCCTTAAGCGCGCGTGGATCAACCCCGGATCCCGTGGGAAGCGGCGCCAAAGGCGTTATAGCGTTTTTGACGCCGGTGATCCCAAAACCGTTTGCCGCCCTGTTGGGCTGGGGTCTGTCGCTGCCCGTCCTGATAGCGGGTGTGGAAACGCTCCTGACCCGAGGGGTCAAGGTCGAGGTGCTGGACGCCGCGGCGGTCGGTTTTTCCCTGGGTCGCAAAGATTACTTTACGGCCAACGCCATCGTGGCCCTGCTCGCCCTGGGAGAATACCTGGAGCAGCTCTCGGAAGACAAAGCCACCGGATTGCTGAAGAATCTGCTCCGGCCCCAGGTGGAAACCGTCTGGGTGGAACGTGACGGCCGGGAAATCAATATCGGCCTGGACGATGTGGTGATCGGAGACAGGGTCGTTTGCGGTACCGGTGAGATGATCCCGGTAGACGGATTGGTGTTGGAAGGGGAGGCCTCGGTCAACCAGAGTTCCATAACCGGCGAATCGGTTCCGTTGCATGTAAAGGCCGGCGATGAAGCCCTTTCCGGTTCCGTGATAGAAGAGGGCCGCCTAAAGATCGAAGCCCGGCAGGTGGGCGGCGAAACCGGAATGGCGCGCATCAACCGGTTTCTGGAAAACTCCCTTCGGTTCAAGTCCAAATCCCAGAAGCAAAGCGATGAACTGGCCGACCGCCTGGTACCCACCACCTTGGCTCTGGGCCTGGGCCTCTACCTGGTCACTCGGGATATCTGCCGGGCAGCGGCGGTGCTTACAGTGGATTACTCCTGCGCCATCAAGTTGGCCAATCCCGTGGCCGTGAAAGCCTCCATGTATACTGCCGCTCACAGCGGCGTGCTGTTGAAAGGATCCCAGGCCCTGGACGCGCTGGCCCGGGTGGACACCATGGTTTTTGATAAAACCGGCACCCTGACCCGCGGCATCTTAGAGGTTACCGACGTCATTCCCACGGGTGATATGACGCCGGAAGCATTACTGGCTCTGGCTGCCTGCGCCGAAGAACATTACGCCCATCCCGTGGCCCGGGCCGTGGTGGAGGAAGCCAAAAACCGCGGCCTTGAATTGCCGTCCACCGGCCAGGTGGATTTCATCGTCGCCCACGGGGTTTCCGCTTACGTGAACGACAGCCGCGTCCTGGTGGGCAGCCACCATTTTATCGGCGAAGACGAGGGAATCGATTGTTCCGTTGCAGATGCTCATGCCCAAACCCTTCTCAGAGAGGGGAAAAGCCTTCTCTATGTCGCCCGTAAAAATGTTTTTGAAGGAGTGATTGCCCTGAGGGACGCATTAAGACCCGAGGCGGCCCGGGTGCTTTGGGATTTGAAGGCACTTGGCATCAAAAAAATAGTGATGCTGACCGGGGATCACCCGGATACGGCTCGGGCCGTGGCGGGAAAACTGGAGGCTTTGGATAATGTCCACTGGGACCTTACGCCCGAGGAGAAGGCTGCCATTGTCAAGGCGCTGAAAAACCAGGGATGTTTGATCGCCTTTGCCGGTGACGGTGTCAATGACGCCCCGGCCCTGATGACCGCGGAGGTGGGCATCTGCATGCCCGGTGGCGCGGATCTGACCCGGGAAGCGGCCCAGGTGATCCTGTTGCAGGAGGACTTGACCGCTCTGGTCACAGCCAGGCGGATTGCCCGTCAAACCGAACGGACCATTAAAAACTGCTTCCGGTCCTCCGTTGCGCTCAACACACTTTTTTTGCTTCTGGCAAGCAGTGGCCTCCTGCCGCCGGTAATGGCTGCGGTTTTACACAATGCCAACACCGTCGGTATTCTCGGTTATGCAGCCCTGGCCGGTATGCGCAAACCCGATGATTGAAAGATACGCGTGAATTGATGCCGGAAGTCGATGCTTAGATTTTCCGGCCGTCTTTATATTTCCTGTTTAGGGGAAGATCAGCCATGTATGTACCGTTAACCGATGCCCCCGCGGATAAACCGTTGGTGCTGGTCAAAGTGGTGGACCCGAATTTGGCCATTCGCTTAAAGCGCATGGGACTTTTCGCGGGCAGCGAAATTGTACGCCTGAACCGGGAAGTGCTGGTGCAGCCCATCCGGATCCGCGGGCCAAAAGGGGATGCAATCCTCGGCGGGGGGATGGCCATGAAAATCGTCGTCCATCTGAATGACGGGCGCAAACTACCGCTATCGGAAATGCAGCCGGGTGAAACCGGACATATCGAGGGGCTGACCGGCGGGACGGGGTTGACAGGCGCGCTCGAAACGCTCGCGTTGAAACTAAACGACCGCATTCATGTTGTTCGCAAACTGCCTCCCATGGAATATATAGCGGTCATCGAAGGGGCCGGCCGGGTGCGCCTTACCGAGGGCATGGCCGCCAAAATATGGGGCCGCATGCAGGTACGGCTGCTTCAGTTCGTATCGGCCCGGGCCGGGGAAAAATTTCAGGTCGAAGAGATCCTCGGCGGAACCAGGGCTCATCGGATGCTCCGAACCCGAGGCGTCGAACCCGGAAAGGTTCTCATCCTGGAAGGCGTAGCCCAGGCCCAGAGCCTGCCGGTGGGTGTCCGTAATACCGTTGTGATTTCCAGCCGGGAGGGCTTGCGTCTTTTTCTTACACCCAACGAGGGAAAGCAGATCTTGGTACGGGAGGCCTGCACCGAGGATTAAGGGCCGCGAGAAAAGTCAAGGCGCGACACCTCCCGCATCAGCGGGTATTTCAGTTGCGCTCTTGATACCGGAAAGGAGGTGCAGAGCAAATACTGACGCACGCGGATTGAACTACTTGGAGTCAAATTGAATTGGGGATGGATTAAGAAAAGGAGAACAGAGGAAATGAAGAAAATGATCATGTTTTTGCCGGGCCTTTTGCTGGGTTGCGCATTGGTAGCTACCCCCGTCATGGCACAGGATTCAACAACGCCCGTCCATGAGGCAACCGCCGAGAAAGCGGGTGGTATCACAAGCCTTGAAAAACGAATCAAGCACCTGGAAGCGGCCATCGATCGGAAAGTCGAGGGAGACGAGTGGTACGACCGCATCCAGGTCAGCGGGCTGGTGGAAGTCGAGGCCGGTTATCAAAATATCGATTACGATGACCCGGCTAGAGAAGAAGATAAATCGAGTGACATCGACCTGGCCACCGTCGACATAGTGATCGATGCGAAAATCGTCAAGCATGTGGACGGGCACGTGCTGTTCGAATATGAGGACGATGACGTCTTCATGGATGAAGGATTCATCACCCTGACCGGCACCGAAGCCTTTCCCGCCTATTTGATTGCCGGTCGCCAGTACCTCCCCTTCGGGCACTTTGACAGCCACTTCATTACCGACCCGACCACCCTGGTGCTGGGGGAGACCAACGAGGGTGCGGTCGTGGCCGGGTATCGGTTCGGCGGCGAAATGGCCGATGTCTCACTGGGTGCATTTAACGGCAGGGTCCAGGAGACCGGCGATGATGACGTCATCGACAGTTTTGTCGCAAGCATCGCCGTGAATCCCCTCGAAGACCTGATGGTCGGTGCATCGTATACCTCGAACCTGGCCGGTTCGGACGCCTTCAGCGAGGTCGTGATAGACCCGAACAACCTGGAATCACTTGTGGCCGGTTGGAGCGCCTATGTCTCTTTCACGTTTTTGGATCGTTTCCATCTGATTGGTGAATACGTGGGTGCGTTGGACAATTTCGAAGCAGGGGAGATCGGTGACCCTGCAGATACGAAACAAAGAGAGCCGTCGGCCTGGAACATGGAATTCGGCTTTGCTGTCATGGAGGATCTGGAGGTTGCCGCCCGGTACGGCGGATCGGATGACGGCGGGGAGTTCCTGCCCGAATCGGAATACGGTGCCATATTGAACTGGGGATTCTTTGAGAACACCAACCTGGGGCTTGAGTATCTTCACGGTGAGTTCGAAGACGATCTGAAGGAAACCGACGCGGTCACCGCGCAGCTGGCCATTGAATTTTAACCATTTCGTCGAAAAGTACGCCGAGACTGTTTTTACAAAAGTGGTTTCAGGAAATTTGCATTTTCGATGGTATATCCAGGCGGTAAGGGTTTGCGAAAAAATAACTTCGCAGAATTAGCGCTCAGATTTGGTCCAGGTTTTGCTGATCCGAGAGAGCAAAACCACAGGAATAGCGAGCTATTTCGAGGCTTTTGAGAGTGGGGTATCAGCCAAAGATGGGCTGAAGCTGAGATGCAAAAATGTGAAGTTATTTTTGCGCGAGCCCTAAGAATACGGGAAGCTTGACCGGTGATTTTTTGAAATCAATTCACAACATACATTCCGGTGGGCAAAAAGTTTTTACATTTGACAAAAACCATCAGTTTGGGTATTGATTTTAACCTATAGGGTGCCCATAAGGGCTTAATAGGAAATCCCGTCAGAATCGGGAGCGGTCCCGCCGCTGTAATCGGGGACGAAATCTGTAGATGCCACTGTTTCGGGAGTAAACGAGATGGGAAGGCGCAGAGAGTAGACTGATCCGTAAGCCAGAAGACCTGCCTTTGTAGATTCCGTTCGTCCCGCGATGTAGGGGATTCGGTGAATATATCGATAGGGTCAAGTAAGCTGGGTGCAGCCCTTCGAGTCGAAACGACTCGAAGGGCTTTTTTTTTGGGGCGGCATGAGCGGAACACCTGGGTGCGGCGAAAGGAGGTGAATCATCTGAAAATTGGCGCCATCATCTGGGTGGCCGGCAAAGCGCCTGACAATTGGAGCGAAGAGGATGAGCGGGAATTTCGAAAACAATTTCCAGGTTCTCTGCGGTTCGAATTGTTCCACCCGACATCAGCCCCTTCGAGTTGAACAGTATATGGCTCAAACTACTTTGCAATGGCGTGACTGATGTCGTTATGTGCCATGGCTGGGTTCGACCAAAACGGAAAGCTGAGATTCAGGAAGCAAGCCACCAGGATTCCCATAACCGGGGTGAACGGACCCTATATCGCAGCCAAGCGGTAATAAGCCGGCAGGAAATGTCGATAGATCGCACATAAATCAACCTCGGAAGGCCTCGTTCCAATAGCAGAACGGCCGACCTAAAAACAAAAGGAGGTGCCTGGCATGAAGACAGGCGTCATTGTCTATGTCACTGGAGACTCACCATCTGATTGGACAGAATCAAATGAAGACGACAAGCGGCTATTTGCTCCACGGGCGGATATGGTCAAAGTAATTACCCGGACAACTGGGCACTTTGATCTGCACGATGCCTACTTCGAACTGATATCCCGGGGGATGTCGTTCATCGTCTGCAAGTTGGCCGAATTCAACGAGTCCGGCCAGATTCATCTGACCGGCCGGGAGTTACGGCTCTGTGGTTAGCCATCTACCTATCTGATCAATGAATAAATCAAATATGAAAAGGAAAAGACTCATGGCTTCAATCGCTCCTGTTTTCTCTTGACGCAACAAATGATTTTTAATAATAGTCTGAGACATTCAGGTGCTCATCTTGAGCTTAATAGGGAACCTCGTTAAAGTCGGGGGCGAGCCCGTCGCTGTAGTTGGGGACGAACACTGCAGGCTGATTATGATGATTGGCCAAAATGCCATTGCACGGCGCTCGGGTATCTGAGTGCCGGATGAGAAGGCGCGGTTAGTAGGGTGATCCAAGAGTCAGAAGACCTACCTGATCAAAAGGCGTAGCCTTCGTGGACGAGGAGGTGCCTTGTGTGGATCTTGAGGATAAAAATGGGAAATCCCCGGATCGATTTATTTCGATCCGCGGATTTTTTTTTGCCTCGGGCCGAGAATATAAAAATTATTGAAAGGGGGTGAGGATGGGCACTATATAGTTTGGCTTACAATGGCAGTTTATGACTGCAACTTTCAGTTCATTGTATTATCAAAACAAGGGAGGGTTTGAATTATGAAAAAAAACACACTCATATCTGTTCTGGTTTTTCTGTCAATCATTGTTTTTAGTTCCGGTATATTGGCGGGTGAACACGGCAAAGTCAGCACCGAACAGGGCAAGGTAGCCATTGTTCTGGCCAGTTTCGGAACCACGGAGCCGTCGGCCATAGGATCCATTACCAATATTCAGGATCAAATCAAAAAAGCCTTTCCCGGCATCCCGGTCAAGATAACTTTCACATCCAATATTATCCGTTCCGTGTGGAAAGAGCGCCAGGCGGATTCCAAAGAATGGCTTGGAAAAGGAATCCCCGAAGAGATCCTTTATGTAAAGAACATCATTGCTACTGTTGGGGATTTAAGGGAAGACGGCTACCGGAATATTATCGTGCAGCCGACGCATATGTTTTTCATGGAACAGGCACAGGATCTGAGTTCATATGTAAATGCCCTTGCTTCAATAAAGACCACCAAGGAAAAATGGATGCCTTTTGACAAGATCGTCATGGGAAGACCCGCTCTTGGAGGACCCGGTAGCCAATACGATTATCATGATGACATGGAAAAGGCGCTTAAGACCCTTGCAGACGATGCTAAACTGGCCAAAAAGAACAAGGCAAAGCTGGTATATATGGGCCATGGCAATGAGCATTGGTCAACCGGGATTTACATGGAGGCCGCCAAAAAAATGGGTGAACTTTATCCCGATGTAGTGACCTACATCGGTTCTGTGGAAGGTTTTCCGGGAATTGATGATGTGGCGCGGTATCTGTCCCATCATGGTTCCGACAATATTGTGTTAAAGCCCTTTATGATTGTCGCCGGCGACCATGCAATCAATGACATGGCAAGCGATGAAGAAGATTCCTGGAAAAGTATCCTGACGAAACAGGGGCTTAAGGTAACAACCGTACTCGAAGGTCTCGGCGCTAATGACAAATTTGCACAAATTTTTGTCGATCATATCAAAGACGCTGCCCGGGATAATGGTATCACCTTAAAATAGTTAGAAATATAAGCGTCTCCTCTTCAGACAGTTTTTTCCCTTAATAGGACGGAGGCAGTGGCGGCATGTTTAGATTGTTCAAGGAATTACGGACCTTGCCGATTCCGGACGTGCTAAGATTTTTCAGTTAAAAGCACGAGCCGGCAGAGGATTTAATTATCTGCCGGCTCTACTTATTCAGAGAGCGATTCGGCATTTGAAATTATAGATCAGATCCTGTCAGGCCAAAAAACACCTGATGCATATCTTGATCAAATGGACATGGACAGTTTAACCTCCGGGGGAAACGATCATAATCATGCTTCAGAGCCGAAAAGCGTACCTCACAACGACCGGAAGTTTGAGGAGGCGTTGTGTACATACAAAGAGACCCTCCATGCCATAAAAGGTTATAAGTCCGGGATTGAACAATCCCCTGTCAATGAACTGAACACCGTTATTAATTTTCTCTCAGGCGGTTATGTATCCCCATCTTCGGGTGGCGATGCGATTACCAACCCTGCGGTCATACCCACAGGGCGTAACATGTTTTCCATTGACGTGGAAATTACCCCAACTCCTGAGGCCTGGGAAGTGAGCGTTAAACTGGCAAAAGAGACCATTAATCAAAAAATTAAAAAAACCGGCATGTTTCCAAAAAAAATTGAAATAACCCTCTGGGGCGGCGAGTTTATACGATCCAAAGGCGTGGAACTTGCCATGATATTTTATTTTTTAGGGGTGGAACCTGTACGTTCCGCCCGGGGTCAAATTGTTGACGTACGCTTGATACCTGCCAAAGAATTAAAACGCCCCAGGATTGATGTGGTGATCCAGACATCCGGCTAGTTCCGTGATATTGCCGCATCCCGGATATTTCTTATCAACCGGGCCGTCGATCTGGCGTCGGATTCCGATGATGCCCCCGGATCGATAAATCATGTAAGGGAAGGGACTCTTCTGGCCGAAAAAGTCATGAAGCAAAAGGGCGTCTCTCCATTAGACGCCCGCGCATTTTCCAGGGCAAGGGTATTCGGCTCTGTTGACGGAAATTACGGCACCGGCATCATGGGGCTTGTGGAGGCAGGCGACCGCTGGCAAGATAATGAGGAAATTGCGGATAGATACCTGAAAAATATGGGCGCAATTTATACCAAAGAACACAGGGGATATTATCAACCAGGAATTTTTGAAGGCGCGCTCCAGCAAACGGATACGGTTGTGCATAAAAGATCATCCAATGTCTGGGGCCCTCTTTCTCTTGACCATGTCTATGAATTCATGGGCGGCATAAGCGCTACTATCCGCCAGGTTACCGGCAATGATCCGGACGCATACTTTACCGACCTGCACAACCGGCATAATGCAATGGTCCAGGGCGCAAAAGAGGCCATATGGACAGAGACCCGCGCAAGCGTGATAACCCCCAAATACATCAAAGAGCTTCAAAAAGGCGGCGCCTTTGCCGCAGAAAAATTCTCCGGTATATTTCGCAACACCTACGGCTGGAATGTCATGAAGCCTGCTGAAATTGACACGGAATTGTGGGAGGGCCTGCACGACGTATATATTAAAGACACCCAAAATCTGGGCATGGAAAAGTATTTTCGCGCCAAAAATCCTTTTGCCCTCCAGGAGATGTCGGCGGTTATGCTGGAGACCATCCGCAAGGGCTACTGGAAGCCGGATCAAAAAACAATCAAAAACCTGGCTAAGCTCCACGCCGGGCTGGTTAAAGACTTTAAACCTGGGTGCAGCATTTTTGTGTGCGATCATGCCAAACTGCGTAAAATGATAGACGGCCTTCTGCCACAGGAGATGTCAAGCGCCTATATTGCAAACATCAATCAAGTCAGGATCGGATCCGACAATCCGAAAATCAAGGGTCTAAAGCTTGAAAAAGAGATATTCCAACTGGAAAAGGCAAAACAGGTTGTGTCGCAAAATATATCCGCCATTTTCACCCTCTTGGCAATTGTGGCTGTTTTTGAAGCAGCCGTTTTCATTGGAGTGAGAAGACAACAGGGATGAAGTGATGGAATTTCTCTATTCATTATTCAAAATTTATTATAATAGAATGCCATGCAATCAAAAAAGTCATTTGCTTTAGTGGATTATGAAATATGCAATCCAAAAGAATGTAATCCTGATGAGGGTGTTTGCGCGGCAGTGCAGGCATGTTCACATAAAGTTGTCAAACAGATAGACGGGGTTTTTGAGCCGCCGATTATATTCCAGGATATGTGCATGGGGTGCTGGGACTGTATTGAGGCCTGCCCGTTGGATGCTATTCAAATGAAACAGATTAACTAGGGGAGAACGGGGACGATAGTAAAAAAGTAACAAAACCTTATTCAATTAATTGCAACCCATTTTCGGAGACAAGCCTTAGGAGACGCTCCTTTATATACTCTAATTTTCGAAAAATAGTTCTTTGAAAGTCACATATGTGGCATTATTTTTGCTTAAGCCGCCTCCTTTGTTCGCTTGCGCTTTCTGAATATATTTTTCTCTTCAACTTCTAACCACTTTTGTAAAAAGCCTTCTTCTCGCTTCACTCTCTCAATGATTGCCTGTAAATTCTCATATTGGGCTCGACGGACAATTGAAGGAATCGTTATTGAATCCTTTGGCAGTTTTCCAGCAGTGCTTTGCTTATAGTTCTCAAAATGGAGGAGGAAGTCAATCCAGGCTTTAACGCTAACGAAAACAGATCCATTTTTACCAATCAAAACTGAACCGGCGTTTGCACAGCAAGAAGTGGTTTGAGGCAGAAAGAAAAAAACAGCAAAAAGAAATAATATCCGATGGGAGGGATTATTCAGCGTCCGGCGTGCGCAGGGAGTCGCCGTCGATATCAATGATGCAGCAGCGGTGCTTAAGACGATCGAGCAGGGCATCCACCATGTCTTTGGGATGGAGAATATCATACCAATTTTCAAAGCTCAGATTGGTCGTGATAATCGTGGGCCTCTGAGCCTCGTATCGCTCCTTCATCAGCTTAAAGA
>Ga0209633_10004810_pt1 | contig 12059 bp, 4 predicted proteins | sample Cruoilmetagenom1_FD_187290 | JGI IMG/M metagenome (GOLD analysis project Ga0209633, IMG submission 187290) | Oil polluted marine microbial communities from Coal Oil Point, Santa Barbara, California, USA - Sample 1 (SPAdes) (version 2) | ecosystem: Environmental > Aquatic > Marine > Oil seeps ... | reverse complement strand
CTCAATATTCAGCATTATTTTTGAGTAATTTTATTACTCATTCTTTAGGTGTATTTTTAAAGATAGATACTGGGTATCATCGTACAGGGTTGTCACATGATGATCCTGAAATTGACAATGTGATCCAAACTATAAATTCTGACAACCAGCTTGTTTTCAAAGGGTTTCTATCTCATGCCGGTCATACATACAATGCAAAAGGTAAAGTCGAAATTCTATCTATATTAGAAAATGCTAAGGTTATTCTAAGCGAACTAAGGCAAAGGTATATAAAGCAATATCCTGATATCATTATTTCGTATGGTGATACACCATCATGCAGCATGGCTGATAATTGTGAGGGGGTTGATGAAATACGACCCGGGAATTTTGTTTATTATGATGTGATGCAATATCATATTGGGTCATGTGGCATTGAAGATATAGCTGTTGCTGTTGCTTGTCCGGTTGTTGCCATTCATCCTCAACGAAACGAAGTGGTGATTTATGGAGGTGCAGTTCATTTATCGAAGGAGTTTATTGCTGCTGATAAGAATTTTAAGCTTTTCGGATATGTTGTTAACTTTAAAGATGATGGTTGGAGTGAACCAATTCCGGGAGCTTATGTGTCTTCCTTATCACAGGAACATGGCATTATAAAAATGCCTGAGAAATATTTGAAAACGTTTAAACCGGGGGATGTTATTGGCATATTACCTATTCATTCTTGCTTGACGGCTAATTTATTGCAAGATGTAATAGTACACTGATTTGTTATGATTGTTATGATTTAACTGATCAGACCTATGTGAAATGATTATTAGATTTATAAACTACTCCCAAATTCTTTTTCCCATCAATTTTTATGGTAAACGAATCTTTAAACCTAACATGCCTTACCAGATCATTTTCATAAACTGCTGGTTGTTTATCAAGATATTCTATATCATAAGAGCCATCACCAATAAATGGATTAACTGTAAAATAACCAACTCTGAATGAAGTTAAATTCTGAAAAAAGTGAGTCCCCTGACTGGGATCAATTCGGTAGTTTTCCAGCCCCGATTCAACTATAAGCCTTGCTGCTGAAATTTGTGACCAGTTAACTGATATTCCAAGCCATGGGTCACTTGAACCCCACCTACCCGGCCCAACAAGTATATAATTAAGCTCTTCTGCTATAAATATTGCATTTAGCTTATCAATAATATCAACTATTTCACTGGTTTTTGAGGCCTCAAAGTTTTGAGGTCGTACATATACAATATCACAAATATTATTGATAATACCATTGCCAAGTGCTGATTTTGAGACAATTAAAGAACTCCCATTTGACAGCTCACTTTCATCAATATTAATACTTTCATCTTTTGATGCAATTGGTCTTATTTGCAGAAGTTTAAATGAAGGTTTTTCATCTTTAGGCAAATTAAGATCAATGGCAAATTCAATCTCAACAGGATTGCCCATTTCTTCTTCTCCAAGTTTTAAAACTTTATCTATTACCTTGGCTAAAGGTAAAGTATCATGCTTTAGTATTCCTGAAAAAGTAATCAGTTTCTTACCTTTATAATTGTACCCATCTCGCACTACATTATCATGCAACATAAATGTTGATGCTATATTCCTAATTGAATCATCCTTTTCTGCTTCTTTAATTCGAAGTTTCAAAAGACTTGCACCATCATTGGGTTTAGGAACGAAATCATTGTCGGCTAAACTAAGGGCGAAGAAATGTTTTTGCGTTTCTTTAAGAGTCATCTCTGGCGTGGAAATTTGTAGCACATTCTTTGGATATTTTGGGCAAAATCTCAGAGACAAACCTCCATCAACAACATATTTACCAAGTCCAAGGGCTATACTTACAGTTCCATCTTCAGATTTTCCCGGATCCAACGGATAATAATCAATGGATCTGGCAACACCCGATATTGTTGGATAATATCTGTCACCATACTTGCTTCCAACAACTTCCTGAATAACAATGGCCATTTTCTCTTCGTCGATCATATTAGAAGTAGCCTGCATATAAGCCTTACTATCCGCATAATATGCTGAAGCATATACAGCCTTTATAGCTGTGCGAATCATCATGAACATACGCTCATGATCACCCTCATAAAAAGGAATCATATAAGTATTATAAATACCTGCAAATGGCTGGTAATGCGAATCTTCCAACAAGCTAGACGACCTTATTGCGAGTGGACTCTCAATGGTACTAGCCATTTTATATATATCAGCGTGAACATGGTCAGGCAACTTAGCATCAAGAAAATGTTTCAATATTTCCTCATCACTAAAATTATCTGAAAGCGCAATAGAGTGTAATTTGTTATTATCCATAAACTCATCGAAAATATCAGTTCCGATTACAACCGTTTTTGGAATTGTTATATCAACTTCTTTAAAATAGGTATAAAGGTTATTACGTTTAATGAGAGAATCGAGAAAAGCCAGTCCCCTTGCCTTACCGCCTATCGAACCTTGTCCAATTCGGGAAATACTAAAATATTTATCAAAAGTTTCACGGTTAAAAGATGATATTACGCCACGCGCCTTCGACATTCTAAACTGCGATATCGCATTGAAGATAAATAATCTGACTTCATTTATATTATTAAAATCATCACTCGTAAAATACATAAACAGCTCTGCAAGCGGGAATAAAGCCCTAGCTCTAAGCCATTTTGAGAAATGATTACGTTGAATATGATAACGGAGTGAGTTTACAGGTACTGTCAGAATCTTTTCCTGTAAGTCCTTAAGATCGCAAGCTCTTGCTACTACTATACCCATATTTGGGTCTTTAAAAACGAAATCTCCAAAGGCAAAATATTCTTTAATGAACTCTCTAAGATCGAAAGTCAGAGTCTTTGAATTTTTATCTAAAAATCCAACCCTTAGCTCTTTAGCCTTTTGCATGTTTTTAAAATCGGACGACTGAAGTAATAAAGGAGTATATGGATTGTCCTTTTTAATAATAGTACACAACTCAATTCCTGCCTTTTTATCAATTATCCCATTTCTTGAGTATGTAATGTCGGAAATAAGTCCAAGCAGGTTTTTATTGTACTTTTCATAGAAACTGTATGCATCTTCGTAGTTAGTTGCCAGCAATATTTTAGGTCTTCCACGCATCCTTAACATTCGTTGATGCTCATTAAGTCCCTCGCTAACAAATGATTTTGATTGTTTAAATATAATCTTATACATTATTGGCAAGTAACTGGAATAGAACCTAATATTATCTTCAACGAGAATAATGGTTTGCACTCCAACTTCTGCTACATCGTTATCAACATTCATACTGTCCTCGATGAGCTTGATAATTGCCAGAAGGATGTCAGCATTACCAAGCCAACTGAAGATATAATCAATAGCTCCAAGATCAATTTTTTCGATTTTAAGACTCACCTCACGAGAAAAGGGAGTTAACATTACAATTGGAATTTTGGGGTACTCCCTTTTAATATTATTGGCCAATTCGAAAGTTGATGACTTTTCAGCACTAAGCATGGAGATAACCAAATCAATATTCTCTTCTTTCAGTTTTTTAATGGCCTCCTCTTCATTTTTAGCTTTTATGAATTGTGGAGGATATCTAAGGTTTAGAGAGGTATACTCATGAAATATTTGCTCATCAATTCTTCCATCTTCCTCAAGCATAAACGCATCATAAACACTTGATATCAGCAATACCTGATAAATCCGAACTTTCATCAGATTTCTGAAAGGAGTTTCGCTGAAATAAAAATTCTGACTCAGAATTTCTGCTTTTGAAGAAAACATATTCTAATATTTGCTTACAAATTTAATTATTTAATGGCACGTGGTGTGGATTGTTTTATTGATTGGAGATCAAAGTTTTTCAATAATATAGTTAGTCGCAAATTAGCTGCTAAGAGGTAAAGTTACTGTAAAAGTGGTTCCTTCACCCTCCTTACTACTAATTGTTAGTGTGCCATTATTGCTCCTAATAAATTCGACCACTATCAGTAAGCCAAATCCTGTCCCTTTTTCATTATCTGTGCCTCTTCTAACCTCTACACTTTCTTTTCCTTTTAGTATCTTATTAATCTGGCTTTTGGTCATCCCAATACCCGAATCAGTAATATTAATCTCCGAAACACCATCACCTCTTTCTAAAGAGATAATTATGTTCCCACCAGGATTCGAAAACTTAATTGCATTCGAAACCAGATTTCTTAAAACAATATCCAACTGATTTTTATCTGCACGTACTGTAATTGGTTCATCACCTGTAACAGACAATGTTATCGATTTTCGCTGAGCCTGACTATGCAATAATGTCACCATATCATTAACAAGATGATTTAATGAAATACTCTCCGGGTTTGGCTTTAATCTATCCTGCTGAATTCTTGCCCATGAAAGTAGATTTTCAATCAATGAGTAAGTAGAGTCCAATGAGGGTTTTAGGGAAGAAATCAAGTTAATAATCTCATCCTGCGATAATTCGTCTACCTGACTAACTATCAAATCGACAATTGATTTATTAGTACCAATTGGACCAATTAAATCATGAGCAATTATTGAAAACAGCTTTTCTTTGGACCGGTTGGCATCTTTAAGCTCCAATTCAGATTTACGTAGCTTTTGCTGATTTTTTACCCTATTGCTTATATCATGAATAACACCTTTAATCCCAGTCGGAATATTACTATCATCAGTATAAATTAATGCAGCTGACAAAGAGCAATGAATTACCTTTCCATTTTTTGTAATAACCTTAGTATCAAAATCATTAATTGACAACTCCGTTTGGAATATAGTTCCAATTCGTTTCCAATCTTTAAGTATCAGATAATACTCTTTGGGACTTATTCCTATTATTTCATTTTGAGTGTAACCTGTAATTTTTTCAATGGAAGGGCTAACCTCAGTTATTACACCATTCATATCAGACTGAAAATATATATCGGGGAAAGCATTAAATATCTGTCGGAATTTTAGCTCATTTTTTCTAATTATCTCTTCATTTTTCTTTCTTTGTGTTATGTCCCAAAAGTTTATGACTATACCATTAATATGTTTATCATCAAGTAGATTTTGTCCATATGCATACAAATTTATCCAACTATCGAACGCATTCTTCATTCTAAACTCAATGCTACGCGATTGTTTGTTAACTATTAGCTTGTTAAACTCTTGTTTCACCTCATCAATATCGTCAGGGTGAATAAACTCAAAAGTACTCTTGCCTATCCGGTTTTTTATCTCCCTACCAATCTTCCTCTCATATGAAGGACTTATATATTTCGTTATTCCATTTTTGGTAACTACGAAAACAAAATCCTCTGACCTCTCAAGTAATTTCTCATAATAACTTTTTTCATCTCTAACAAGCCTTCTTGACCTACGAATAAGAATATTAAAGATGACCATGGCTATTATCAGTAATGATATTACGATAATGGTTATTTGCAGAAATATTCTTGTGGTGGATTCATGTGTGTGTGACTTCCTTAGGTCAGCAATCTCTAATTTTTGCCTTTCATTATCATATTTTGCTTTAATCTCAAGTATTTGTTTACTTTTCTTAATCGTATAGGTGCTATCATAAAGATTTCTATGTTTAACAAGGTAATCATATGCAACTTTATAATTACCATGATCTGAATATATGCTTTGCAAGAAACTATAGGAATTAAGCAGATGGGAAACCACACTAGTAGTTTCAGCTACCTCTAGGCTTTCCTTTGCATACCTTAATGCCAGCTTATCATTTCCCTTACTCATATATATTTTACCAAGGTCCAGTAAAACAGTCGAGACTATTCTTGAATTAATCGGCCTTCCCACTTTCAGGCTTTTTGTATAGTAACTGACCCCTAATATTGTATCTCCCAAATTCAGGTAACAATCACCAATATTACTCAAGGCAATTGCAATACCCTCCTGATCCTCTGCTTTTTTAACAACCTCAAGTGAGCTTTGAAAATAATCAAGAGCTTTTTCATACTCACCTGTTGAACTATAAACATTGCCAATATTATTTAAGCAAATGGAGATCCCGTAACTATCATCTCGGATGGTACAAATTTCAAGCGCTCTTGACACATATTCAAAAGCATCATGAAAATTATTGTTATTGGAAAAAACCAACCCGAGATTAATTAAACTACCACTAATTCCATTACTATCTTTTTCAGATTCATATATTTCTAACCCACTAATTAGTGAATTTACTGACATTTGATATTGCCCTAATTCCTGATAACTTGTGCCCAACAAAAAATAAAAGTTCGCCTGTATATCAGTTAGCCCTAACGAATCAGCAAAAGCTAAACCCTTCTTTGCATAATTAATTGATTCGTTGTAATCATAAGTGCTAATATATGTATCACTAATATATTCAATGGTTTCAAGAACTCTATTTGAATAATTTCCTTTTGAGAATTTTGTCAATGCAAGATCAAAATAAATTAATGCACTGTCGTACAGTGAGTTCTTATAAAAAACAAGCCCAAGAGTAAACTCTGCCTCAGCAATACAACTTTCACAACTACTACCAATGGCAATTTTGTTTGATTTACTGGCAAATTTCAAACTTGTTTCGAGGTTAGTAAAATATTTAACAGATGAATCGCACAGACTCATTATTTCCACAGAGTCTGATTCATATAACTTAATATTTTCTCCGCTGAAAACACTACCAGTTGTTATTAATGATAACAATACAAACAATGATAATATTCTAATATTTTGGAAAAAGTATGGCATCTTATCGGGTAATTCTTATACAGTAAGCTTATTGTACAAATCTACTAAAAATATGATTATTAAAACCCTGACTTTTGATTGCTACTTTATCCAATGAATTAATAATAAGAAAATTTCTATAAAAGTATAATGAACTCTTTAGAGGATAATATCTACCTTTGATCTTTTTGATTAAATCAAGAATTTAATGAAATCATTATTCTTTGTTTCTGACCTTCATGGGTCGTTTGAGCAGTACAAAAAGCTATTCAATTTGATTGAAAAGGAAAAACCTGAGGCTGTATTTCTTGGGGGAGATTTACTTCCTTCAGGATTATTTGCCCTGACTTCAAGTAGTCATACAACAGGTGATTTTATTGAAGATATCCTAATTAATGGATTTTCAAATCTGAAAAAGAAACTAGCCAATAATTACCCAAGAGTATTTCTAATCCTTGGAAATGATGATGGTAAAGGTGATGAAGATGCTATAATAGCAGGTGATCAACTTGGTTTATGGGAATATATCCACAACAAAAGAGTACAGTTTGGCGACTATAGTATTTACGGTTATTCTTATGTACCACCCAGTCCGTTTATGCTCAAAGATTGGGAACGTTATGATGTTTCAAGATATACTGACCCTGGATGTGTTCCACCGGAAGAAGGAGCTCATTTTAAGAAAGTTGACAGAAAAAAACTAATCTTTAAGACAATCAAGAAAGATTTAGCTCTTCTAACAGAAGACCATGATTTGAGTAAATCTATTTTTCTTTTTCACACACCACCATATGATACTTATCTTGACAGGGCTGGTCTTGATGGGAAGATGATTGACCATGTTCCATTGGATGTGCATGTAGGAAGTATCGCTGTAAAACAGTTTATAGAAGAACGTCATCCAAAAATTACATTGCACGGACACATTCATGAATCAGCCAGTATAACAGGGCATTGGAATGAGAAAGTTGGAGAAACAATTGCAATGTCGGCTGCACATGATGGAAAAGAACTTGCTCTTGTTAGGTTTGACCCTGACGATCCTCAAAATTGTACGAGGGAATTAATTTGATGAGTTTTTAAAGAATTATAAATTCTTATCACAGTAGACATATTCTGAAAAGACCTTCCAGAGTGCGTAGCTCCTGGAAGAGTCTAATCATACCAATTAGCTATCGAGGGTAGCTACGAAAGAAATATGTTATAATAATATGATGGAAAAGATAAAGATTTTACGGATCATTTTAATGGATATTTGGTATCATTACCCGGTTCAACTCTTCCAGGTCCAAATGGACTCTGGAAGGTTGACATTTAACCCAAGGTAAGAGGCCTTGCCGCATCTGTAACAGCACCAATTTTTATGGCATAACTGGTTTTCTTTTCAATATCATCATCTGTAACAATATGCACATCAAGTAAACCATCTGTATTATAACCAGTTCTATCAAAATTTATCTGACTTAAACTAATGCTCCAGCCATCCAACCATGAGGTAAGTTCATCACGTTGTTTATCACTACCCCTAAAATGAACCAATATGTCTATATCGCTACCCGGGCCTGCTGTGGCATTTTTTGTGCTTCCGAAAACATATAACCCAACTACTCCAAAATGTTCTGCATCAAGTTTTGATGCCAACTTCTCTACCATACGTAATCTCCAACGCCAGTGAATATCTTTATCAACTGGAGTAACAGACTTCTTTAATTGCTGATCTGCTGAAAAATGATTTTCATCTTTTTCCTCTATTAACCCAATGGCTATTTCTCTATCAGCATTCATGTAAATATTGAGAACATTAGCACCCGTTGATGAGACATCAAAAACCTTTACAACACTTTGCAATTCAGCAAGATTTGGAACTAAACTTGCAAAGATATTTTCACTATTATCAAAAAAGTCATCGTTAAACTGAGTATTATCATCATCAGGATAAAGTGGCAAATACTTAATGTTTGCCTCAACCAGATCCTGAAAAAAATGTGTTCCAAATGACAGATCCGGAACATATTCCTTTTTCTGTTTTGCGATTTCAATAAGCATCGCTGTTTTGTTTATATCAGAATATGTGATACTTACACCAAGTTTAATATCACCACGGCTTCCCCACCTTCCCGGTCCCATGAGGATAAACTGACGCTTTGGAAGTAACTCATTTAATCTACCAACTGCTTTTCCAACACTTAATAAACTCTCCTCATCTGCTAATTCGGAATACTTAACCGGATCAACATAAACAACATGAGTAATGCCCGATACCGTTCCATTTGTAATATATTTATTAGCAGAAAATAACGGTAAGGTTTTCTCATTCTCAAGTGGAATATCAGCAGGTTCACTCAAGTGTCCATAACTTTGTGAACGGCACTGTAACAGATAAAAATCTTTACCATTATGTGCAAATTCAATATCAACAGGATGGCCATATCTTTTTTCCAGAATGTTGAGCATATCATGAATTTCCTTCAAAAAAGAAGTTCGCTTAACCAGTCCCTCAAAATTCGCAACAAAGCTATCCTTTAAGAAATTCATGCCTAGAGGACGGGCAGGTTGGATATAGTTTTCTTTAAGAACAGAAACAACACGGCTAATAGCAGGGTATTCCTTTCCATATCTTTTAAGGAGCATCTCAATTTCAATGGTTTCAAAAGTTCCTGTATCCAGATTAATTACATCAATGTATTTTGGTGAATATCTTATTATTTCATCTATGGTTACATTTACTCTTAATCCGGGCTGACCAGGAGACAGCAATACGGGATAATCATTACTAAGGCGATCAACAGCACGAGTACCAAGTCCTGGGACTAATCTAACAAGTCCATCTTCAGGAACTATCCGACTCGACCATCTGTATTCATTTCTGCTAAATGCAACACCTGCAAACGAAGGAAAGAAATAAGGTCCTGCCTTAGCACCAACAACTTCCTGAATCATAATACCCATCTCCTCATGATAATCCAATAAGTTGTTTTGCGCTCTGTAATTTATTGGGTCAGGGCCAAACGTAGATGCATAAACTTCGGCAATAGCATCAATTAATTCAGCTAATCGCTCTTCTTTAGTTCCCTGATTAGCGATGAATAAACTCTTGTACTTACCGGCAAAAACTGCCCCAACCCTATCTTCCAACAGACTTGAACTTCGAATAACCAAGGGCACATCACCAAAATCCTCCAAAGCCATTAACAACCCCTTCAATATTTCGGGAGAAAACATTGAATTCTTAAATACCTGGACCACATATGGGTATTCTTGTCTTACTCTGCCTATCTCCTTGTATTTCTGCTCCATAATTTCCTCGAGGTTATTATAGCTCATAAAATTCAACAGACCATCAGAGGTGAGATACCATGTACGCGGTACCTTTACCTTATTAAAAAGCTCATTATCACCACCAGCATCAGCTAATATGTGTTTTGCCAAAAAGAGTCCGGAACTTTTTCCTCCAATCTTCCCATGACTATTAGCTGGGTATATAATATGCTGCAACAATTCATTGAAACTATCCACTTCCACAAAATCTTTTGCAATTTCAATAAACACCGACTGGTCGCTTAAAATCCTCCGTATAAGTGCTACTTTGAGTCCTTTTTCACGTGGCTCTGACAATTCTAACATATGTGGAATCAGGTGATGATAGCGCTCAATAGCAGTACTAATATTATCAAGTGTTGAACTTGAATTCTCCATTACTTCGGTCAAAAAGCCGGATTTGTCTTCTTTAGTCCATTTTTGAATGGTTTCCAGAATCTTCTTTTCTTCAATATGACGGCCAGCTACTTCAAATATCTCATATGATAGAGCAATCATATCGCTATCAGCCTGACGTTGATATGGCTTATTCACTTCAGAAAATAATTTACCACCATCATTTTTTGTTACCGGGCTAAATCCTTCCAATAATTTCTCCGCCTCATCAACACCTGTCCAGCTAAGATAATTTACCATCTTACGTGATAGCCTTACCAGCAATTTGGGGTCAGTTTGCTTAAGCATATCCAGTACAACAAGCCAGTCCTTTTTTTTATCACTTTCCTTTTGCTCTTCAAATATTGATTTTAATTGTCGGTGCAATATTTGCAGGCCAATTCGTTCAACTATATTATCAATTAACCTTCGTTCTTCTTTTAAGAATGGACCTTCATCAGCATCAGGTCTCTCTTCAGTGTAATACACATGAATATTTCCTACAGCCTCATCCTGAACCATGATATCAGCTTTCAGAACCCATGGTGTTTCTTTAAAATTGTTGGTACAATGAATTCCATGAGGACATGTCATTTTCACCACACATATATCGGGATATTGAAAACCTGGTGGAACTGCCTCTATTATCTCTTTACAATTTTCATTATTTATACTGTCAGTTCTATTCAATAGCTCCTGAACTGTATAAAGACAATTGAGCTCCTTAGCTCGTTCTTTAAGCTCAACAATAATTTTATTAAGAGGTTTATTATCGCTCATAACTTTTGATTTACGTCTTACAAACTATTCCACGGCCGCTTCTTCCATCTACTCTTACAGATAATGGTTCAGAGAGTTTCACATGTCTTATCAAATCTGTTTCCGTTTCAGCATGAATACTATCCAGCCATTTCCAATCAATGGGAAATTCACCTGAGTATGGTACAGAAAAATATAACACACCAAAGCCTGTAACATTATGGAAAAAATGAGATCCTTGACTTAATTCGGAATTCATTCCTGCCAGCGGTGCCTCTACAATCACCTTAGCTCCTGATATTTGCCCCCAGTCAACAGGTATACCAGCCCAGGCATCGGATGTACCCCATCTTCCATACCCCATGAGTAAATAAGGCCTTTTTTTATCTAGAAGTTGATTGTTAACTTTTTCAAGATCTGCAGCAACTTTGTATGTAAGGGCTGCATCAAATTCATTCGATTTTACATAAACAACGTCAGTAATTTGGCTATTGGATCCATTTCCAAGAACGCTAATCGAGGAGCACAGTATTTGGCCTCCTATTAAATCCTCAGCTTCAACCTCAACTTCTTCAGTTGAAACCACCATTGGTCTTACCTGCAAGAAACCTAACCGATGTGGTTTATCATTATGAAAGGTCATAGCAAACTCAACCTCAATAGCAGCACCTACTTCCTTCTCGCATACTTTCAACATTTTAGAAATCAAATCTACTAATGGAATATTTGGCAATCGTAATATTGGTGCAAAATTAAGGACTCTTGGCCCTTTTTTACCAATCCCGGTTACAACTCTCCCCGAGTTACTATCCAGTGTTGATGCAATGTATTTCAGTGTATTATCATTTTCAGCTATGGTAATGTTTTCATTAACCATATATTCAGTTTCGTTTACCGGATCA
>Ga0209633_10004809_pt1 | contig 12061 bp, 13 predicted proteins | sample Cruoilmetagenom1_FD_187290 | JGI IMG/M metagenome (GOLD analysis project Ga0209633, IMG submission 187290) | Oil polluted marine microbial communities from Coal Oil Point, Santa Barbara, California, USA - Sample 1 (SPAdes) (version 2) | ecosystem: Environmental > Aquatic > Marine > Oil seeps ... | reverse complement strand
ATACTCCAACAACTTCACCTTTAGATGAAATATTAAATGAATTAATACTTCCAGCACTATTACCATCATAAGCTACTGTTTTAGCATCAGTTTCTTGTGAATATTGAGTAAAAGTTCTTGATTTTGTTTCTAAACCATCCTGGAAAAACATTTTTCTATTAATATCTAAATCTAAATCATCCGCTCCTTCTAAATCTAATGTTAAAGTGTCAGAAAAACTTGTAATTGAAGCTGGACTTCCTAACGTAGGATCAGTTGGAACTTGTACATAATCTACAACTTGCCCATCTTCATTAAAAAGTGCATATACATCTTCAGCAGGTACAAAAGTTGCAATGTCAGCACGAACACCAACTCCACCATTAGCATTTGTTGCTAAATCATTAGTTATTGTAACTCTTTTTAAATAGTAATCTTGATCTGCGCCTCCACCATAATAACCTTCTGGAGTTGGAACTGTAGCAGAATATTTTGGATCATCAGTTTCATTAGGTGCTAATAATGCTGGATCAAATTCAATTGGCACTGCATCCCCAATGAAATTAATATCTATCGTATGAACTCCACCTAGCGAATCATAAACATCAACAGTTGTTGTATAATCTTCATCACCACTATTAATATTGCCTTGAATTAAAAGTTGATCAGTTTCTGTAGCTTGCTTTGTATTCGATTTATTAATTTGAACAGGTTTCATATCAGTATCTAATACTTTATAACCATCTGTTGTAACTAAATTTCCATTTCTATCAACAGTGAAATTACCCGCTCTAGTATAAAATTTATTTTGTGCATTAGCATCATTTGATACCACAAAAAACCCATTTCCATCTATCATTAAATCAGTAGGATTATCTGTTCTTTGAGTTGAACCTTTTGAGTGATTAACTGAAATCGAACCCATACCTACACCTAAACCAATTTGTTGTGGATTTGTTCCACCTTTCCCAGCTGTTGGAGAACCTGCCCCTTTAACAGTTTGAGAAAACACTTCTTTAAATGTTACTGAAGAACCTTTAAATCCTACAGTATTAACATTTGCTATATTGTTACCAATAACATCCATTTTTGTTTGATGTACCCTTAGCCCTGAAACAGCGGCATACAATGATCGCATCATAATAATGACCTCCTTAAAATTTGTGTAATATTTGGTTTTATCAATCAGTCAAAAACCATAAGCTTCCTTAAAAGGTCCAGCTTATATAATTACAGCTCCATCAATGTTTGTAAATACACTTTCCTTTAAATCAGTTCCACTTGTAGCAGTTATTACCATATTGTTTTTTATACTTGTAACAAAAGCATTATCCCCCATAATTATTAACGCATCTTTTACACCTTTTTCTTTTGCAATGTTTACTGCATCAGTTATTTTATTAATATCTTCAGTAGTAAGGTTGATATTTCTTTTTTCAAGCCTTTGCATAGCATGTTTTGAAAAATTAACTTTTTCATTTTTGCTTAACTGATTCATTACATCTTTAAAACTATTACCATTAGTACTCTTATTTGATTGAATATTTTTTTTAGAATTATCAATACCATTAATTCTATTTCGATTTAATACATATTCATTTGATATTTTAGTCATATAATCACCTTCTAAATATCAAAATCTACATTAGTTGAAGATTCAGCAAAATATGCAGATATTGAATTATTTAATTTAATCATTTCATTTAATAATTCTGTTTGATTTTCATTAATTTCATCAAGTTTATCTTCATTTACACTTCCACTACTTGAAAAACTCTTATCTAACTCATAAATAGAATTCTGTAATTCCATTAGTGATAATTTAGATTCTTCACTTGAAGTTTCAATACTTTTATTAATTTTACCTAATTGTTCAACAGATGTAAATTGCGCCATTTGTGCAATAGTATCTTTATTATCCATTGGATCCAAAGGATCTTGATTTGACATTTCAGCCATCAACAATTTTAAAAATGCATCTTGCCCCATCTCTTGTTCCTTCACGAGTTTATTATTTGTTTCATCAGTCTTAATACTATCTAAATAATCTAAATTTGCTTGTGAAAAACTACCTTGAATATCCATACACACCTCCTATCCCATATAAGAAATTGCTCTTCTTCTCATCATATTCAATAATTTACTTTCCTCGATCAAAGAAATAGAATCATCTTTTTCTTCATTTTGGTCATCATCGAAAATACTTTCATAATATTTATCATTTTCTTGCTGTTTATCTTGATCATCTTTATCAACAGATACATTTAAACCATCAATCGAATAACCTTTGTCGCTCAATGCATTTCTTAAATCCTGCAAATTTGATTCAATTGCCTGCTTAACCATCATGCTTTCTACTTTGAATTCAGCAATAACATTGCCTTTTTCAATAGTCATTTTCAATTCAACTTTTCCTAAAGATTTTGGATTTAATAAAACTTTCATTTCAGAAATTTTTCCATCAAATTTTGTAACAAAATTATTTTTTATTTGATCAACAACTTTATTCATTTGATTTACTTTTGATAATAATTTGAAATTAAGTTCACTTTTAAAGTTTTCTTTCACTTCTTCATTTTCTTTTGAAAAATTCATTAAATTTTCTTTAAATTCATTTTTAATAGAAGATTGACTTTTACTATTGGTTTTAACAACTTTCTTTGAAACTTTAATTTCTTTTTCATTATTTTCATCTGAATTCTTTTCATTCACTAATGTTTTTACAATTGATTTGTCATCATCTTTTAAATTTACTACTTGTTCTTCATTATTAAAAGCTACTTTTTCAATAGTTTTATCATTTGGTTGATTATTTAATTTAAGATTTTGGATTTCTTCAACATCTTTAGTAATCATAGATACTAATTCTTTTAAATTATCTTTAATATCAGTTTTTAACTCAGAAACTTCAATTTTTTCAACTTTCCCATTAAGTTTACCTAATAAATCTGTAAATTTTAATTTAGCTAATTCATTTTTATTTCCATTTGAATTTTTCTTAAAATAATCTGTAAGTTTATTTAAATCCTTTAATGAATCAAAAACATTTTCAAAATCAGGCATTTCCATAGTTTCATCATTAATAAAACTTATCAATTCTATCATTTGATTAATACTACTTAAATTAAATTCCGATGATAATTCAATTAACATTTCATCTGAAACTTCAATCCCTAAAGATTCAAGAAGCTCTTTTAATTTATTCATTTCCTCATTATTTAATTTTTGTTCTTTATTATCTTGAGAAAATTTAATTTTACTATTATCATCTTTGATTTCAACTTTATCACTAGTTTCAGGATCTTTAGACAGTTCTTGTTTTTTAGGTTTACTCTGTTTCAAAGATTCATTTTTTTTGATTGGTTCACTATTATTCTTTTTTACAGATTCAAAAGTTTTCTTAAAATCGCTATCTTTTTTACTAAAATCAATTTTTTTATCGAATTTGATGGTTTCAGTTTTAATATTGCAAACATTTAAAACTTCACATCCCATATATTCACCTCCTTATCAGTTATTAGTATTCAATAGGAATACTTAATTTTCTGCTAACTTGAGAAGCCATGGAATCTGTCATATAACCAATAATTTCGCCTTTTTTCGCATCATTAAAATTATTTATAATTTCAATAGCAATATCTTCATCATGAATCTCTATTACTTCACCATTATCAAGCGTATATACTTCTGGTAATCGAGAACTTCTCATGATTCCTTCTAAAACAGACGCAACCTTAGCAGTTTCCATAGTACTATAAATATCAGTTAGCTCATTTAGATTATCGTCATATTCAGAAAACAATTTAAGAGATTTTAAAATATCTTTTGTTAAAATGTCATTCCCAGTTTTTAATATCTGATTTTCTTTTATTTTGCTAGTTAATTCAATATTGAAAACTTCATTTTCAATTTTAGAAAGTACTCTACCAGCAAGCTTCGGACCAATTTCTTCATAAATATAGACAAGTTCTTCCATATCATATTGTCCTTCTTTTATTAAAATTGTAGCAAGTTCATCAGCATTTTTTGTTTTATAAATTTGAATAATACTGCTTAAATCATTTTTTCTAGCCCTTTTATTTGAAATGATTTTCTTAATTTTCTCTTGATGATCTTTTGAAAATTTATTTATAATAATATTAAAATCTTCATCGTTTAAAACATCTAATAATTTTGCAATGTTTTCATCTTCAATATTTTTAAGAATTTCAGTCAAAAGCAAATGACCATTTACTGATGAAAAAATTATTTTTTCCATCTTTTCTTTAGCAAATGGTAAACTTAAATTTAAAAGCTCATTAGCATCTTCTTTATAATTACTATCTACTTCCTCATTTATTTCGTCAATTGTAGACATTATCAAATCCTTATTAATTTCATGATTTCTAATAATATCTAAAACATCTTTTGTTCTATTTGGGTTACTTCTAAGCATATATTTAATAATGTTTTCATAAAGCTTTGAATCTTCTGCTTTTATTTTTTCTAATTTATCTACAGCTCTCAATTCATCAATATCAAGCATATACTTTGAAATCTCCATAATTTGAGTTTGTTTTTCACTTTCAGTAGGCATTTTTTCGAAATATTTTCCTATTGGTCCAGGTGCATCTGCAAGGACTCTATTTGCTTCTAATTTAAAATCTTCATTTAAAAAATAAATAGAACCAAATATAATTATTGGCAATACAATTATCACTATCAATACTATTAAAATTCCTAATATAGTTTTTCCTCTACCTGCCATTTTTATCACCACTTAATTTAAAATTCTTATAATTTACTATTTCTTCAATAGTTTTTCTTTCGCTTACATATATTTCTTCAATATATTTCTCATACTCTTTTTCTTTTAACTTCTCAAATTTCTTTGTTTCTTTAAGCGCTTCAGTAAGTTCATGCCTTCTTTCAAGAATAGTAATTTCCTGTTTTTTAATATTACTTTTAATTTCTGAAATTCTTTTCGTAAAATATGATTTTTCAGCATTAAGTCTTTTTAATTGACTTGCTTTAATACCACCAGAAATCAATTCATTCAAAAAAACTAAATATTTATTTTGATCTTCAATGAACTTATCAAGTTCTGCATTAAGTTTTACTTTTTTCTGAATCGCTATGGCTAATCTATTCCTAGCTTCATTTTCAAGCTCAACTTTTAATCGCAAAATTTTTTCATATGTAAAAACAAATTTTTTCATTTTATACCCCTAAATCATTGTTATTCAGAGATCTCTTTCATTTTTTCAACAACCTCTTCATATATAGATTTTTCTTCAACTAATTGAGTTAAAAAATCATTATATATATCATTTTTTTCTATAGCTAAATCAATCTTACTATTAGTCCCTTTTTCATAAGCTCCAATATTTATTAAATCCTCTGATTCTCTAAATATTGAAATTTGTTCTTTCATTTTATTTACAATTCTAATATGTTCAGCATCAACAATATCTGGCATAACACGACTTATACTATGAAGTACATCTATTGCAGGATAATATCCTTTTGCTGCTAAATCTCTTGTAAGCATAATATGCCCATCTAATATTCCTCTAGCCGTATCCGAAATAGGTTCATTAAAATCATCACCTTCAACTAAAACCGTATATAACCCAGTAATAGAACCAATATCAGAGTTTCCAGCCCTTTCAAGAAGTTTAGGCATAGCTGCAAAAACAGAAGGAGTATAACCTCTAGATACAGGCGGCTCTCCAACAGCTAATCCAATTTCCCGTTGAGCCATTGAAAATCTTGTTAATGAATCCATCATTAGTGCAACATCTTTACCTTTATCTCTAAAATATTCCGCAATTGATGTAGCAAGCAAAGCCGCTTTAACTCTTACTAATGCTGGCTTATCAGAAGTTGCAACAACTAAAACAGACCTTTTCAGCCCTTCAGCTCCAAGATCTTTTTCAACAAATTCTCTAACTTCACGTCCTCTTTCACCTATAAGAGCAATTACATTTACATCTGCTTTAGTATTTCTTGCAATCATTCCCATAAGAGTTGATTTCCCTACACCTGATCCCGCAAAAATTCCTATCCTTTGGCCTTTCCCCACTGTAATCATTCCATCAATTGCTTTTATTCCTAAAGGTAATACAGAATTAATTCTTTTTCTTACAAGAGGATTTGGTGGATCATTAAATGATTCATATTTTTCACTAGTAATAAGTTTTCCTTTTCCATCAATAGGATTACCTAGACCATCTAGAACTCTACCTAAAAGTTCATTTCCAACCTGTATATCCAATTGATGATTTGTCGATACCACTTTGCACCCTGGTGCAACACCTTTCATATTTCCTAATGGCATCATTACAACTTTATCATCAGCAAATCCAACAACTTCCGCTTCAATATAATCATTTGTTCGAAGTTTATAAATTCTACAAACTTCTCCCATTTCAACTAAAGGTCCTTGAGTTTCAATCATAACACCAAGGACTTTTATAACTTTTCCAGTATATTTAATTAATGTTTCATTTTTTAATCTATTGGAACATTTTTCAATAATCCCCATATCGTCCTCCTTGAGGCGTCCCACAAGACATTAATTATTATTCTTCAACTAAATCACGATATATTTCTTTAAGTTTTTCAAATTTAGTTTCAACACCTAAATCAACATTTCCTATTTCCGATTCAATAATGCAACCACCGGGATTCAATGCATAATCAATAACAAACTTAATGCTACTAATATCTTTTGAAAAAGTTAAAATTTTAGACTTTCTAAATAAAGCATTTTCATAATCACTTTCACATACTCTAATAACAATCGATCTAGTAAAAGTTGATTTTTCAATACCTTCTCTTACTAAACTTTCTATTAATTCTTTATCTTCCACAACTTCTTTATTTAATATTTTTTCAACTGAATTAAGAACTAGCTCTACAATTCTTTTTTCTCTAGTTTTTAGAAAATCATCATACTTTAGAACTACCTCATTTTTATAATTTGAAGCTTCATCTAATAATTCTCTTTCTTTTTCTTTCATAGATTCAATTGCATTTTTTAATCCTTCTTCAAATCCTTCTTTTTTTGCTTTTTCTCGAATTTCTATGGAATCATCATATGTTTGAGCCATCATCAATTCTTTTTCTTTCAAAGCATTTTTTAATATCTCATCCGATTCTTTTTTTGCTTCTTCTAAAATTTCAGATTTCATTTCCATTAAATCTTCCACTGTTTCATTTCTTATATTTTTTTCTAATAAATCATCTTCTTTTTCTTCTTTTTTTATTTTAATTTTTTCAGTCAAAACATATTTTTTTGAATCAATTATTACTTCAGATGATCTTAATATATTAGACAATTAATTCATCTCCTCCACCTCTTGCAATAATAATTTCTCCAGCTTCTTCTAATTTTCTAATAACAGCAACAATTTTTTGTTGCGCTTCTTCTACATCACTTAATCTTACAGGTCCCATGAATTCCATATCCTCTTCAATCATTTCAGCCATACGTGAAGACATATTACCAAGAATAATTTCTTTAACCTCTTCTGTGGAACCTTTAAGAGCCACTGTCATTTCATCATTTTCAATTTCCCTAATGAAACGTTGTATTGAAACACTGTCTAGAGTAGTAATATCCTCAAATACAAACATTTTTTGTGAAATTTCTTCAGCTAATTCTGGATTATCAATTTCTAAAGTTTCCATAATATACTTCTCAGTACCTCTATCTACAGCATTTAAAATTTCAACTATTGCGTCAATCCCACCTGTAGAAGCATAATCTTGAGTAGCCATCGAAGAAAATTTCTTTTCAAGAACCATTTCAACTTCTTTAATTACTTCAGGAGATGTTGAATCCATAGTAGCTATTCTTTCTGCAACATCAGCTTGCTTATCTTGTGGTAACGATGAAATTACTGCTGAAGATAAATTTGGTGGTAAATAAGATAATACCAATGCAATAGTTTGAGAGTGCTCTTTTTGAATAAAGTTAAGAAGTTGTGAAGGATCTACCTTTCTAACAAATTCAAAAGGTTTTACCTGTAAACTAGATGTAAGCTTATTAATAACTTCTAACGCTTTCTGAGATCCCATTGCTTCTTCTAATACTGTTTTAGCGTATGAAATACCACCTTCACTGACAAATTCTTGTGCTAAACATATCTGATAAAATTCTTCTAATATACTTTCTCTAACATTAGGATCAATTTGTCTCATATTTGCTATTTCTAATGTTAATTCCTCTATTTCCATATCATCTAAATTTTTAAATATTTCAGCTGATTTTTCCGGTCCGATGGCAATTAATAAAATAGCAGCTTTTTCTTTGCCCGACATCCCACTTGATTTAGCCATTTTTCCTCCTAACTCTCATTCAACCATGATTTTAATAATTGCGCAACAGCCGCTGGGTTTTTATCAATAAACTTATTGATTTGATACTTAGGACTTGAAGCATCATCATCTTGAGTTTTAATTTCATCAAGTACCTCTTGCTGTTCTTCAACTTTTTGAACCAATTCGTCTTCTCTAATTTTTGATTTTTTCCTCATAAATACTACTACTAATCCCACTATTATAACAAACATTACAATAATACCAATAATTAAAATAATATTAAATGTTTTGGATTTATCTGTTGATGATACTAAATCGAATTGTTCTAATTCGTCAACAAATTCCATTCCTGACACTTCAACCACTTTAGCATTTAATCCAGCTGAAGCAGAAACTAATTTTTCAATTTCATTTTTATGTTCTTCAGTTAAAATTCCATCTTTTAATACTTTAGTATTAATAATAACAGCTAAAGAAATATTTGAAATAGTTCCTTGAGCTTTAATTATTTTAGTGTTTATTTTATTAAGTTCATAATTTAAATTTTCACTTGATTTTTTATATGTTGAATCACCATCAGTTGTTTCATTATATTGTGTATTAGAACCATTACTATCTGTACCTGGAGCTCCTCCAGATGATCCACCAATAACATCTTCAGAAACTGTTGACATACTCCTAATTAATCCTTTGCTTTCTTTTTCATTTGGAGCTTGAAACACTTCCGAAACCGTTTCCTGACTATCAAAATCCAATTCAACTGAAGGTAAAACCTTCACATTTTTGCCACCATAAATATTTTCCAAAAATTCAATCAAATCATTTTTTAATTTATTTTCAATTTCATTTTTTAATTCATATTGCGAATTTGCTTGATATTTTTCATCATAGGAATCTGAGTTTGTAAGTTCTTTTCCAGTGCTATCAACAATTGAAATGTTTTTTTCAACTAATCCTTTTACTGAAGTTAATAGTATCATCTTAATACCATTTACTTGAACAGGCGAAAGTTCAACTCCACCTTTTGTTCTAATAACACATGAAAGTCTAGATTCCATATTGTCATTTATCAAATAAGAACTGTCATCAGGAACATAAAGATTTACTATTGCTTCTTCAACAGCATCAATTGTTTCGATTGTAGAAGCTAAAGTACTTGCTTGTGCAAGTAAGTACATTTTACTTTTTTCTGCCGAACCCATTGTAATGCTAGTTTTATCAAGAGCTTCTGTCCAAGTAAAATCTTTTTTATTATATACACCTGCAATTGATAAAGCCATTTTAGCTTTACTCAAATCGTCTTTTGCCACTAATATTTCAGTTGTATTGTTATCCTTATGGCTTATTCCAATTTCAGTTAATTTTGAATCAATTTCAGCTGCTTCAGTAAGAGATAAATCACTCGCTAAAGTTACATATTCCGTAGAAGTTAACAACAGGATACTCGCAGTGATTACAATAACAAACAGCAAACTTAGACTAGCAAATAGAATTTTCTTTTTTGCATCTAAGTTTCCAAATGATTCCAATATTTTCTCTTTTATTTTATTTATTAAATCCCCCATTTAATACTCCTTAAACTAAATTTGTAATCTCATAATCTCTTTATAGGCTTCAAGTATTTTACTTTTTATTTCAATAGCTAAATTCAATGTCAACTCAGCTTTTTGTGAAGCAATCATTACTTCATGAACATTATCAACTTTTCCTTCAGCAAGAAGTTCACCCATTTCATCTGCATTAATTTGCTCATCGTTCACTTTATTTATAGCATCATTTAACATTTCTGCAAAATTAATAGATTTTGTTTTATCATTCGAGCTTTCAGAAAAAGCACCAATTTTAGCATTTGAAAAAACATTCGAAATATTATTAACATCCATATTTTACACCTATCTCCCTATTTCCAAAGCTTTCATCATCATTGACTTCGTGCTATTTACTGCAGTTACATTAGCTTCATATGCTTTTGAAGCAGATACCATATTAATCATTTCAGTTACAATATTTACATTTGGAAGTAATACATACCCTTCTTCATTTGCATCAGGATGGTTTGGATCATATTTTTTAATGAATGGAGCCATGTCATCTTTAACACCAACAACTTCAACTCCTTCGCCAGAATTACTATTTAAGGCATTACTAAATACGCTTTCAAAATCATTTGTTTGAAGCTCCTTATAAATAGGTATTTTCCTTCTATAAGGCCCACCACTTGCAGTTCTAGTAGTTTCAGCATTTGCAATGTTTTCAGAAATAATATCCATTCTAAGTCTCTCAGCTGTTAAACCAGTTGCACTAACATTTATAGAATTAAATAAACCCATTTATTTTACCTCCCACTATCTATAGCTTTTTTTAGTCTAGAAAGTTTACTGTTTAATTGCTCAGTAATAATGTTAAATTTCAATTGATTCTTTGAAAGTTCAGCCATTTCTGTATCAATATCAACATTATTATCATCTTTTCTAAATGAAGTATTTGTTACTTTTTCAATTCTTGGTTCACTATTAGCAGTAGAAATGTGCTTTTCATTTGTTTTTACTAAATCAATCGCTCCATTTAATACATCATCAAATTTAACTACCTCTTTTTTATATCCTGGGGTATCAACATTTGCAATATTATTAGTAATAGCTTTATTTTTCAACCACGACACATTTAAACTTCTTTTAAAAACATCAATCTGTGAAAATGATTTGTTTAACATATTATCACCTCTTTGATATATTATCGTCATTTTTTAAAATTCCTTGATAATGATATCATATTAAACTTAAGTTCGTTTTTTTCTCATTTATTTAATTATATCATATTTTACAAGTATAAAAAACATTAATCATAGTAATATACAAGAAAAAAGTACGTTTATCTCAGTTTTTTAACTAAAACAAACGTACTATTATTATATTTTATATGAATTTGAAACTTTTCTAAACTCTTTTAATAATTTATCATTTAATATCTTGATAAATGTACCTTTCATTCCAAGAGATCTTGACTCAATTACACCTGCAGATTCAAATTTTCTTAAGGCATTTACTATAACAGATCTTGTTATTCCAACTCTATCAGCAACTTTACTTGCAATAATAAGCCCTTCTGTACCTTCTAATTCATTAAAAATATGTTCCATAGCCTCAATTTCAGAATAAGATAATGTTCCAATTGCCATTTTTACAACATCTATCTTTCGTCTTTCATCATCACTTGCTTTTCTATCAGATCTTACAATTTCAAGACCAATAACAGTTGCAGCATATTCTGATAATACTAAATCATCATCAGTAAAAGTTACATCTTTAGAAACAATAAACGTACCAAGTCTTTTACCATTTCCTAAAATCGGTACAATTGTCGCAAATTTTTCATAACTACTTACATCATCTTTAAAAATTTCTAATAAATCATCTTTTGTAATATTAAAAAGAGTTGAATCAATTTTAAGTAATTGTGAATTATCTTTCTGCTTAAATACCTTTTCCTCGTTTTCATCATAAATTACATTACTGTTTTTAATATCTACTAATGAATAACCTAAAACTTTTCCTTTTTTTGAAAGTACATATACATTACCATCAAATATATCCATCATTATTTCACTCATACCCTGAAACGAAATATTTTCACTTTCAGAATGCTGAATTATTTTATTCAATCTTCTCATTTTTTCAACTAAAATTTTTGACATAGCTTACGTCGATTACCGACGAAACACCTCCTAATTATTTTCTTCCCTTGAATAAGTACATTCTTCATTTGCGCACGTTAT
>Ga0209633_10004807_pt1 | contig 12063 bp, 10 predicted proteins | sample Cruoilmetagenom1_FD_187290 | JGI IMG/M metagenome (GOLD analysis project Ga0209633, IMG submission 187290) | Oil polluted marine microbial communities from Coal Oil Point, Santa Barbara, California, USA - Sample 1 (SPAdes) (version 2) | ecosystem: Environmental > Aquatic > Marine > Oil seeps ... | reverse complement strand
CAACTTCTTGTTACAGCAGTAATAGTACGAATCTTATCCTCTGAAATGATTAAAAATGCCCTGATCGGTGCCCCTCGGCGTTCCGCCCCAATTTGTGGAACAGCCATAACATCCTTATATCCGTCTCCAAAAGCTGCTTCAGCAAGAAGTTGCTTCAGCAAGAAGTTGACAAGATGTGATTCCGCCTTGCCCTCCCCTACTGAAAAAAGTGACCTCAGCATATGGCCGCCTGTTTTTTTTCATAATCATATAAAATTCTCCTGGAATATTAAAAACAAGGACGGAATAAATTCTCCAACTATGCATCATATATCTTTTCAGATAATTACCCGATTTTAAAATTTGGCACAAAGCCAGAGGGGGGGCGGTGTATTATAATACTCCGACTACCGATAACACATTGAAATTATTCATTCGAACATCTATAGCTTACTTGTAGAAGTTATTTTTTCCCGTTCTTAATCGCATATCTTCGGCTGATAATGCCGTGAAATTATTTATGCGAAGGTTTATATAAATAATAATTTTTAATTATTGGCAATATTGACAATATAGTAACAAATAGCATAAAAAATAAACATAGCGTATTTCTCATAATAAGTCAAAATAATATTTATATTCCTTATGCGGCAAGCCGCGGTTTTGGATTTTTCAGTCAATGAACTTTTTATTTTTTGCCGAACCCTAAGGGATGCGGACGAAAATTCTTTTACAAATCAAAACATTCTTTTTTAAACGTGCGAAATGTCAGTTTTATACTCTATATTACCGGCATAACATTTGCGTGCATAATTTAGTCTCTGAACGAAAACCCCGTTCAGGCACAGTTTTAAATTTTGACTTAAAAAAGGAGTATAAGAAAGATGAAAAATTACCGCCACCCCAAAAAAAACGGCGTTTACAAAATGCAGGCGCTGGAGGCTCTCCATGATTAAACGATCCGGATGGATCTTAGCGGCGGTGTGGACTGCAATTATCGTTCTGGGAACTGGCTGCCATCTTTTTCAAATATACAAAAATACGCTGGAGTTGGCACATATCCAGGCGTCCCGCTCATTTGAATTAGATAAAAATGCTGAATTTTGAATGGTAGAGACAAGGCATGCCTTGTCTCTACACCCAGTAAAGATGCCCAAGGACGAATTAAGAACAATTATAAGAATGTTATACACCCTCCCCTTTACACTCTGTAAAAAAAGCTGACATAAAATTTTCATAATATCATGATACGAATAATATTATTTTTCAATAAATAATGTTATTTTAGATAATTAGCTATCTTTTCTTTTCTGACTTCCTCCTGGCACATAGATTGCCATTACTATTATATAGATGTTCACATAAATAAGCTTACTGCGTTAGGAACGGGGACGAAATAACTTCCTCAGGTAGGCTCACAGATTTAGGTCAGCTTTGTTCGATCTAAAAGTAGAAAAGTTGCAGGAATAGCGAGCTATTTCAAGATTTTTGTACTTTTAGGTCGGGCAAAGATGGCCTGAAACTGTGATGCATAGTTGAAGAAGTTAATTCGTCTTCGTTCCCTATATCTTTCTTTTTTTATATCTATGAAATTTCAATCATAATGGGAAAGCGAAAATGGAGCAGAATATATATACAACCATACGAAAAATTATTTTAACCCGGATGATTCTTGTTCCTTTTATTCCGTTTGTTCTGGTCTTGATTATTGGATATTATTTTTTAACAACCTCTATTGAGACCAGCACAGTTTCAGCAATGAAAAGAATTGCGGGAGATCACCGCCATATGATTGAATCTTTTTTGGAAGAGCGCAAAAAGGATCTGGAATTTATCGGCAATTCATTTACGTTCCAACAACTGAGCCAGCCCGCACAGCTTCACAGAATCTTCGAAAATCTATCAAAAGAATCAAATGCTTTTATTGATCTGGGAGTTTTTAATGAAGAGGGGGTGCATATAGCCTATCATGGGCATTATAAGTTAACAGGGAAAATCTACAAAAATGAAGACTGGTTTAAAGCGGTTATGCAGCGCGGATACTATATAAGCGATATTTTTTTGGGATACAGGCAGGTGCCCCATTTTGTCATTGCAGTTGCGCAGGAAGAAAAAGGAAAAAAATGGGTAATCCGCGCAACCATTGATACTTTTATGTTCAGTGATTTTGTAAAAAAGGTGCGTATCGGAAAGACAGGGGAAGCTTATCTTGTTAACTCGGGCGGCCTGCTTCAAACCGAGCGGCGTTCAGGCGGAAATCTTATGGATAAGCTTGAAGAAAAGATTAAATATCCGGAATCCCCAGGCGATACTTCTATCTCTATTAATGCTTATTCAAAAGGAGATCAATATCTTTATATGACAACATGGCTTAAAGATAAACAGTGGCTGCTAATAGTCCGGCAGGAAAAGTCGGATGCGTTTAAAGATCTTCGTTCAGCCACTTATTTAACTATTTTGATAATAATTATCGGAGGAGGAATAATTGTAGCAGTTGCTTTTAATTTGACCAGCCGGGTTGTAAGACGAATGGAGAGAATGGATGTTGAAAAGGATAAATTAAGCCAGCAGCTAATCGGCGCCAGCCGGCTGGCCGAAATTGGTGAAATGTCCACAGGTTTTGCTCATGAAATTAACAACCCGCTTCAGATTATGAAAAGCGAACAGGCACTGATAGAGATGATTTTATCGGAATTAAAAGAAAGCGGTAAACTGGAAGAATCCGATTCTTTAAGGGAACTGGAAGACTCCATAAATCAAATCACACTTCAAATCTCACGTTGCGCTAAAATCACCCAGGCAATTTTAAAATTCGGCCGCCAGGGCGAGCCTGTGCCCAAAGATATCAATCTTCAAAAATTCATTCCTGAAGTGATTGGCATGGTGTCAAAAAAGGCAAGTGTACACGGAATTTCGATCAAACAGATTGTATCCGATACAACACCTGTTATTCATTGTGATCCTTCGCAGCTTCAGCAGGTTTTGATAAATCTGTTTAATAATGCCATGGATGCCATTTTAGAACGATATGGGACTTCCGGCGGTGAACTTACAGTTAAAGCCGGAGCAAAAGATAGCAAAAGAGTGGAAATACTGGTCAGAGATAACGGTGGCGGCATTAGTCCTGAAAATTTGAAAAAGATTTTTTCACCATTTTTTACAACCAAACCTGTAGGAAAAGGTACAGGGCTTGGACTTTCGGTATGTTACGGCATTATAGACAGTATGGGCGGCACAATGGATGCTGTCAGTGAAAAAGGCGCTGGCTCTACATTTATTATACATATGCCTGTTGCAGTTTAAAAAATTTGGAAATAAAGGATGCCAAAAAATCTTTTTTAACAAAAATCAAGGGGGGAATCAAATATGGAAATGAAAATGATGCTGGTAGATGATGAAGAGCGTTTTTTGTCTACCACCCAAAAGTTACTTTTAAAAAAAGGATATGATGTTTTGACGGCAACAAGCGGAGGCGAAGCGCTGGAAAAATTGAGAACCAGTAATGTTCATGTGGTTATTCTGGACGTTAAAATGCCCGGCATGGACGGCATTGCTACATTAAGGGAGATAAAAAAACAATTTCCTACAATAGAAGTTATTATGCTGACCGGACATGCTACCGTGGAATCAGCCATAGAGGGATTAAAAACAGGCGCTACCGATTATTTAATGAAGCCTTCCGATATTGATGAGATTATCCAAAAGGCGGAAGAGGCATTTATGAAAAGACAAAATCTGGAAGAAAAAATACGCGTGGCCAGAATGAGAAAAATAATAAAATCTCCGAGAGAAATTATCAATGAGATGGATAAAATGTAGTAATAAAGGAGAAAAAAAATGGTTAGAGAAAAAAAGAAAAAGGCTGCAGGATATGACAAGTATGTAGACTGGAAGCTTTTTATCTTTCCAGTAGTGCTTTTATTCTTGATACTGCTTTTGCCGACACCATACGGAATGAAGGATGTTGGTACGGAATACGAGGTTGGACCAAAAGTTGTTATAAATTTTTTAACCCAGAAATTTTTTAATATAAACAGTTCGGAGGCAGCACAATGGCAGCTTCTTTGCGCCCGGATGATGGAACAAAATATGCGGCTGGGGTCTTTATACAAAGACCGCTTTACGAAAAGGGACATAAAATGGTGTAAAAAATATAAAATACCGATTGATGAAAATAATTTTAAAAAAGCGCAAATTTATATCACGGATAATGTCACACCTGAAGCCTTTAATAAAATCATGAAAGAATCCGTGAATCTTAGAAAAGATAAACTCAAATATGAAAATTTGACCGGTAAGGATAAAAAAGCAGCCGACAAAGGCGCCTGGCACATAAAGGTGGCTATTGCCATGGGCGTTTTTGTTGTTTTTTGCTTTATCACCGAGTGTATACCTCTGCCGGGAGTCGCTTTTTGTATAGGGCTTATCCTTGTTTTTACAGGCGTAGTTTCAAGAAAACAGGTTGCAATGCTTTATTGGAGTGATGCATGCTGGTTTATCATGGGAAGCTTGATGTTTGCCACCGCTTTTGTGAAAACAGGAGTTGATAAAAGGGTCTGCCTGGCCATGTTCAAAAAGCTGGCTGTTCCCAATGTCAGATGGATTACCCTGATATTTTTTGTCATCATAGCACCTTTGGCAGCTTTTATTTCAGATCATGCCCTGGCCGCCATGTTTCTTCCTATCGGCATGCTTCTTTATCAAAACAGCCTGACAAAAGAAGTGCCTGAAGACCCGGAACTGGCGAAAATGTTGATGATTGCTATTGCCATGGCATGTAACATCGGAGGCCCTGGCGCTCCGTCAGGAGGGGCCAGAAATGTTATTATGATGACCTACCTTACCGATATGTTCGGTTTTGACATAGGATATTTTCAGTGGGTAACATATTGTTTTCCTTTTGTTATCATAATGATTCCAATTGGATGGTTACTCGTGAACTGGCGCTTCAAACCACAAATTACCTCGCTGGCGCCGGCTATGGATCATCTGCAAAGCGAAATAGGGAAGATGGGGGGCTGGAATAAAAAACAGATCTTTTCGCTGATTATATTTCTTATTATGGTATTTGGCTGGTTCACTGAAAAAGCCTTTTATCAGTTAGGGATCTATCCGATTCGTCTCGGAATCGGTGTAATTGCAGTGGCAGGCGCAGTGGCCTATATTCTTGCCGGTGTGGTTAACTGGAGAGATTACCAGGAAAAGGTTGATTGGGGTGTAATTTGGCTTTATGCCGGAGCAATTATTTTTGGAAGAGTTTTAGATAGTACCGGAGCCGCGTATTGGCTGGCAAGAACGGTTATTGATTTTCTTGCTCCGCTTGGAATGGATTCGGGACTTCCCCTTATGGCGATTTCAAACGGCCTGACATCAGTGCTTACCAATCTGATGGCAGACGGTCCCGCAGCGGCAGCGGTTGGCCCCATTGCACTTAACATGGCCGGACTGGTTCATCCCGGTTCCACCTATTTGCCCTTTATGGCCATGTCCACAGCCATAGCCTCTTCTTTTGCCTATTGTTTGATTATCGGCACACCGCCGAACGCGATTGTATATGCAAGCGGCTATCTTGAGCCTAAAGATTACTTAAGGGTGGGAATTCCCATATGGTTTGTTGTTAATATTCTGCTTCTTATTATTACCGGAGTTTACTGGACTTTCAGAGGGTTCGGAGGGTTACCGGGCTTTTAATGCCGACAGTAAAGTGAAGGGTAAAAAAATAAGCCCTTCACTTTCACCCGTTTAATTTAACTGGAACTTTTAATTATGAAAGGCGGCTGCATGGAAAATATTTGTAAAAAAAACAAGGTAATCTTCTACAAGGATGGAAAAATATATTTCAGCAAAAAAACAGAACGTAAACTTTTTTTTCTATTAACAATTATTATGCTTATAGCGGGCATCTTTGCAAAATTAGACTTATTTTAAGTTATTTTAAACCAGGGGTAAACCTATGCAGAAAACAGAAAAATTTACTTTTCGATTCTACCTTTTGACTTTGAATAAAGTTCTGGAACAGCCCCGAAAATTTTTCAGCGAGCTTCCACAGGAATCGGAATTAAAAAAACCATTTGGTTTTCTGGCTGTTTCAAGTCTTTTTTTTGCAGTAGCTAGCACAGTTAGCGGCATGTGCCCAAATCCCTTTGTGATCGGCTCAATATTCTTTATCAACGCTATCGGTATGGTCTTTATTTCAGCGGGCATCGGCTACATGACGATGACCATGATTATGGGAAGAAATGTTACATTTGTGAAGTTTTTCAGTATTTACGCGTTCGCTTCCGGAGTTACTCTTCTCGCTTCATGGATCCCTTTTTTTATCTGGGTGACGGAACCCTGGAAATGGTGGCTCATAGGAACCGGTATGATAAAAGCTTGCGGGTTTAGCTGGAAGCAGGCTTGCCTAATTATAGGAATTTCCATAGTTATTCTGGTTTTATTTTTTAAGTCGCTGATTCCTGTAATATTTTATGTTCGTTCGCTTTACCTTGATTCTAATAGTTTTTAATGCGTTATGCTGCCCATTTTTTGTATAACTTATAAATAGTGATAATTTTAGACTCTTATCAGGAGGCTGAAAAATGAAAAAAATAAAAGTTTTAATGGTTGATGACGAAAAGCAATTTCGAGCAACCACCAAAAAAATTCTCAATAAAAAAGGGTTTGAAACCGTTCTGGCTGACAGTGGAGAGGAAGCCATTGATAAGCTTAAAGAAAACCCGGATGTAGTGATCCTTGACATTAAAATGCCGGGAATGGATGGTCACCAGGCCTTAAAGGAAATTAAAAAAATTTCCCCCGACCTTCCGGTGATTATGCTAACAGGACACGGAGCACTCCCTTCGGCCGAAGAAGCTCTTACCAAAGGAGCGTTCGACTATCTTACAAAGCCCTGCGATATAAATCTGCTTGCAGCAAAAATAACCGATGCCTGCCATCTGTCCAAAACTGATGAGCCTTTGGAAGAAAAAAAGGTCATGGATGTCATGGTTTCGATTAAAGATTATTCAACACTGACTCAAGAAAACACAGTTAAAGAGGCTATTGAGAAATTAGAGGAATCTTTTTCCTCCAAAATTTCAACAAGCCGGCTTATGGAAACTGGGCACCGGTCTCTGTTTGTGCTTGATAATAGCGGCAAATTGACTGGTATCGTAACCATAAAGGATATGCTGAAAAGTATAATGCCGGCATATCTTTCAGCACCCAAGCCGTCCACAGCAGACAGCATCCAGTATTCCCCCATGTTTTGGAAAGGTATGTTTTACAAGGAAGTCAAAGAACTGGCCAAAATAAAAGTGGTAGAGATAATGTCTCAGGCTCCACTCACAATTGAAGGTACTGCCAATCTTATGGAAGCCGCTTATATGATGGTTGATAATAAGGTGCAGCGGCTGGCGGTTATGAAATCAGACAAGTTGATCGGCACTGTGCGGGAACAGGATTTATTTTTTGAAATAGCAAAAATATTATAGATTTTTATTTCTAAGGAACGTCAAAATCTATAGGAATTTAAAAAAGTCAAAGGAGAATATATGGCTCATAATACTTTTACCAACGATAGTTATAATGAAGGTTGGACATGGAAAAACAGGCCGGGCTATAAGCCTGTACTGTTTACTATTGCAGCACTGCTTTTTGTTGCAATAGTTCTTTTACCTCCACCGCAAGGCATGATTGATATGGTAAGCAAGATCAATCCTTCAGGATATAAGCTGGAAAAGGGTTGCGCAACTATTACCGACACGGTTAACAAAAAATTAAGACCCGAAGCATTTAAAGAAACAAAGCAACAGGTAAAGATAGGGGAATCGGCTTCATCGCAAAAAAAAGAACCGCTTTTAACTAACATAGAAGTGGCTCAAATGGCCAAGGTTATGGTGGCCATACTCTTTTTGGCCGCCTTTTTATGGGGCACTGAAGCGCTTCCCATTGGCGCCACGGATATTATGGTCGGAGTTATGCTTTACCTTTTTGTTATTTTGCCGATCAATGAAATATCCAAAGCATATATGAAAGATGCGGTCTTTTTTATCTTTGGAATTCTGGCGGTTGCGGTGGGAGTAGCCAAAACCGGCCTTGATAAAAGAATCGGCCTTATACTTTTAAGTCGGGTTAAGAGCGCAAAGGGATTTGCTTTTTTATTTTTGCCGATGCTGGCAATTGCCGCCAGTTTTTTATCCGAACATGCGCTGGTAGCTCTTCTTATCCCCGTGCTTATGGGTGTTTATAAGGTAACATGTAGAATGTACGGAGTTAAAAAAGACAGGGCGCTTGCTGTTTTTCTTTTATTAGGCGTCTGTTTTGCCGCCAACCACGGGGGGCCTGGTTCTCCGGCTGCAGGGGGACGAAATGCCATTATGGTCGGTTATTTTATGGAATATGGCGCAAGTATATCATTTTTAGAATGGATGAAATACGGCATGCCTTTTGTTCCGCTGATGGCGGTTGTTATCGGGGCTTATATGTATATTCGCTGCAAACCCAAATTCCTTGTTAAAGATGTTAACCCCAGCGCAGTGGTCAAGGCCGAGGTGGCAAACATGCCTAAATTCGCTGGAAAAGAAGCTGCGATGGCGGTTATTTTAGTTCTTCTTGTTGCGGCATGGATTATCATCGGCGAACACGCAGGTCTCGGAGGCCCTACTCTTTATGCGGTAATGGCCATGTTTGTATGCCGGATTGTGGAGTGGGAAGATATTCAGCAGGGCGTGGCCTTTGATGTGGTAGGCCTTTATGCGGCGGCATGCGCAATGGGTGTAGGCTTAAAATTTACAGGAGGAGCTTTGTGGCTGGCCAACACTTTTGTAGGTCTTTTGCCCGATTTTATGTCTCATGGCGACGGACTGGTTGTAGGTGTAAGCCTTTTGACAGGAACAATGACCAATTTTATGAGTGACGGCGCTACAGTTGCAGCGCTTGGACCGATAGTTCTCCCAATGGCGACACTTGCCGGAGTTAGTGTCTGGAAAGTGGGACTGGCATGCGCTTATTCCTCTTCTTTTGCAAATTTTCTGGTGGTGGGCACGCCTAATAATGCTATTGCGTTTGGTATGGGAAAAGATCCTGAAACAGGTGAAAGGCTGCTTGATGTGCTTGATTTTGTAAAATTCGGTCTTCCGGTAACCATCCTGGCCTGGCTTGTGTTCTGGTTTTGGGCTATATTTGGGTACTGGCAATTTTTGTCATGGTAATAAATAAGAAACGGGAACTGTTCACGGGTTATAATTTCCATTGCCCTCGTTCCTAAAAAGATACACAGGTGACTTTTAATGGAAATATATGTAAGAAAACCTCTATATAGAAAGCTTCAAAAAAAAATTATTATAATAACACTACTGGTCTGTTTTATACCTTTGTTTCTGCTTGGCGGAATAATTTATTATCAATTTGCCAATGTGTACAAAAAAAAAATCGAAGATCAGGTAAAATATCGGGCCAACTCTCAATGTGATGCCATAGAACTATTTTTAAAGGAAAGAACAAGCATACTTTGCACTGTTGTCGATACCCATAAATTGGATTTTTTAAAACAACAGCACAACCTTTCCTATATATTTGAAGTAATAAACCGTCGTGCGGATAATCTCGGTATGATTGATCTTGGAATTATTGATAGTTCCGGTCAACATCTTGCATATGCCGGGCCATATAATCTGAAAGGCTTAAATTATGTAGAGCAACCGTGGTTTAATGAGGTAATGGCAAAAGGAATTTATATCAGCGATGTATTTATGGGGTTTCGGAAAATGCCTCATTTTATCATTGCCGTCAGGGGATATGACAAAAATGATAACTGGATATTAAGGGCCACAATTGATTCTGATATTTTTAACCGGCTTGTCAAAACCGCTCAAACAGGACGATCAGGCGATGCCTATATTATAAACAAAAAAGGAATTTATCAAACAGCTCCACGTTTTACCGGTAAAATTTTAAAAAATTCAGGGATAGATATAAGCACTCTGGGAGAAGGAGGATCTTTTTCAGAAAATAAAAAAGTCAATGGCGAGGCAAAATATTATGCCGGAGCATGGTTGAAAAATAATGACTGGCTGCTTGTAATCAGCCAGGAGACAACCAGTGAAATGAGCGGCTTGTTTGCAACCAGGAATTTAGTAGCAGCAATTATTATTTTTGGTTGTCTGGCAATAATAATAACCACCGTTTTTACAACTCGGATAACATTTAAACGTTTGGAAAAAGCAGATGCGGGTATAAGCGAACTAAATGCCCAACTTAGTCAATCTGATAAGTTGGCGGCGCTTGGAAAAATGGCAGCCGGGATTGCTCATGAAATCAATAATCCACTTGCAGTTATAGGTGAAAAAGCAGGATGGATGAAGGATTTACTGGAAGATGAAAAATTTCAGGAAAGTGAGAATTTTAAAGAATATCTGGTTTCAATTGAAAAAATAGAGCATCATGTAGAAAGGGCCAGAAAGATAACCCATAATATGCTCGGTTTTGCACGCAGGATGGAACCACACTTAGATGACGTTAACATAAATGACGTGCTGATTCAGACTTTAGAACTATTGGAAAGCCATGCAAAGATAAACAATATTGATATCAAAAAAGACTTGCAGGAAGATTTGCCTATTATAGCAAGTGATCAATCCCAGCTTCAGCAGGTTTTTATGAATTTGATCAATAATGCCATAGATGCTATAGGTTCGAATGGAATAATTGAGCTGAAAACCAGGCGGATAGATTCTAAAATCAAAATAAGCATAAAGGATAATGGACAGGGTATTCCGGCAGAACAGCAAAGAAGAGTTTTTGATCCGTTTTTCACAACCAAAACAGTCGGAAAGGGAACCGGTCTCGGTTTGTCGGTGAGTTTTAATATTATAGAAAAAATGGGTGGCACAATAACCTTTGACAGCAAAAAAACAAAAGGAACTACTTTTATTATAACTTTGCCTGTGGTGATTCCGGAAAAAAAGTAAGCTTATAATGAACGGGGATGAAATAATTGTAAATCAATTAAGGAGGAAATATTGCTATGGATAGGTTCAGGGTATTAGCCGTTGATGACGAAGTCGATTTTCTGGAAACAATTGTAAATCGACTAAAAAAAAGAAATTTGAATGTGATGGGTGTTACAAGCGGTGAGGAGGCATTAAAACTTCTTGATGAGCAATTATTTGATGTAGTTTTACTTGATATTAAAATGCCTGGCGGTATTGACGGCATTGAAGCGCTAAGAGAAATAAAAAGAATTCAGCCTATAGCAGAAGTGATCTTGCTTACCGGACATGCTTCAGTGGAAACCAGCATTGAGGGGATGCGGCTTGGAGCTTTTGATTACTTGCTTAAACCTGTAAAATTTGAAGATCTTTTACAAAAAATGGCTGCTGCATTTGAAAAAAAAGACTCCCATGAAAAAAAAATACGCACCGCCAAAATTAAAGAACTGATCCGTCATCCCGGCAGAGTTTTTGACCAGGATTAATAATACCTCTGACGATTAAGGACTCGCACAAAAATAACTTGGCATTTTAAGTGCCGGTGCATCCCGCCTGACTGCGTTGCTAAAGCTCGGAATATCCTGATATTCTTGCGTTTTCGCGCCTTGCCAGACGGGCGCCTCAACACTTAAAATTGCCAACTTATTGTTGAGCGAATCCTAAGGAACAGGGACTAACTTTGCGGTGATGCTTTATTTATAGGTTAATGAGGAACCTCTGTGAAGAAAAAGTACAAAATTTTAATTGCAGACCGTAACCCGCATGTTCGCGAATTTTTAAAACGCGAGGTGGAGGCCGAGGGGTATAAGGTTCGTCTGGCAAAAACCGGCAAAGATGTTTTAAAGTGGGCATTTCATCAAGAACAGATAGATCTGTTGATATTGGATTTAAACTTACCAGATGAGAACGAATTGCGAATTCTGGAAAAGCTTCAGGATCGTATTCCTGCATTACCTGTGGTTGTTCACGGTTTTTCTTCTGATCATGTCGAATATACGGATATTTTTAATAAAACATCAGTTTTTTTTGTAGAAAAAAAAGGGAATAGTGTTGAACACTTGAAACAATTAGTTTATAATATTTTTCAAAAATTTTAATTTTCGTTAATTTG
>Ga0209633_10004806_pt1 | contig 12066 bp, 10 predicted proteins | sample Cruoilmetagenom1_FD_187290 | JGI IMG/M metagenome (GOLD analysis project Ga0209633, IMG submission 187290) | Oil polluted marine microbial communities from Coal Oil Point, Santa Barbara, California, USA - Sample 1 (SPAdes) (version 2) | ecosystem: Environmental > Aquatic > Marine > Oil seeps ... | reverse complement strand
GAATTCAGGAGGCTGGGGTTGTCCTCTGACTGCTTCGTCCATCCTTTGCCAGAACGCTACTGCCTCTCTAGGGTCATATCCCGCGCGGGCCATGTATATGAGCCCGATCCTATCAGCCTCGGATTCTTGTCCCCTGCTAAAAGGAAGCAGTACACCGACGTTTGCGCCGAGTCCGTAAGCCTGCATTACCGCTTCTGTGACATATGGGTCGCCGCCGCCGAGCGCCGCACTTAATCCAATGGCACCGAGCTGGGCTAACATGCTCGAAGATACTCTCTCTCCTCCGTGGCGCGCCGCTACATGGCCAACTTCATGCGCCATGACTGTGGCGAGACCAGCTTCTGTTTTAGCGACCGGCAATATACCGGTGTAAACCCCGACCTTACCCCCGGGGAGGGCAAATGCGTTTATCTGCTCATCGTCCTCGATTACTTTGAAATCCCATTCATAGTTAGGTGTGTCCGCAACCCGGGCAATTCTGTTGCCCACTCTGCTCACTGTTTCATTGTAGCTCTGGTTATTTGATATAGTTGAGGTCTGAAGCACTTCTTTGAACGCGGTAATTCCCATCTCGTTTTCCTGGGAAGGGGATAGCAATATGAGCTGTGATCTGCCTGTAACCGGCGCCGTATAGCAGGAAGTGATCAGAGGTCCCGTTATAACCAAAAGAAGGACCAGAATCAGAGGTTTAAAACTTAGTTTCGTAGTTAGCTTGGCTGCTCTTTTTATCATGAATCACCTGTCGTTATCAGTCTCTATGAAATAATATAATATATAAACAGGGATTCTAAAAGCGCAATTTAAATACAAACGAGCCTTTATCCCCCGTATGCCTCTAATGCACTTCGGGAGATAAAAGCCCGTTAGTTGAAGTTTTGTAGTTAAGCCTACTTTGAAAGGTTGGCTTCTTTCATTCTTCTGATGCCTTCGTCTATGTCCTCATCGGCACAAGCGTAGGTGACCCTGATATAGCCTTCGCCCTGGCTGCCGAAAGCGGTTCCCGCTACTACAGCCACGCCGGCCTTCTCAACGAGCTGATCGGTATATTCCTGAGACGTCAAACCGGTGCCCGTAATATCGGCGAATGCATAAAACGCTCCGTCCGGACTGTCACAGGTTACACCCGGCACTGTGTTAAGCCCGGCGACCATACGGTCTCTTTTTTGTTTTAAGAGCGCGGTCTTTTCTACAGTCCAGTCCTGTGGCCCTGAGATCGCAGCGTATGCAGCTTTCTGAATAAAAGCCGCAACGTTTGTGATCGAGTCCTGAAGGAATATGGACAGCTTGTCAATAACCGGCTTAGGCGCTACTGCAAAGCCGATTCTCCATCCCGTCATTGCATAGGTCTTGGAGAATGTATCGATGATGATAGTCCTATCGACCATATCCGGGATTGCGCATATGGATTTATGAGGCTTATCGAAAGTAACATGAGAGAATATTTCATCCGAAATAACCATCATGTTCGGGTACTTATAACAAAGCTCGGCTATCTCCTCAGGGTTCTCGACCAAGTGGCCGTTCGGTCTCTGTGGAGTATTAATGATGAGGAGCTTTGTTTTATCCGTGATCAGGCTTTCGAGTTTCTCGATATCGAACTGCCAATCAGGCTTTGTAAGAGGAGTGTGCTTTATTGTAGCTCCTACGTATTTAGCCCACACCTCATCGGGTGGATAACCGGGGTTAGGGAAAATAACTTCATCCCCCTGCTCAAGGAAAGTCAGGAGCGTCATAGTTAAAGCGTGTTTTGCTCCGGCTGTAACAATAACTTCCTCAGGTACTGTCGGCCTCCCTCGTCCAGTCATCTCCTGAGCGAGAGCTTCTCGGAGCTCAGGAAGACCCGGACCCGGGTCGTATCTGACATAACCGTCTCTGAGCGCTTGTTCCGTAGCCTTGAGAATGTGTTCGGGAGTATCAAAATCTGGACCCTGATAATCTCCCTTTTCAAAATGAATTATCTTCTGCCCGGTCTTCTTCTCTAAATCCCGGGCTACCCGCATGCTTGCCCACTGCTTCGGGGGAACGAAATGGCTGATCTTTGTGCTAAAAGGATAAGAAAGTGCCATTTGATATACCTCCTTTGAATAAATGTTTCTTTATTTGTACTTCTAAACCCTTGCCGGCTCGGTATTCGCAGCTGAAGGGACTGTTATCCCATCTGAAATCATCACATATACCTCCTCGGCTATTTCTCCCGCGTTTTTATCCGACTTATAAAAAAATGTCACCGAGCCTACGAGCCCGAAGATAATTTGTGCAGTAAGCTTGGTGTTCGCCGGGCGAAACGATCCTTCTTTAATGCCTTTCTCCAAAATTTTTTGGTACAGCTTTACTCTTCTATGACGCCAATGCTCAGTAAATTCGAAATGCTCTCGGATAAGATGTGTCTCATCTCTGCTTAGAATCCGAAGCACGTCCATGTGCTGAAAATAGAACTGAAATATGAGTCTCAGAACCTTCCTCAGTTTCTTCGGGGCCGGGTCGTCCTTGGCTATCTCTTTTTCCAGTATCGACTCGATCTCTCCATATGTATCTTCCAGTATTTCTAAATAGAGTTTTTCTTTGGAATTGAAATAAAGGTATAAAGTGCCTTTGGCCACACCAACGTAACTTGCAATCTGATCCATAGTGACGTCGTGGTAGCTCTTTTGGGAAAAAAGGTTAGCAGCTGCATCCAAAATCTCTTCTTTACGCCCTTTTTTCCTGAGTGGTTTGGTATCTTTCGCGACCCGTTTATCCATTAGTTTCTTTGGTTTAGCCATTTTTAACCCATCACGGTCAAATTGAACTGACTAGTCAGTCAGGACAGATATTAGTCTATCTTAAAATCTTTGTCAAGGGGTTTTTTTAACAAAATAAAATTATCTCGTGAAAGTTATCTTGAGCAGATTTAGCTAAGGCATATTAAATGTTATCTAATAGGGATTTGCATAGACCTGAATTCTGATGATAGAATAAACTCTCAAAATAAACACCGGAGGAAGATATGAAAGCCACGAACTTATTATTAATATTCTTATTGTCACTTTGTTTTATCTACGTAGGGTGTAAAAGCAGTGAGCAGAAATCAGATGACCCCATTGAAGAGGCAGTAGAGAAGACCGAGGAAATGCATGAAAAGATGGAAGAGAAGATGGCCGTAGAGGCCCCTCCTAAATTGGCGGCCGAGCTCTGGGGGTTGATTCATGCCGAAGAGTACAAAGAGCACTGGAAGATGATGCCAGGTCAACAGGCCTTCACCGACGAGGGAGACGGAAAGTTGGTAACTACCTATATAAACGATACTGCTTTTAATGCGGTACAGAATGGTGAGGTATTGCCTGAGGGGTCAATTGTGGTTAGAGAGATCTACGATTTGGAAAAGACACTTCAGACTATAAATGTTAAGTCCAGGATTCCGGGATTTGATGAGGCAAAAGACGACTGGTTCAGCGTTACCTATGATCCGGGCGGAAAACCATTAAGCTACGACTAAGACCAAATAAATAAAGGTTATTAAAAAGGGAGCCTCGGCTCCCTTTTTTGTTTATTAAGTTCTGGAATTTAATTAAACAGCAGCTTCCCTTCTGCGGATGACAAATAAACCGATCAACCCCAATACCCTCGCCATCGTGATCTGTCCCCACTCGGACAGAGTCGGAGTTGGTCTCGGCTCAGTGAGCACGAGCTCGCATAGAATAACTACCTAAATAGCCGCTTTTTCCAAACCTCTTCAGGTATACTAACTGACTTTGTACAAAGTATATTTTAAATAATTTAAGACCCACGCATAGCATGTCGACAAGAAAAAAAAAGACAATATTCTCTCTACTTATTAAATATAAGTACTCTTTTCTAGCGGGACTCCTTGCTCTATCGGTCGTTGATGTCTGCCAGCTTTCGATCCCACTTGTCATAGAGAGAGTAATAAACACCCTTACGCTTGAAAAACCGCGAGTAAGCGACATAACCCGCTTTGGTCTCTACATGGTCGGCATAGCAATTACTATGGCAGTGTTCAGGTTTTTTTGGCGATTTTTTATTATGGGCGCCGCCCGGAGGATCGAGCAGTCACTTAGAGACGAGTTTTTCGAACACCTTCAGAGCCTTCACTTTGACTTTTTTTCAAAGAGAAAAGTGGGCGACCTGATGGCCCATACGGTAAACGATATCGAGACTCTTAAATTCGCATGCGGTCTTGGAGTGTTAATCGCTTATGACGGCGTATTCCTCTTGATATTCATTTTCGCGGCAATGCTTTATATCTCTCCCGAGCTTGCCCTCTATGCGTTTATCCCATTCCCCATACTGGCTGTCATAGTATATAAATTCGGGAGAATGATCGAGAAGAGGTTCCAGAGGGTACAGGATTCCTTTTCAATTCTTACAGAGAGCGCACGGGAGTCCATTTCAGGTATTAAAGTTGTAAAGGCTTACGTAAGAGAGGATAGCGAGATAAAGGACTTCAGCGCTTCGAGCTCTGACTATTTGGACAAAAACCTTAACCTGATAAAGATATGGGGCGTATACCAGCCTGTAATAACTTTTATGGCTGGGTCTGCTACAGCGATTTTCATCTGGATGGGGGGTATAAAAACCATAAGCCTTGATATAAATGTGGGCCAGTTCGCTGCCGCTCTCGTGTATTTGGCAATGCTCACGTGGCCAATGATGGCTATGGGCTGGGCCGTGGATATCATCAAGCGGGGCACGGCGTCACTGAACCGTATAAACGAGGTGCTCATGGTGGAGCCTAAGTCTATCTATGAGCCGGGCACGGTGGAGCTGGATATTCAGGGGGATATTGAGCTTAGGAATCTCTCCTATTCATATAACGGTATAAGGGCTTTAAATAACGTTTCTATGCAGATTCCCGTGGGTCAGGCTCTCGGGGTGACGGGTGCGACGGGCTCTGGGAAGTCAACGCTCTTTCAGCTTCTTACGAGGATAGTGGAGCCTCCTGAACATAGTATGTTCATCGACAGCGTCGATGTCAGAGAAATAAACAGAGACAGCTTAAGGGACGGGGTGATATATGTGCCTCAAGAGACAACGGTGTTCAGTGGGACGGTTATGGATAATATCTCGTTTATGAACCCTGAGGTTACGGAACAAGAGGTTCAGGAGGCCGCCAAAGTTGCTGAGCTTTATGACGAAATTATGGCTTTCCCTGGCGGGTTCGATGCCGTGGTAGGCGAAAGAGGGCTCAGTCTTTCGGGAGGGCAGAGGCAGAGACTTGCTCTTGCAAGGGCTGTGCTTCTAAAGCCAAAAGTGCTCGTACTTGACGACGTATTCTCTTCTCTTGACCTGAGGACGGAAAGCCTGGTCCTTAGAAACCTAAGAAAAGAGATGGACGGCAGGACCTTACTGGCAATTTCGAGCAGGGTGCCGTCAATCAGTGGTTTTGACCGTATAGCAGTATTTGAGAAAGGTAACCTGGTTGAGATAGGGAGCCACGAAGAGCTCATGAAAAAAGAAGGTATCTACTCGGGCTTATATAAGATACAGACATATGAGTAGCTTTTACTTTGCATCGGAATTATGACAATGACACAAACTAATGTAGACGAAAAAATTTATTACTTCGCCTACGGTTCCAATATGAACCCCGAGAGGATGGCGGAGAGGGGGGCACACTTTACCCTCAGACACAAACACACACTACGGGGATATTGCCTCAAATTCAATAAGATTTCTTCTCAAAGACCCGGGACGGGCTGTGCCAACATAGTTCCAGATGAGAATGGTTATGTAGAAGGGGTGGTGTATAAAATAACAGTCCGGGGCTTATATAATCTGGACAAATTCGAAGGTTATCCGGATCACTACGACAGGGTAAGGCTCATTCTGGATCTAAACGGGTTTGAAGAGACAGTGAAAACCTATATGGCATTGCCGGATAAAATCGGAGAAGGCCTCCGCCCTTCAAAATCCTATCTGGAGCATCTGTTAAAAGCTAAGGATTACATGTCCGCCGAATATTACAGTTATCTCCAAAATATCAAGACATTTGACTGATATTTTTAGTGTATACTCTCATTATCAAATCCATGGGGGTGATGTCCTATGAGTAAAGAGGTAAAAAAACTATACCGTTCTCGTAAAGACAAGATGGTAGCAGGGATATGCGGCGGCATAGGGGAGATATATTCACTTGACCCCACAATGGTAAGACTCGTATATGCCCTCATCACGATATTCAGCGCGGGTACAGCACTTCTTGTGTACATACTGGGCTGGATAATTATTCCCGAAGAGACCCCGGAATAGTTTGGGGTGTTAATCACTTTTAGATATATAAAGTAATTCTCACGATAGTTGTGCTTATCCGCATACACTACACCTGAATAAGGAGCCAATAGTGGAGTATTTAAAAATTGCAGAAAAAGCCGCGAGGGAAGCGGGCAAGATACATTTGCAGAACCTGGGTAAAGTTAAAGAGATCGAGTTTAAAGCCAAGAACAGCCTTGTTACAGAGGTAGATAAGCTCTCGGAAGAGCTCATAATCAGCATTATTAAAGACAGTTTCCCGGCGCACGATATATTTGCCGAAGAGTCGGGAAAGCATATAACGGACTCAGATTACCTTTGGCTCGTAGACCCTCTGGACGGTACTACCAATTACGCGCACGCATACCCCTTTTTTTCCGTATCCATAGCCCTTGAGGTTAAAGGCATTGTAGAGGCCGGGCTTGTTTACGACCCTGTGAAAGACGAAATGTTCACGGCCCACAGAGGGAAGGGGGCTTACCTGAACGGAGCGTCTATTAGCGTATCACCCACGGAATGCATAGACGAGTGCCATCTGTGTACCGGTTTTGTGCATGAAAACGATCAGATAGTCGAAGAAAACCTGAGGCACTTTTCAAACTTTATTAGAACGGCACAGGCCGTAAGACGAGACGGCTCGGCGGCGCTCGACCTGTGCTATGTGGCGTGCGGTAGGTTCGACGGGTTCTGGGAGCTCGGTCTTAACCCCTGGGACACTGCAGCCGGAGCGTTAATCGTTCAGGAAGCGGGCGGTAGTGTGTCACTTTTCTCGGGCGCAGAGTACAGCATTTATGTGAAAGAAATACTAGCCACAAATAATAAGATTCAGGATCAGATGAAGGATGTACTTTCTAAAGATAAAAAATAAGGGTGAGTCCGTGAACTTATCCACGGACTCACCCTTTAGAGGATGGGGAATATGTTATGGCATAGCAGATATATTGTGTTTACTATTGCTAAACATAAAAGCAAACTGTGTGCCAAGAGCCTGAATTATACTAAATTTATCTGAAGACTTTGTAACACCCATACATTATTGAATATTTGCAATTCCCGAAAGTGTGGCAATTTTTGACTGTATTAACAATATGTGTCACTCAGTTGCAAATATTGTCACAATCTGCCCTTTTTATGCTTACTTTATAGACTTCTAACATAGTATTCTAATGCCTTACTCCTAAGCAGACTGTTTTGTGCTAATATATAATTTAAAACGGGTTGAATTCAGTTTTGCAAAAGGTGAAAAGATGAAACTTCCAAAGTTTATTGCCGTATTTACTGTAGTTTTGATCTTAACAAGCTTTACGTCTTTCCATGCACTGCATGCAGAGGAAAGTGATAAAAACACTCAGAGCCGCTATTACTTTGTAGGTGCTATAGGGGAAGGGAATAAGGTACAGATGGAGTTGATATTCGATTCGGATGACGTAAACGGCTCATATTACTATGATAAAAAAGGCATACCGCTCCCGCTGTCAGGGACATTTAACCCAAAAGATTCATCTATAATGCTCGACGAGAAAGGTGTAAAGGGCCTTATAACCGGGACATTCAGAGGAAAAATTATTTCTGAGGACTCGGACTACGCAAAGACAATCCAAGGAGAATGGTCAAACCCCAGAGGCGATAGAAAGCTTCCCTTCACATTAACCACAGTCGCGGATTTTATGAAAACGACCGTATCCGGAGGCCCGAAGATAGAGTCCTCACTCCTATACCCGAAATTCTTATCCAACGATCCGGGACTAAAAATGATAAATACTGAGCTTGGTAATAATTTTAAGACCGAGCAGGATAAATTTTTACGGGAATCAAAGGAGTTTTTTTCAACGAATGACTCAGCAGGAAGCTGGCAGGAGAACAGGAGTTATTCCGTTGCTTACTACTCAGATGACCTTATTAGTCTCATGGGCGAAGTGTATTCATATACCGGAGGCGCACACGGAAATACCTACTACATCTCATCAAACTACTCTATAAAGGATGGTAAAGCCTCTCTCATTAAACTCTCAGGCTTATTTAAGCCCGGCTCAAATTATCTAAAAGCGCTTTCTTCTTACTGCATAAACGATCTTCTCGTAAAAAAAGCAGGCTGGATAGCAAACGGGGAAATTACATCTTTCAGTGAAGAAGACCTTGGAGTGTTTGTCCTTTCACCTGAGGGAATAAAGTTTGCTTTTGCCCCTTACGCCGTGGGCCCGTATGCCGAAGGCTCTTACTTTGTCGTGGTCCCTTTTAGAGAGATCAAGAGAATCATTGACCCCAAGGGGCCTCTTCGTCAATTTGTTGATACTAACTCTAATTAGAGTGTTTCCGTAAAAAAATATATCTAGTAAATTCTTCTTCGGGGTTATGGTTATGGGTAAAGCTGAATCACACATAACAGGAGAAGCTGGATAAGATGGCAAATTCAAACGGAATAGATATGGATGTACTGATAGTCGGCGCCGGGCCTACGGGACTTACTCTTGCATGTGAGCTTGCGCGCCGCGGTATAACTCCCAGGATTATTGATAAAGCCCCAGCGCCAGCAGACAAATCAAGAGCGTTTGGAATTCACCCGCGCACACTCGAGCTTTTTGATAATATGGGCATTGTGGACGAGATTATATCCGAGGGTAACGCCTGTAACGCGTTTGATATGTATAACCGGGGGGAGCCCCTTGCGAACGTGTCCTTTGACAATCTTGAAAGTAAATACCCTTTCGTCGTTATGCTCGCTCAGAGCGACACGGAAAGGATACTAAACGACCATCTGAATTCACTCGGAGTCAAAGTCGAGCGTGAGATAGAGCTCTCGGGTATCGCGCAGCAGGACGATAGTGTAACAGCCACTATCAAATTACAAGGCGGTATTGAGGAAACCCTCAAGTGCCGCTATCTAGCCGGATGTGACGGAGCCCACAGCACTACCCGCCATCTGCTGAATTTTGATTTCAAGGGAGCCCCTTATCCCAATTACTGGCTCCTTGCCGACTGCAATATAGACTGGAAGTACCCGATTTTTCACCTGTCTATTTTTATTCACCCTACCGGGGTCTCGGCCTATTTCCCGCTTAGGACGGATAGAGGGAGGCTCATGTTCGATCTTGAGAACGCTCCGATAGATGAAGACATGCCCCCTCCTACGATTGATGATGTACACAGACTACTTGAGGAAAGAGAGATAGATTTTAGTAGCGTCACCGAACCAAATTGGCTTGCTTACTTTAAGCTCCATCACAGGATGGTGGACCGCTATGGCAAGGGACGCGTGTTTTTGTCGGGAGATGCGGCCCATATACACAGCCCGATGGGCGGTCAGGGAATGAACACTGGTATTCAGGACGCCTATAACCTGGCCTGGAAAATGGTACTTGTCTTGAAAGGTGAATCACCCGTGACAATTCTTGATAGTTACAACACGGAAAGACATAAAATTGGAAAGGAAGTCGTGGACCTTACGGACACTGCTACCAAGATGGCTACTATTCATAATCCGGTACTGAGCGTCATAAGGAATAAGATGGTCGGAGTCCTGTCTAAAATCGACCCGGTTCAGCGCAAGATTGTAAATTTGCTCACACAGATTGACTACCACTACAAAGACAGCCCAATTGTTGAAGAGAGGTGGTTCGAGTCTAAAGAGGCTCCGGGGTATCTGGGCCGTGATCATGACTTGCAGGCCGGTGAGAGAGTGAAGGATTACGCACTATCAAGCCCGGACGGCAATGATACTGTGGACCTATACAAGCTCTTTAAGGGAGCAGAGCATGAGCTTCTTATATTCACAGGAACCAAGCCCGAGGATATGGAACTTGAGGTGATTGGCCCAATTTATGATCTTATCACAAGTGATTACGGCAGTCTCATTGAGCCCCATTTAATTCTGGGCTCGGGAGAGCTGAAGTCCAGGCTGCCGGAAATACCGTCCACCTGGATGGATACAAACCTTGAAATGCACAGAGACTTCGGAGCGGCTAAGACCTGTCTCTATCTCATACGCCCTGACGGCTATATCGCGTTCCGTAACCAGCCGGCAAGCGCCTCTGACCTCAAGGAGTACCTATCAACAATTTTTATTTTGTAGTAAAATGAGTGCCGGGCGGTAATGGCACTTATAAACGATCAAAACCGGAAGTGGATTATACTCACAGCTGCGAGTCTCGCGTTCGGGCTAATAATGCTCGACGAGACTGTGGTGGCTGTGGCTCTCCCTACCATACAGCATGATCTCTCGATGTCAGTTGTATTATCACACTGGGTAATAAACTCATATCTCCTGGTGATTGCCGGTTTTATAGCAGTAGGCGGAAAGCTCGGCGACATAACGGGTTATAAAACGCTATTTATCGCAGGGGTTCTTGTATTCGGTGTTTTCTCTCTCGTGGCCGGTTTTGCCCAAACGACCACCTGGCTGCTGGTAGCAAGAGGGTGTCAGGGACTCGGGGCCGCAGTAATTTTCCCTGCCTCAATGGCGCTGTTGGCTCTTACTTTTCCCGCGGAGCAACGGGGCATAGCGATGGGAATTTACGGCTCGATCGGCTCAACATGCAGCGCGCTCGGACCGCTCATCGGGGGGTATCTCAGTGATGAGATCTCCTGGCGCTGGATCTTCTGGATCAACTTACCGCTCATAATATTGCTGGTATTAGGATTTTTAGCTGCATGGCGTGAGCCTTCTCTGGATGCGCCGCGGCCCAGAATTGATATTTTCGGACTCGTATCGCTGGTTATAGGTATAAGCTCACTCGTACTGGCAATAATGCAGGGAGCTGAATGGGGGTGGGGGTCTTCTGTAATCGTAGGGCTTTTTATTTCCGCAGTGTTGTTCTTAGCATTTTTCACCATTGTGGAGCTTAAGGTAAGACAACCACTTATCGAGATAGATTTGTTTAAGAATAAAACGTTCTTGTCTTCAAACCTCGTTATATTTACAGGCCAGTTTACCAAAATAGCCGTAATTGTATTCGGTGCGCTCTATTTACAGGAGGTTCTACGTATGGACCCGTTAAAGGCCGGAGTGGCGTTATTGCCCGCTATGGTCCCGATCCCGCTAACGGCCGCTTTAGCCGGGGCTGCAACGGACAGATATGGTCCCAGATATCCCGTGCTCGCAGGGCTCCTTTTGGCCGCAATAGCTCTTGTTTTCATGGGGTTGACTGTGGGTACAGATCGCTATCTGTATCTTGTGCCGACTCTAGTGGCCTGGGGTATATCCGTGGCCTGGATGTTTGCTCCGGCACTGGTCGCTGTGATGAATTCGGTACCCGCAGAGAAGCAAGGCCAGGCAAGCGGTATCGTGCTTACGGCTCAGATATTCGGAGCAACCATAGGGCTTTCCGTTCTGAGCGCTATTTTAAGAGAAGTTCATACATTCAGAATTGTTTTTATTACAACTGCGGTTTTTACTTTTTTTGTTCTGGTTATCTCTTGGTTATATCTTGATCGAAAACACGGCGCTTAAACCTACCCGGAAAGACATCTTTCTATTTAATACCTAGAGTATGGGGTATTTTATAATTCATGTCAGAGCTCCTGGGTAAGCATCAACTCAAGTTTATTTTATTCATTTTGGTCCTATTAGCTGTAATTCCTCTTATTACTGCTTCTAATTCAGTACCCTCGGGAGAGGCGGGATCAAACAGCTTCAAGTACAAAGGAGCTGTGCTCGCCCACATACACAGGATAGGTAACGGTTACGGCTCCCGTCCCTCAAAAGCCATGCATTCTCATCTAAGTAGCGTGGGCTACGATACAGTCCAGCTAAACACGTTTGCATATATGAGGAACAGGAAAGAGACGGAAGTGATTTCGGACCGCGACCCGACTATGGCT
>Ga0209633_10004805_pt1 | contig 12067 bp, 15 predicted proteins | sample Cruoilmetagenom1_FD_187290 | JGI IMG/M metagenome (GOLD analysis project Ga0209633, IMG submission 187290) | Oil polluted marine microbial communities from Coal Oil Point, Santa Barbara, California, USA - Sample 1 (SPAdes) (version 2) | ecosystem: Environmental > Aquatic > Marine > Oil seeps ... | reverse complement strand
TTTTGCGGGATTCAGTTATGCACGGTTGTGCATTGTTAGGCAAAATGGGCAACGGGCATTCCAGTAATCTATGTTAAAAAACAAAAAGTTAGCGATTAACCTGCTAACTACGAACCAGGCGGTCGGGAGTTCGAATCTCTCCGGGCGCGCCATTTTATAAAACAGCAAGTTAGCGAAGGATTTAAAAGTCTTTTCTACTTGCTGCTTTATCCTTTCTTTTTCCAGTTCTTACGAAAACAACGGGTTACGTATGACCTAGAGTATCTGGTCAAAAACCAGGTGCTCAGGTTCCTATAGTGACTGAGCATTTCTATTATCAATGCATTCGAGGTCTGCCACAGGAACGGATACAGTCGTGGTTTCCCTAACCAAACGTCACAAGTCTAAAGTGACTTCCTCGGTGTTGTACCCGATCGCACGATATCCGCGCAAGCGCCGTTCGAACATGCGTGCAAGCATGGGTACATCACGGTCAACATAATCGTAGATGCGAACCTCGGTCTTGTCGGGGTGGAGGCGGTGGAGTCTGCCGGCGTACTGAATAAGTGTTCCTTTCCAGGATACAGGCAGAACCAAAAATAACGTGTCCAATCGCGCATCGTCAAACCCTTCTCCAATATAACGCCCGGTTGCAAGAACCAACCGTTCTTCGTCATCGGGGATGGCTGCCAGCCGACTCAAATCATCACGGCGTCTTTTTGCACTTCTACCTCCCTGTAGGACAATCAGATTGCGCGTGAATTTACGCAATCGGTCGGCGAAGTACTCCAGGTGTTCTTTGCGCTCTGTGAGCAAGATCGGTGAGCGGCCTTCCTCAAGTGCCTGCAGGACGTCATCAAATATCAGATTATTACGCTGCTTGTCAGCTGTTAGCCGCTGGTAAATCTCCTGAATACGCAGGTCGTCATCATCAATACATAATCCCGTCTCGCGGATGATCAGGTTGTGGTTGAAGGGATGGTGGGCAGCCTGACTCCGGGCGTCCACGGAGAAGCGAACCGGACCTAACTGCATTTGGATGATCGGATGATGACCATCACGGCGTTGAGGCGTGGCGGTCAGGCCGGTAACGAAACGTGCTCTGACTTCTGCCAGGACGCGCTCGAATGACACCGCGGGCAGGTGGTGACACTCATCCACGATCACATGGCCATAGTTGGCCACTAGATCATTCACGCTCTCTTTGCGTACCAGGCTCTGGATCATGGCAACGTCAAGTCGGCCATTGGGCTTGTGTCTGCCGCCGCCAATTCGCCCAATATCCTTGGCATCCAGCCCGAGAAACAGTGCGAGCTGTGCGACCCACTGATCGAGCAACGGCTGGCGATGCACCAGAATTAGGGTATTGCACTGTCGCTCCGCGATCAGCCAGGTACCGACAACGGTCTTTCCAACGCCCGGCGGTGCGACGAAGACACCGATATCATGTTTGCGCAGGATGTTAACGACCTGTTTCTGGATGGCCGTGAGTTTGCCATCGAATCGTACGTCGAGGGGTACTCCGGGATACCGCTTGTCCTCAATGGTTAGTGTGCTGCCATATTGATGGAGCAAGGTCGAGAGTTCGTCCTGACATCCCCGGGGCAAGGCGATATGCTTGGGAAACTCCTCGGCGCAGCTGATCACCCGTGGTGTCAATGCCGTTGACAACCGCATGCTCTGCTTCTTGTAGAACTCCGGGTTCTGGAAGGCCGCCAGTCGCTTGATCTGGTTCAGCAGGAGTGATGGCAAATCCGTTGTGTCCACAAACAGGCGCTGTGCAAGTACAGCATGAACTTCCGCGGGTACGGATTCGACAGCCTGCATTGTACCCGGTGGTCCTGAAGGCAGACGTTCCCACGGCACATTGTCCTTTCCGTCTTCGTTTACTGAGCTATACCGAACGCCAACGACCTTCCCCTGCTGGGTGGCCTCGCGGGCGATGGATTCCACGGTGGACGGGCCCATCCTTGTCAGAGACGCGAGATAGGCCCATTGATCCGAGTGTGGTTGGAAGTCTTCATCCAGGAAAACCGAATTGCCCGCTTGCCGCGGTTCATATTGTAGGGGCAGGGCGATAAGGTTACCGAAGCCGCCACGCGGCAGGGTGTCCTGATTGGGGAACAGACGGTCATAGGAACTCATGGCCAGCTGATGACGACGTGCCATGGTCTCGGTTATGAGATAACAGCCCATGCGGCGGGCGCTGACGGCGGGGACGGGTGAGCTGAAAAAGAACCAGACATGGGCACCGTTACCAGATCGGGAACGTTCCACTGTTGTTGGGACACCCAGGTCCCGGCAGGTGTCGATGAAGATCGCTGCGTCATCGAGCCAGGACTCCTTGTCAAAGTCGGCGGCGAGAAACCAGCAAGTTTCATTCCTGAGTAAGGGATAAACACCAATGGTGTGACGGCCTTGGAGATGGTCGAGGATGACCTGGCCGCTGAGCGGCAGAAATGCCTGGTTCGGGCACTCGCCGCATTTCACCCGGGGTTTTTCGCAGACGCCGCGTACCCATTCGTTGCTGCAGGCCGGCGAATATCCTTTCCGGCCGGTCTTCGAACTCATCCAGAGCAATGGAAAGACATCATCCCGGCCGCGGAATAGTTGACGAAACAAAGAGATTTTTCCTTCTGCGGTTGTAGGTATATCGGCAACGGGTTGAACTGCCGGGGTGGAAGGAGTTACAGGTATTGATTCCAATGTGGTGAGCTCTGTCTTGAGTGCTGCCAATCGCTCCCGACTCTCATTACGTTTATGCGTAAGCTCGGTGAGTTTTGTTTCTTCACGGGCGATTGCCTCGCGCAGTGAATCGTTTTTCATGCCGCTAGCGATAGCAAATAATGTTCGGTGTCAGCGGCAACGGCCTTCGCATCGTTAAGCCCCAGGAGTTTGGCTGCTGTGGCCACTAGATGTGCGAGAAGTACCAGCAGATTTTTCATGGCTGAGCAGGGTAGGGAAGGTTGCGTTCAGGAACAAGGCTGTCTAAGTTATGGATTTCAAGTAATAAACACGAGTTCGTCACACAGTATCAAATTATATGCAGTTATATGCAGATACGCAGCCGAGGCAGAATATATAGATACTTGTATAAATATTCAGGTAGATGTATAATTTCCCTATGAAAGGAATCGATTTCCTTGGCACCTCATTGAAAACGGTCCGGGAATTCCCGGCACTGGCTAGAAAGGAAGCCGGCTACCAGCTTGATCGTGTTCAGCGCGGCCTGGATCCAACGGACTGGAAGCCCATGAAATCAGTTGGCCAGGGAGTGCGTGAGATACGCATCCAACATGAAGGGCAGTATCGCGTGATCTACGTGGCGTCTTTTGAGAAAAGGGTTTACGTATTACATGCCTTTCAAAAGAAAACCCGGAAAACGGGCAAGCAGGATATAGATACAGCAAAACGCATGTTAAAAGAAGTCGTAGAGAGGCAACGATCATGAGCGAGATAACACAGTTTGAAAGTGTATGGGATGCGCTTGAAGATGATCCTGTTCGCCAGGAAAATTTGAAGTTGCGTTCTGAATTAATGATCACGATCTCGGAAACCATTAAAGACCGTGGACTGAAACAGCAAGATGCCGCCGAGCTGCTGCACATTTCACAGCCACGAATCAGCGCACTATTGAAAGGTAAGATCAATGAGTTCCGCTTGGATACCCTGGTAGATCTCGCGCATCGGTTGGGATTGCATGTGTCTATCAATATTGCTGCATAACAGCTGTGCATGACGACTACAATTTATGTAGCAATTGAGATATTTCGGCGGGCAAAAAGGACTGTGCCAGTTTTGTGCTAACTTGAACTACCAGTGAAGTGCAAGTGACTGATAACTCAAATACGGTATTGGCTGGGCAAGCACCGCAAGTGACTGATTAATAACACAAGTAAAAATGCGTAGACTGGCTACGAACCAGGCGGTCGGAGGTTCGACTCCTTCCGGGCGCGCCATTATAGTATGCAAATCAACCGGTTATGACGCTTTGTCTGGCTGGTTTTTTTGTGGCTGTCCAATAGGGATAAAAATATCCATTTAATTGGACAGGTGCGGTCATTGCCTGCCTTCCATTTTTAAACGGCATCCGTGTCAAGTGACTGACAGGGTTCTGAAAAGTTGGCGTCAGTGAGATCTGGTAGAAGGGCTGCTGAAGTTAGCACGTCTGGGTACTGCCTGTCGGTGGGAACGGGCCACGGCGTAGGCCGGGACGATGGCGCTCTCACCATAGACGCCGTTCTGTCCCATCGAAAAGGCGGGTATGGTACTGACGCGATCACCAATCTGGATGTCGCTGACTCCGGGTCCCAGGGCATCAACAGTCCCGGCGGCTTCATAACCGAGTCGTGAGGGGAGTTCGGGATCTTCCAGGTACTTTCCCTGCCGGAACATGACCTCAGCACGGTTGAGACCAATGGCTTCAACCTTCAGGCGGACCTCACCTTCGCCAGGTTCTGACAGAGGCAGATCCTCGACCTTGAGCACGTTAGCACCCCCGGTTTCATGAAAGCGAACAATCTTTGGCATGGTATTTCTCCTTGTTTAACCATATGAGTTTACGTGTAAATGACCGTACTGCGAACTGGCTGCCTGTCCTATGCGAATTCGTAATTCACGCAGCAACGGGTGTCTGAAAAAGTCCGTTGCAATCTGATAGAGAATGATGCGAGCAAGAACAAGGCTGTCTAAATGACCGTTTTCTGGTGATAATTAGCAATTCGCCTAGCACACGTACCCCCAAACCCGCGTTTAGTGCGGCCATTAACGGGATACCGACTCCCGCGATGAACAGAATGACGCCGAATATGACGGCTTGCGAAAACCAACCCATCATGGTGTTTTGGCCAGCAGATCAGAAAAATACTGGACAAAGAACTCAACGGGGTTAGCGCCTGGCACTAATTCTATGTCGTTGATGATAAAAGTTGGCACGCTACGCACATTAAAACGGTGTACACGGGCTTGTTTTTCCAGCATTTCAGCAGCTATTTCCGGCGACGTAAACGCAGCTATCACATCATCGTGATTAAGGCCGACAGAACTTGCTATATTTGCGAGACTTTCTGCGTCGTCCACGTTCAACCCTTCCGCAAAATACCGCTGGATTAAAACTCGATTAATCTGCTCTTGCTTATCGAACTTCTCCGCAAAATGGATCAGTGTGTGGGCTTTAGCGGTGTTCCAATAGTGTGTGCGTTTGCCAAAGTCATATATCAGTCCCGCCTGATTTGCTGTTTCAACCAGGTTTTCACGATAACGAAGCAGTTCTTCTGTATTCCAGTTGTTACGGCGTTTCAGGTGATCTTCGATGGATTCACCTTCTTTGGGCATCTCTGGGTTCAATTCGTAGGGCAGGAACTTAAACTCGACTTCGATTTGGTTGTCCAGCTGCTTGAGCGCCGCTTTGATGTAACTGTATCCGATTGGGCACCATGAACAGACAACATCGTGTATCAGTTCAATGTTAATTTTTGTCTTGGTCATTGTTCTTTCTCTATCTTCTATTCAGTATTGGGGGGCTGACATCAAACCGCGCGGGAAGGAGGCAAGTTTGATGTTTGGCACTTGGCGAGCATTCTTGCTCAGATGATCGTGTACATTTTGTTGACGATCTTCCACTGGTTGTCTTCTTTCAGCAGACCGAGGAAGTCGATAAAGTGTGCTGCAAGCAATGGGGCGTCAACTTTGGCCATGGCTTGGTCACCAATGATCTCAAGCGACTGAATGTTGAAGTTGTACTCCATACCTTCATCACGGGGGATCGGACGTTTGGCAACAGCCTCTAGCCATTCATTGAGTGTCTTTCGGTAGTTATTGCCTTTGAGCCATGCATCGTCATGAAAGATACTACGGAGCTTTTCAGCGTCACCCTCAAAGAGGCCATCAAAGTAGTCGTTTAAAATTCCGACAATGGCTTCATAGTCTGACTGGTAGCTTGCTACGGGCTTGAGTGTTGTTTGTACGGTCATTGGTCTGGTCCTCTTCTCAATAAATTAAGCGGGCTGGTCAACTAGCGCCTCCAGGTACAAGATACTTGAAATCGCTCATGACTTTGATTGGCAGCACCACAACATATAGTGAGTGGAGGCGCTAGTTGACCAGCCCATTAAATTAATTTCAGATTTGAATTTGTTTCCTCTGTTCCTAGCTCTGGGCGGCTTTTCTGGCTCTGATGTCGGTAACCAGTTCACCGCCTACACCCCAGTTATCGGTAGGGACTTCTTCGATCACCACAAATGTTGACGAGGGATTTTTACCGAGAACGTCCCGGAGCAAGTTGGTGGTCGCAGTGATTAGTTCTTGTTTTTGTTCGCGGCTCACACCTTCGTCTGTGACTTGAATATGTACGTATGGCATTGGTTTTTCCTCTAAATATAACGAGTTGAATGTTTTGTTCAGGGTTGCGATTAGCCGAAGGTGTGCCCAGCAGCATGACCGCCATCTACGCGGAGTGTTGTGCCGCTGATGAAGTCGTTGGTGGCAAGCAAAGCTACAGCGTCCGCAACGTCTTCGGGTTGGCCGATCCGGTTCACCAGGTGCAGGGCAGCAAAGCCGCTTGTATCATCGATGCCGTGTTTGGCGTGCAGCGGTGTATCGATAACGCCCGTTGCAATCGTTGAGACACGGATGTTGTCGCCGCCGAATTCGGCTGAAAGCTGCTCGGTCAAGCTGTGAAGCGCCGCTTTACTCGCAACCGCCGCTGAAGCAGGGAAGCCTGCGATGGCATGCGCAACAAGGATTGTGCCGATGTTTACAATCGCGCCGCCGCCACGCTTCTGAAGAACAGGAACCGCCGCTTGTGCCGCGAAATACGCGCCCTTGAAGTTGATCGCATAGAAACGGTCGATATCGCTTTCTTCTGTGTCGAGGAAAGGCTTAGCACTAAAGACGCCTGCGTTATTCACCAGGATATCAAGGCCGCCGAATTCTGTTTCCGCGGCACGCACCAAATCAGTACCAAGCGATTTGTTGGCAATATCACCAACCAGGCAAGTTGCGTTTGCTGGTGAGCCAAGCGCTTCGTACGCGGCCTCGAGGTCAGCTGCTGTACGAGCATTCATGACGACGTTGATGTCTTCGCTGAGAAAGCGCTTGGTTATGGCAAAGCCTATACCTGTTGATGCGCCGGTTACGATTGCTGTGAGAGTCTGATTGTTTGTTGCTTGTGTCATTTTTTAGTCCTTCGTTTTGAGTGTTTAAGTTTTCAGTTCGGGGTTTTCGTTTCTGTCCATGTGTCCATCGATTTTTACGATACTCGAGTAATTACATTGTGATAAGATCACTAATACGCAATTAATTATTGCGTTTTATGAACAAGTAGATTTTATCCTAGCGAGGCAGGAGATCAGGCATGGATCAGTTGGGCGCGATAATGCTATTTAATAAAGTGGTCGAAACGGGTTCTTTCTCGGAAGCCGGTCGGCAATCGAATTTGGTGCCATCCAGTGTTTCGCGTCGGATTGTTGATCTTGAAGGCTGGGTGGGGGCAACGCTGTTTCACCGCACCACCCGTAAACTGAACCTGACGGAAGTAGGACGACTATTTCACGAACGTACGCGCAGCATCATGCTGGATTTGGAAGAAGCCCGCATTATGGCGGCAGCACTCGAAGATAAACCCGCGGGCCTTGTGCGCATCACCCTGCCCGCGAGTCTTGAGCAGCATGTTGTTGTGGCAACTGCCTTGTTTCAGGCCCGTTGGCCGGACGTGAGCTTTGGGCTCACCGCCACTGATCGCAATGTTGACCTGGTGGCAGAAGGTTTTGATATTGCGATCCGCGCCGGACAGCTTAAAGATTCCACCTTGCGCGCACGCAAGTTGGCCGAGGTACCCCGCAGGCTTTGCGCCAGCCCACAGTATCTGGTGACCGCACCGCGCCTCGCCCACCCTAGTGATATTGAAAACCATAGCTGTCTCGCGCTTAGGCGCAACCCAGGCGACAACATTTGGCAGTTCAAAGACGGTGGCGAGATTGTCGATGTTAGGGTTCGCGGCAAGTTTACGGCCAACAGCGGCAACATGTTGGTAACCGCAGCCCGCCATGGTCGCGGTTTGATGTTGTCGCCCGACTGGATCATGGGGCCGCCCATCGCCCGCGGCGAACTGGTAAAACTCCTGCCCGCTTACCCGCCATACCCGGCCACTTCCGCACTGTATGCAGTGCATCCCTATCAGCGCTTTGTTCCGCCCAAGGTAAAAGTGTTCATCGACTTCTTAATCGAACGATTTGACAAAGATTATGATTGGTCAGCGCATCCAGCAGAAACATTGCCAGCGGCTTTGATGTGACCTGCCATTATTTTTGCGATCCGGCGAATGTCGGTTTATGGTCTTGCTCGGGTCGCGAAGAGGCGGTCAGTGATTCACTGCGTCATCGTTTGCAGTTTGTCACATTGCGGACGCCTGAGCACAAGCGGCTACCGTTCAGCATACTTCGCATTGTCCAGTTGAGGCATACCCGATCATGACGTGTGTATGGCGAATTACTGTTCACGCTGCTACGGGCAGGTGGTAGAGGCCACGGCAATGAGATTTCCAGTGGTAATTGCTGAGGGCAGTGCAGTGGATGGTAGTTTCACCGGAGAATTCTGTTGGTGTAATACCATCAAGCGCGGTGTGTACACGATGTGCGTTGTAGTACTGTCGAAATCCATTCAGCTTCTGCGCAAGATCCTGGGTATTCCAGAAAAGCGTCTGGTCAAGAAATTCTCGACAAATGGTTCCGATCAGCCGTTCGACGAAGGGATGCGATTGGGGTGTATATGGGACCGACTTGACTTCGTCTGCACCAAGTATCCTCAGGTTCGCTTGCCATTGGTGATAAAGGAATAGTGGATCGTTATCAGAACTGAGGTATTTCGGGGAGCCCCTGGACGAGATGGCTGTGTTGAACATACGGCAGAGGGCGATCCCATCGACATCGCCGGCATGGACAGCAAATCCGATGATGCGGCGCGCAAACTGATCCATGACGACGAGTACCCAGTGGCTCTGTAATAAGATGGATTCGCACCGAAACAGGTCAATGCTCCAGAGGCTGTCCTTCGTATGTCCGAGGAAAGTCAGCCACGACGGCCCGCTATCACCGGGATCTGGCCGGTAATGGATGGCAAGGATACGTCGCACGATATCTTTATCAATATCGGTGCCGAACGCCTTGTTGATCTGTTGAGCGATGCGTGGACAGCCGAACCGTGGGTTGCGTCGTTTTAGTTCGACGATGGCATGGATGAGTTCTGGTGAATGGCCTTTTGGGCCAGGCTTGCCTTTGCGGCCGGCAGAATATAGCAATCGGTACTTTCGCTGTTTGAGCAGGCGGTGAAGTTTCAGCAGCGTCGACGGCCGAATAATTACAGCGGCCCGCTGGATATGGCGTGGGCTGAGAAACAGTGACCAGAAACCGAGCAGGAAACGGTCCACCACCGAGAGATTGGGCGCACGCCGCCGGGTTCGATTCATTATCAGGAGCTGCTGTTTCATGAGCAAGCTGTCGGCGACGATGGTCTTCGCGCCGCCGGGTCCCAGGAGCTTGGCAATGGTGGTCAGTAAATGGGCGAGGAGTATTAGCAGATCCTTCATGGCGGAGCAGGGTAGAGAAGCCAGCCATCTGAGGCAAGTCTGTCCAAGTTGCCGATTGCAGGTGAAAATTACTAATTCGCCATACACAGGTGTGTCATTGTAGAGTGGCCGTCCGGAAAATCCCTTTATATGAATGAGGCCTTCACACGCATCACCGGCTACACGGCAGCTGATATCTCCGGCAAGAGTCTATCTTGTCTGCAGGGATCCGGCACTAATCCGGACACGGTGGCGAAAATTCGAGAAGCCCTCCTGCATGAACAGGCATTCATAGGCGAGATCCTCAACTACAAGAAAGATGGAACGCCTTTCTGGAACCTGATGCGAATCTCACCTATCAGGAATACAAGGGCCGAGGTTTGGCGGTATTCGCGTTGGCAGTTTTTCCCTTGGGCCTGTATGGCGAATTCTTAATCACGAGCCGATCTGCTGCGTGGATAACTGTGAGTGACTCAAGATTGGTGACCTGGAAAATCGATCGTCTCAGTTGTCCAATAGATGGCACTAAATAACCCTAAATACAGGCGAATAAGGCCAAATAGGCCGATTTTATTGGACAGTGTAAGCCCTATAAAAGCAATGAATTACAATAGGATACACGTATTCAGCTGGAACACTACAGGCAATGTGCAGCATCTTGCAACGCGATTATCAAGGTCATTGGGTCAAGCGAGCTTTGGGAAAGACATCTTTGATACACACAGCTAATCAGCAGTCAGGGTCTCCACCATGTTTGCTTTTGCTAGTCCCGATCTTTGTTTGCCCCATGCGGTGTTCAATATCCATGCGTCCGTGCAGTATTCTCAGAATATCTATACCGCTATCACCCACACGGTAAAAAATAACGTGCTTTCCTTCAGTTATGCTTCTGTATCCGGGTTTTATCTCTGGCCGTTCTTGACCTATGTGCGGACTCCGGGCTAACTTCTCACATTTTATTTCCAGTGCATCGATGTATTTTTGTGCTTGCTGGATGCCCCATTTATTTTGTGTATGAGCACGGATAGTAAGGAGATCCTTTATGGCCTCCGGTGAAAGGCTATAGGACGGCATTAATCATATTTTCCCTGTCTCAATTCCTCGAAAAATTCTTTTCCGTCGATCCCTTCACCACGGTTAAGCTGTGCTTCTCCGACCGCAAGCATGGCCTGAAGATGCTCCAGTTTCATTTTTTCATATGCTACTTCGGAAAGGACCACAGCGACCGGCCTGCCGTGTTTTTCAATACTGACGGGTTCCCGCTGTACAGTATCCATCAATTCACCGAACCGGTTTTTAGCATCTTTTGCTGTCACTGCCTTCATAGTCAAAACCTCACCTCAAAAATAGCTTCAATATCCATAACGGCTATTATAGCTAAAATTATAATAAAAAATCGTGTGTATGGCGAATTACCATTTATCAAGACAAAAGTGTCCTGAAAAGTCCTTGAGCGATTGGCCGAGGAGTGGTTTCGCATTGAATGGCGTGAAATGGCGTGCGGGAGTTTTGCGGGATTCAGTTATGCATCGTCCTGCATTGTTTGGCAAAATGGGCAACGGGCGTTCCAGTAATCTATATTAAAAAACAATATGTTAGCGATCAGCTTGCTAACTACGAACCAGGCGGTCGGGAGTTCGAATCTCTCCGGGCGCGCCAATCTTCAGTTCTACATCAAGCGGTTACCGTTTCAGCGGTTGCCGCTTTTTGTTTCAACAACACCAGTGCGGGACTTTTGCGGGAGTTTTCCCCGCACACCCGGTTGGCCGCCTCGATCAGGTTCTCCAGTTCGGCCGCCGAGTAGTGCGTGGTGATCCTGCCCGACTTGTGTCCCAGCAGGTCCTGCCGGTCCTCGTAGCTCTCGCCGGCCGCGCGTAATCGACGGCCGAAGGTGTGCTTGAGGTCGTGCACCCGCACCTGGGACAGTCCCACGCGCTTGCGTGCACCTTGCCAACCCGAGTTGTTCATGAAGGTCTGCGGAAACGCGACGGCCACCCGCTTCGCGCCGATACGAAGCTCGGCGACCTGCGCCCGCTCTTTGCCGCGCGACAGCTTCTCGCCGTGACGGCGCGCCAACACGGCAACGAGATCGGCTCCGACGTTGTGTCGAGTCGACTCGAACTCGGCCCCGGGATTGCCGAGACCGACAACGAGAAGGTCGGCCGGTGTCCCGCGGCGTCGACCCTCTCCCGGCTTGCGGGAGAGGAGTGACATCTAGTCGTCGCTGGAGTCGTCCGAGGAGGCCTCGGCGCCCTCTTCGCCCTCTTCGGCGGTTGCGCCCTCTTCGCCCTCTTCGAGCTCGCCCTCTTCGGGTTCGCCTTCGCCGGACTTGAGGCCACGAGGCACCACGGGAGCAGCGATCGTGATGCGATCGTCGACTTTGGTGGTGACGCCCTCGGGCAGATCGATGTCGCCCAGTGCGATGCGAGCGTCGAGGGTCAGGTTGGTGACATCGACGGCGATCTCGTCTGGCACCTTCTGCGGATCGACCACGATCTTCAGCGAGTGCATCTTCTGCTCGATGAT
>Ga0209633_10004803_pt1 | contig 12068 bp, 11 predicted proteins | sample Cruoilmetagenom1_FD_187290 | JGI IMG/M metagenome (GOLD analysis project Ga0209633, IMG submission 187290) | Oil polluted marine microbial communities from Coal Oil Point, Santa Barbara, California, USA - Sample 1 (SPAdes) (version 2) | ecosystem: Environmental > Aquatic > Marine > Oil seeps ... | reverse complement strand
AGAAAGCGAATGCTAATTCAATCCAAATGTTAGAGAAAAAGATTAAGAACAAAAACGTCAGCTGGATTGAACCTAACGGGGGTTTCACAATATGGTTAGCACTCCATAATCTCACAACCGGATATGATGAAATAAATAGAATTTTAAAATCGCATAAAATAAGAGTTGCTCTTGGAAAAGATTTTTTTCCTGATCACGAAAAAGAAAAACATCTTCGGTTAGCTATATCTAGCTTAAATGAAAATGAAATAGTGGAAGGAATTACAAAATTATCGATGGCTTTGGATGAAATTTATAAAAAGTATTTATAACAACTTATTCTATACTCAGAGAGATCATAAAATAATTTTAGGATATTAAATTAAAATTGAGGGAACTAAAATGAGCAAAAAAATTAAAATTCATCAAGTAGATGCTTTTACTGAAAAACTATTTCATGGAAATCCTGCTGCAGTTTGTGTACTTGACGGTTGGCTATCAGATGATTTAATGCAAAAAATAGGATCGGAAAATAATCTTTCCGAAACAGCTTTTATAGTTCCCAAAGGAGATGAATATGAAATAAGATGGTTTACACCAACGGTAGAAGTAGATTTGTGCGGGCATGCAACGCTTGCTTCGGCTTTTGTGCTATTCGAACATTATAGCCACCCAACTAAAAAAATTAATTTTCATTCAAAATCGCGCGGTATGCTGGCAGTAGAAAAAAATGATAACGTACTTACTCTTGATTTCCCAGTAGATTCAGTAAATAAGGTTGATGTTCCGGAAAGTTTATTAAATGCTTTTAATCTAAAACCACAAGAGTGCTATAAGGGTAAAACCGATTATTTACTAATTTATTCTTCCCAGGAGGAAATAGAGAATATAGAACCTGATTTCAATTTAATTTTATCTTCAGGTGAACGCGGGGTAATTGTTTCTGCCACGGGCAATGACACAGATTTTGTTTCAAGGTTTTTTGCTCCTCAAGCCGGTGTAAACGAAGATCCGGTAACCGGATCAGCTCATACTACCTTAACACCTGTGTGGAGTAAAAAATTAAACAAAACATTTTTGACTGCCAAACAAATCTCAAAAAGAGGTGGTGAGTTAAAGTGTGAATTGATTGGGGATAGGGTAAAAATATCAGGAAGTGCGGTTACATATTTAGTTGGTGAAATAGAAATATAATCTCAAATAGTATTATGAACGGAAAATATAAGATTAGAAAAAAAAATGACGCGGATAGCAAAACAATAATGCGAATTCTTAATTCTTTCGTTAAAGATAGCTTCGCTGTTTATCCCGAAGAAAAAATTTCTTCATCCTTTGCTACAGAAATGAGTAATGATGCAAAAATATTTCTTGTAGTTGAACTAAATCAAGAAGTGATTGGATTTGGAAAAATAACTCCATACAAAAAATACAGCAATTTTAATCATACCGGTGTTTTAACTTATTTTATTCTGGATAACCATACCGGATTAGGACTTGGTTCAAAATTATTAAATGAATTACTATTACGTGGAAACGAAATTGGTATAACAAATTATTTAGCTCATATATCCTCTCGCAATAGCCAAAGTTTAATGTTTCATAAAAAGCATGGTTTTGAAGAAGTCGGCAGATTCAAAAATGTTTCTATAAAATTTGGAAAGCCAGTTGATATCGTGTGGGTGCAGAAAGAATTTCATGAATTGTAGGAACGCATATGAATAAAGGTATTGTTTACGCAGTAGGGGCTTATATCTTTTGGGGAATTCATCCTGTTTATTGGAAACTTCTTCAACATGTAGATTCTATAGAAATAGTATCTCACCGGATTTTCTGGTCGCTAATATTCTTTGCAGTTATAATTTCCTATAGAAGGGAATGGAAAATTCTATTTAATAAATTCTCGGAGTCCAAAAATAAATTTATTTTTATTCTACCAGCATTTTTAATTGGTTCAAATTGGGCAACTTACATTTGGGCTGTAAATGCCGGTTATATTATTGAAACCAGTTTAGGATATTTTATTTGTCCTCTTATTAGTGTTTTACTAGGAGTTGTATTCCTTGGTGAAAAATTAAGGATCTTTCAATGGATAGCTGTAATTATTGCTCTTCTCGGTGTTTTTTACATGACATTTATATATGGTCAATTTCCTTGGATATCAATGTACCTAGCTATTACTTGGGCAATTTATGGTTTACTTAGAAAAAATTCACCTCTCAGTTCTATAGAAGGACTTACCTTGGAAACATTAATATTAGCAACTCCAATATTTCTTTATTTATTTTATTTGTTGATAACAAATCAATCTTCTTTTACCATAAATATTTCTACTAGTCTGTTATTAATAGGCACTGGCATTACCAGTGGATTGCCACTTTTAGTGTTTATCGTTGGAGCAAGGCTAATAAATCTTTCGCTCATTGGAATACTACAATATATTTATCCTACAATTATATTTTTACTTGGCGCTTTTGTTTATAATGAACTGATTAATAATACAAAATTGATTGGATTCATATTTATTTGGATTGCACTAATAATTTATTCAACAGAGAGTATTCTATTTAGAAACAGAGTACGTACAAAATTAGAGCAAATTTCAAATTAGGGTTCATTTTAATAATTTCCTAATAACAAATTTTTATATTCCCTCCTTGCCTGATATGCAAATCCTGTTAAATAAATTGTTAAATTTATGTATTAAAGTATATCTAAAAATTAAAAATTCAGAGGATGTTATGATGAAAAAAATTATTGGATTAATTACTGTTCCAATTATTCTTGGCTTTGTATTCTTTAGTGATGGCCCATACAATAATCTTCCAAAATTTACTCCTGATGCGAATATTTCAAGAGATAAAATTCCGGATACATACAAATGGAATTTAACGGATATTTGTCCAAGCATTGAACAATGGAATTTAGATATTTCAAAATGTCAGGATGATCTTCATTTGTTAAAGGATCAAAATAAAGATTTAAATACGCCAAAAACTATGGCAAATTATCTTAAAAAATATTTTGAATTAGATAATAGAATAAACCGTTTAACTTTATACGCCAATATGCAAAGAGATGTAGAAGCAAGTGACCAGGATATAATTGCACGTCACGAAAAAGCTTTAAATTTAACCGAAGAATTAATGAAAGAAGGTTCGGTCCTTCGTCAAGCTGCAATGGAATATTCACCCTCTGAGTTGGAAAAAGCTATTTCAGATGTTCCCGAATTAAAGGAATATCTTCCTTACTTTAATGATATTCTAAGAAGAGCAGATAGAATGTTATCTCCCCCCGAAGAGAAGGTTTTATCATTAGCCGGTGATAATTTATGGGCTCAAATTGATTTAAACGAATTGCCCTCTTCATCTGAAAAAGCCTTTAGAGCAATTATTGCTGATTTAAACCTACCAATAATCAAAGATGAACAAGGAAATGAAGTACAGCTTACTTTCGCAAATTATGGACGATACAGAGGATCTTCAGACAGAAATATTAGAGAAAGAACAGTATCGGCATTATTTGGAACTTTAAAAGATTACGAAAATACGTTTGCAACAACACTTGGTGAACAAGCAAAGTATAGTTTATTTCTAAGTAAAGCACGTGGTTATAATACGGTATTGGAAGCATATTTAGATAAAGATAATCTTACTACTGATGTATATATGAACTTAGTAAGCACAGTTAAAGCAAATGTAAAGCCGTTACATAAATATATTGATCTCAGGAAAAAAGCCTTAGGATTGGATAAAGTTCACCTTTATGATTTATACGTTCCTATGGTTGAACAATCTTCAATTGAAATGGATTATAATACCGGGTCGGCATATATACTAGATGCGATTAAGCCAATGGGTGAGAAATATGTTAATAAGGTTAAATTTGGAATGGATCCTAATAATGGTTGGGTTGATGTATTTCCTTCGAATGACAAAAACAGCGGCGCATTTTCAACGGCAACATATGGTATCCATCCTTATGTAAAAATGAATTTCCAAAATAGTTTTAATGATGTATCAACATTAGCCCATGAATACGGACATGCCGTTCACAGCTATTTTGCCATGAATACTCAGCCTTATTTATCTTGGAGATATCCACCGTTTTTAGCCGAAATAGCATCAACTTGTAATGAAGCTCTTCTCTCTCAATATATGATTGATAATGCAACCTCAAAGAAGGACAAAGCTTGGTTATTAAGTGAATTGTTAGAAACAATAAGAACAACTATTTACAGGCAAACTTTGTTTGCAGAATTTGAGTTAAAACTTCATCAACTCGCTGAAGCTGGAGAACCAATCGGCGCAGCAAAATTAAATGAGGTTTATGCTGATTTAATAAAGACATACTACGGTCCAAATTATACCATGAACAAAAATGACCACATTGAATGGGCATACATTCCTCATTTCTATTACAAATATTATGTGTTTACTTATGCTACCGGACTTTCAGCTGGAATAGCATTTGCTGAAAAAATTGCTAAAGAAGGAACTCCGGCCCAAGAAGCATATTTAAATATGTTGAAAGGTGGAAGTTCAAAACCTCCGTTAGATTTACTACTAGATGCTGGTTTAGATATGACTAAGCCTGATGCAATTAAATCTGCACTTGTTTTATTTGATAAAACAGTAGATGAATTAGAAAAGCTCTTAAACGAATAAGTTATGTTGAAATAAATTAGGCCGCAAAAACGGCCTAATTTATTAATTTGGCTACTAATATTATACCTGTGCAAGTCCGCCATCTGCAGCAATATCAGCTCCTGTAACATACGATGAGTCAGTAGAGGATAAGAATAAGGCAACATTTGCCATTTCAGCTGGATCTGCAAATCGTTGTAACGGAACCATACTTTTAAAGCTTTCTTTTGCCGAATCAATATTCTCCTCCGGAAGTCCCATTCTATTAAAGATCGGAGTATCAATTGGCCCGGGGCTTAATGAATTTACTCGAATACCTTTTGGAGCTAATTCAGCAGCCAGACTTCTAGTTAATGACCTAACAGCCGCTTTTGTTGCGCTATAGACTGATAATCCTGAAAGTCCTTTAATATTTGCAACTGAAGAAACTAATATAACGGTAGCTCCATCTTTGAGCAAAGGCAAAGCTTTTTGAACTGTAAAATATGCACCTTTAAAATTGACATCAGAAATATTGTCAAAAACTTCTTCGGTCATGCTATCTATTGGAACCATTTTTCCACCGCCGGCATTTACAACAAGCGTATCAATTGATCCTAGTTTACTTTTTACTTCACTAAATAGTTTATCTAAATCAGAAAGATCGGATACATCGCCCTTAACAGCTAATGTTTCTTCTCCTAACTCTGAAACGGTAGTTTTTAATGTTTCTTCATTTCTTCCAAAAATTGCAATTTTTGCTCCTTCATTTTTAAATTGACGTGCAATCGATAAGCCAATCCCACTATTTCCACCAGTAATTACTGCAACTTTTTCTTTTAGTTTTGACATTTCTGTCTCCTTTATATTAGTTTATATTTAATTCGTATTTATCTCTCTAATGCCAACTATATTTCCTGTTTTTATATGTTTCTCCAATCCAAATAAAACTTGCGAAAGTATTTTTTTAAATTGTTTCTCCATCATCCCTTTTGCCATTAACCATCCAAGAATTCCAAACTTTGGCTTGAATTCCATTTTAAACTTCACTTCAGAATTTCCCTCATCTAACTCAACAACATTTATGGTGGCGACTGCTTTTTTTAAGGGAAATGATCCTTTTTCAAATATGTCTACTATGTATTCTTCTCCCTCTGTATAATCAATAATTCGTTCTTTTATTTTATTTCCATCGTTAAATTCGCACATTCTTTCGGCCCCCAACCCTGAATCTCGACCATTGAGCACAAACGAATTATTAACTAATGGGTGATATTTATAAATACCTCCGAAATTTTTCAAAGTATCCCATATTGTTTCTTTAGGGAAATCAATTTTTCTATTTACTTCGACAATATGCATAATTACCCCCTTTACTTAGACTGGTCTGTTTGTTCATTTAAAAAATTTTTTACTTTTTCATATAATCAAAAATCACTTTCTGGAAAATATCGAAGTGAGCTCTATCTCTTCCGGCTTTTGATCTTATTAACGCCCCGTAAAACGAATTGTGCACAAAATTAGCAAGCTCATCAGAAGTGTAATCATTTCTAATTTCACCTAAATTTTGTCCTTCCGAAATACAATTCTTTACAAGACCAACAATCTTTTTAAGGTTTGTATCTGCAGCTTCACTAATATCATCACTTAATCCACCCATCTCTTGACTTATATTACCAATCAAACATCCTTTTTTGCATTCTTCATCCAAATTTCCTTTTATTATCCATTCGTAAAACTCTTTAAGCCTTTGGAGCGGGGAAATAGAATTATTGTTAAAAAACTTTTGGATGTAATTAAATTGATGTTCAGTGTATCTATTTAAGGCCTGTATACCAAATTCTTCTTTAGTAGTAAAATAATTGTAAAATGATCCCTTTGGAATATTGCTAACTCTTAGTATATCATCAATACCCGTTTTATTGTAGCCTTTACTCCTTAAAACTTCAATACCAGAGTCTAAAATATCTTCTTTATTATGCCTTTTTCTCATTTTACTTCAAATATTAAACTGACTGGTCTAATTATAAAATATTTTTTCTTAGATGTCAAGTATTATTTTTGTAAACTATTATAAATACTATACTTTTTATAAATATTCTGATCATATTAGAAAACTTAATTAATGTATCGCCGTCAAATTAAGAGTATATTAAACAGAAATTTAACTGTGAATTAAGTGGAATTATATCTTCAAATATTTTTATCAACTGTAGCAATAGCATTTGGTTTACTACATTTGATTCTATTTATTTACAACAAAAAACTAAATGCTAATCTTTACTTTTCTCTATTTCTTTTCCTTTATGCATTAAATACGTTTTTTGATTATCAAGCAAGCCTAGCAACAACTATTTACAATGAGTATTTATATTTGAGAATACATCGTTTTCTATTTCCATATCCTCCAATATTTGCATTACTTTTCGGTTATACGCTTTTTAATTTTAAATTACCTAAACAATTTTGGATCATCTCTATCGGTTTAATCTTAAGTTCTATACCAGCTGTTATGGAACCTGTACATTATTTCGGATATTCTCAAATTTTTCTTATTGGTATTTTATTCGAATCAATAAGGCTTTATTTCCAGGCTATTAAACATAAAAAAGAGGGCGCAATAATTATTTTTCTTGCATTTTCATTTCTAATTTTTTCATCTATTTATGATGTTTTACTGGATTTTAATGTGATGGAACCGGTTTACAACTTAAACAATGGTCATCCATTTGGCTTTCTCATGCTAGCATTATTAATGTCGATTTATCTGGCAAGGGATTTTGCCAGAGTTAATAAAAATATTTTGGAAAAAGAGAGAGAAACTAAAAATTTAGAATTAGCACAAAAACTACTTGAGGAAGAAGATAAAAGAAAGACAAAAGAATTAAATGATGCACGGGAACTACAGCTTTCACTTTTACCAAACTGTAACAGTCATATTGGAGATTATGAAATCTGTTTTGATATGCGTACCGCTTCAGAAGTTGGAGGAGATTACTATGATTACAGTTTGTCTGAAGAAGGTGAACTATCTATTGTTATTGGTGATGCAACCGATCATGGCATGAAAGCCGGTATGATGGTTTCAATTATAAAAAGTTTGTTTCTTGCCCGAAATGAAAAAATGGAAATCACGGAATTTTTAAATAATTGTTCCCGAACTGTGAAGCAGATGAAATTGAAAAATCTCTATATGGCTTTAATGTTCATTAAAATTAAAAATGGTCTTTTAACTGCTTCATCTGCCGGAATTCCACCATTTCTAATCTATAGAAAAAAAACAAACTCTATTGAAGAATTTAAAATTAAGGGTATGCCTCTTGGTGCATTAAATTCATTCCCTTATCAAATTGTTGAAACTAAGTTGAATGTGGGGGATACCGTATTATTAATGACAGACGGACTTCCAGAATTATTTAATAAAGAAAAAGAATTATTCGGTGAAGACAGGTTAAAAGAAATCTTTCATAAATTTGCCAATTTACCAATAACCAAAATAGTTGATAAGCTATTTAAGGCCGGCGAAAAATGGGTGGGATCAGGAATCCAAAATGATGATATTACTTTTGTTTCTTTCAGAATAACTAAAAATTTAATACGCTAGATTAAATAAATGTAAGGAATTAATTTTATCGAAATAGTTGAACATATTTTATTACTAGGTTGCATACAAGGAATTTTACTTGCTGTGTTGCTTTTTACTAAAAAAGCTAATCATACGGCAAATGTGGTTCTAGCAGCTGCAATTTTAGCACTTTCATTGGATATCTTCCATTCCGTTTATATAATTTTTGAATACTATTTGGGAAATGCACATTTTGTCGGAATTACATTTGCGTTTCCGTTGTTGTATGGACCAATATTTTACATATATGCAAAATTAATTTGTTCAAATAGCACAATTAAGTTTGATAAGATCTATTTTCATTTTATTCCATTTATTCTTGTCGTATTCTATGGAATTGTTTTTGTTTATTTTGAAAGCCCAGAGTATAAGATCTCACTAGTTAAAGGAGAGTTAGAAAATCCACTTCCGGGAATATTCTTTTTAGATTATCTCAAACCGATTCATGGAATTATTTATGTTGTATTTACTTTAAGGGTTGTAATAGAATTCGATAAAAAAATAAAGAATTCTTTTTCGAATATTGAAAAAATAAACTTGAATTGGCTCAGGTATTTAGCAATTGGGTTAAGCATTATTTGGGCTATTGTTCTGCTCAGCTACATAGTTAACACAATTTCTGATAAAGAAGTGCAAATGGATCATTTAATTTATCTTGCGGCTTCAGTTCTTATATACTCAATTGGTTATTTAAGTTTGCGCCAACCTCAAATTATCACACAACCAAAAGAAACTTTGGAAGCCGAAAATAAAATTATTAAGGAAGAAAATACAGGTATTAGAAAAAGTTACGAAAAATCGGGATTGACGAATACGGAGGCTAAAGGTCATTTGGATAATCTTCTTCAAATTATGGAAACTAAAAAACCATATCTGAACAATGACTTAACTTTGCAGGATCTAGCAGAATTAGTTTCAATTTCTACGCACAATTTATCTGAGATTATAAACACTCAACTTGAGCGTAATTTTTATGATTTCATAAACGGTTATCGGGTTAAAGAAGTTCAAAGAAGGTTAGGAAACAAAGATTCCGATATTTATAGTTTGCTGGCAATTGCGTTAGAGTCAGGATTTAATTCCAAATCTTCATTTAACACAACATTTAAAAAACATACCGGCACTACACCTTCTCAATATCGTGAGCAAACTAACTAATAATATCTATAGTTCATTTTAGTAAAACAACTACGAACCAAAAGAGAACTATAACTACGGAAATTATACTAATTGCTAATGCTATCTTTTCCCTCACTAAAATTTTCCTAAACATTTGTGGTTGCTAAATAGATAAAGGTATGGTGTAATCCATACCCTAATAACTTTATATAAAACTGATCTAGTTAAAACAAATACTTCATATCAATTTAGAATCCAAATTTAAAGCCTAGATCCATTGACCATCCGCTAAAACTGGCATTAGAAAATTTAGAATAGTTTACTCCCGATGCCATTCTATAGTTAAGAGAATAACCTAAACCAAACCAATCTGTTAATTTGTAATTAATTGATGCCCCTGGCTCCATTATAAAAAAGTAGTCGTGACCACCAAGGTCTACAAATTCAACTTTACCTGCTCCAAGCATCATTGTTCCGGTTAAAAAGAATTGGTCTGATAATGAATAATTATAGCCGGCTTCTACTCCACCATAACCAAGGTTAAGCTCATCTCTACCATCTCTGTTTATATACGTTCCTTCAATGCTATTTGGAATTAAACCATGAGCTACTAAACCAAGACTATATTGTTTATTGAAATTATAACCGATTCTCATTCCACCCAGAAGTCCCCAATCACCGTTCATTGTGGCTGCTTTTGCAACCATATCTATATATATACGATTGTCAATGCTGCTTCCTAGGTTGTTGGAATCAAAATTTTGGGCGGATAATTGAACTGAAAATGCAATTGCAAATAGTACGAATATTATATTTTTCATTGTGTATTCCTTTTTTGTTTGGTTAAAAAATTGTTGATGTAAATTTGGGGAACTACTAATAATATTTCGCTTTAACCAATGGGAAAACACAAATGAAGGTAATTTTAAGGGTGCGAACCGATGGGATTGATAGTATACGAACAAAAAGTATATGTTTTTTTACTCAGTTCGACAATAATTGAAGAACAATATTCTTAAAACATATCAAGATTTTGCACCTATATAAAAACTGTTATTTTACATTAAATCTAAGATTATAAAAATGAAAATCCGGATTTGGAAGATCGATTGTAAAATCTGTTATTTCTCCATAAGAATTTTTATTGAATGTCACAAAACCTTCCGGCAAAAAAGGATCATTAAATTTTATTTTAAAGGTATCAAAATGCCAATGTGTCATTTCACTATAAAATAATTTTTTTGTCGGTAATAAAGTGATGGATAATTTATCATCCTTTAATTTTACTTCTGCATCACCGTACATTTTATCAGCATATACACCTATATATTTTTCTAATTCAAAAGAAGGCTCTGTATCTAACACCCTACTTTTTTCTCTTTCCTTTCTCTTTTTTTCAGCTCTTTCTTTATAACCATTTATCTTTTTCAGTCTTTCAGCAACATAATCTTTTTCTTTATTCGAAATTATAACATCCAATATTTTTTTTGCTATATCGCTATAAACCGGCTGTTCATCATTCTGAAAAATTACAATTCCAAGTGAATCCTCGGGCACAATTGTTATTCTAGATAAGAATCCCGGTAAACCGCCGCCATGGGCCATAATTTTCCTTCCGGCATAATCACTTAAAAACCAACCCAATCCTGTTGTTACAAAGTGGGTTCCACCTATCTCTTCACCTTTTCCGCTATTGATTGTCATGTAAGACTTAGTAATTGTATAATATGATTTTTCCGAAAGCAATCTAGTCGAATCAACCTTCCCTTTATTAATCCAAAATTGAGCCCACTTTAGCATATCATCAACGCAAGAATTAATTGAAGCGGCAGGACCTGAGTTATCATAGTTAATAAAATCCATAGGTTTACTTTCTCTATGGGGAATTGCAATATTTGAACTTTGATTAAAAATAGAATTTGTAACAGTTGAATTAACCATTTCCAATGGATTGAAGATTCTTTCTTTTATGAATTTTTCCCAAGTTTTTCCTGTGACTTCTTTTATTACTTCACCGGCAACAATAAACATTACATTTTGATATCCGTATTTTTCCCTAAAACTATTTTTGATAGGTAGCTCTCTAATACGTTTTACAATTTCTGCTCTTGTATAATTTGTTCCATACCATAAAAGATCTCCATCAAATGTAGCAAGTCCCGAACGATGTGATAACAGATCAATTATTTTTAGTTCTCTTGTTATGTAGGGATCGTGAAGCTCAAACCAGGGAAGATGGTCAATAACCTTATCATTCCAATTTAATTTTCCTTCATCTACCAGCATACCAATTGAGGCTGCAGTAAATGCTTTTGATAATGAAGCAATTCCAAATAATGTTTTGTTATCAATTGGATCATCAGATTTTGTTGATTTTACTCCAAACCCTTTCGCATAAACCACTTCATCATTTTTAATAATTCCAACTGCTAGCCCTGGCACTGAAAATGAGTCAACAGCGTTCTGAATGTATATATTAAGAAAATTATAATCATGCTGAGGTTGAGAAAAAATACTAGGACATATAAGAAATATTATTATATATACGGCTCTTCTAATAGTATAATTGTTCATTTATTCCTCTTATTGGATTATAGGAAAGAATTCAAATAATAATAGATAATTTAATAATTTATTAAGAAGTATTAGATAACTTTTGAAGGGATTTTTTTGTCAGTTCCGTAATTTTTTAAATAAATTTTAATTTATTTAAAAAATTACGG
>Ga0209633_10004802_pt1 | contig 12069 bp, 11 predicted proteins | sample Cruoilmetagenom1_FD_187290 | JGI IMG/M metagenome (GOLD analysis project Ga0209633, IMG submission 187290) | Oil polluted marine microbial communities from Coal Oil Point, Santa Barbara, California, USA - Sample 1 (SPAdes) (version 2) | ecosystem: Environmental > Aquatic > Marine > Oil seeps ... | reverse complement strand
ATATTCTGGAACTGTTGCATAAGTATGGAGTGGAGACCACTCTTGAGCGCGGTGGACGCTACTTTCCTTCCAACAATAAATCTGCTGATGTCCTGTCGGCTCTATTGAAGTGGGTCAGAGAATTGAAAGTAGAGATTCAATGTGGTATGCGTGTTGAAAAACTGCTTGTTGAAAACCAGGTCATCATAGGAGTTCTGGCCAATGGTCTGGAATATGGAGCTGATAAAGTGATTTTAGCTACAGGGGGGAAATCTTATCCGGCCACAGGATCCAATGGAGATGGTTATGAACTGGCCCGGATTGCAGGTCACTCCATTGTACCAGCCAGACCTGCCCTGGTCCCACTTGAAACGAGTGGAGGCCTTGCCCAGAAGCTGCAGGGACTCACTCTGAAAAATGTTCAGGCAACAGTCTGGGTGAATGGAAAAAAAGGAGGAGAAGATTTTGGGGAGATGATCTTCACGCATTTTGGCTTGTCGGGCCCCATTATATTAACCCTGAGCAGGATTGTGGTAGATGCTTTACATCAGAAGAGTAAAGTTGCAGTTTCCATTGATCTGAAACCTGCCCTTGATGAGCATAAACTGGATGTGCGACTGCTTAGGGATTTAGATAGCTATGGAAAGAAGCATATCTCCAATATTTTCAAAGAATGGTTGCCTGCATCGATGATCCCTGTTTTTATGGAACTTCTAGGAGTAAATCCGGAAAAGGAGGGTCACCAGGTTTCATCCAAAGAGCGTAAAAGCATCAGGAACCTGATGAAGAACTTCAGGTTTGAAATTTCAGGTCACCGATCCTTTAAAGAGGCTATAATTACGGCAGGTGGCATCTCAACCGGGGAGATTTCTCCGAAAACTATGGAGTCAAAGCTGGTATCCGGACTCTATTTTGCAGGTGAGATGATCGACCTGGATGCTGAGACCGGTGGCTATAACCTTCAGATTGCCTATTCCACGGGATGGTTGGCAGGGAAATCATCAAGCAATCTTCTTTGACTATGACTGCTTTACAGTTTTTGCCAGCGCAATAATAATGACTGGGGTAATGATCAGTTTCAGGAGAAAACTTACCCGCACAAATATCCATTCCATCTTTGTGGATGCCCAATCTGGGATTTCATCTGATATCTGAGTTGGAATATCTTCTAATACTTTTGGACTAACGTAATCCTGGCCTATATCATGCAGGGCTAAGAGATCTCCAAGCAGAAGCAACACCATCAACAGGCTAAGGGCAAATGCCCAACCGAATATTGAGTTATTGTTTTTCATCGTATTTTTTCAATTTCAGATTATAATTACATGAATCTAAACCTAAAGTCAAGATATTCAGAAAAGTCATTAATAATGTTGGGAAGCACATAATGAATTCCTATTCTGTGCGTGATTATTATCTAATTTCACAGGGATTATTTAAATACAAAGTATCAAGTCATGAGAGATCTGGAAGTACTAATGAATCCGAATAAGATGGTAAGACATCTTCAAAAACCGGCACGTGAGTTTACAAAATATGACATTATTAAATATATAAGTGATCATCATATTGAGATGCTTAACTTCAGATATGTTGGTGAAGATGGAAAATTGAAAACACTCAACTTTGTTATTACCAGCAAAGACTACCTGGAGTCGATCTTATCAACAGGAGAACGAGTGGATGGATCAAGTCTGTTTTCCTATATTGATGCAGAATCGAGCGATTTATATGTTATCCCAAGATTTCGGACTGCATTTGTAAATCCATTTACAGAACAACCTACCTTAGATATTCTCTGCTCGTTTTATACAAAGGACGGGAAGCCACTTGAGAGTGCTCCCGAGTATATCTTGAAAAAAGCTTCCAGGCTGTTTACCAGTGAGACTGGCTTTACCTTCAAAGCGATGGGTGAGTTGGAGTATTACATCATCAGTGAAAAAAAAGACTTATACCCTGCAAAGGACCAGAGAGGTTATCATACTGCGGCTCCCTTTACCAACTGGGAGTGTCTGCGATTAGAAGCATTGCAGATCATTGCCCAGAGTGGAGGGAAGGTGAAGTATGGTCATTCGGAGGTTGGGAACTTCAGCTCCGAGACCCATATGTATGAACAGCATGAAATAGAGTTTAATCCTGTAGATGCTGAAGAGGCGGTTGAGCAGTTACTCATAGCCAAATGGATTCTTAGAATGTTGGGTCAGAAATATGGTGTAACGATTAGTTTTGCCCCTAAAATTACGGTTGGCAAAGCTGGAAGTGGATTGCACATTCATATGTTGATTGAAAAGGATGGCACCAACTATATGACTGATGATAAAGGCTTGACCGATACTGCAAAGAAGATGATTGTTGGTATTTTAGATAAAGCCCAGTCATTAACCGCTTTTGGAAATACAATACCCACTTCCTACTTAAGGTTAGTTCCCCACCAGGAAGCGCCCACTATGATATGTTGGGGCGACAGCAACAGATCGGTATTGGTTCGTGTACCTTTAGGATGGATAGCCAAGACCAATATGATTAAAGATGCCAATCCACAGGAAAGAGGAGATGTGCCGTATATTCCCGGGAAGCAAACAGTTGAATTCAGAGTGCCAGACGGATCCGCTGATTTATATCATTTGATGGCAGCAATGATACTGGCAGCAAAAGAGGGTTTGCTTTCGAAAGATTCATTAAGCAAAGCCAGGGACTTGTATATTAATGTCAACATTTTCAAACCGGAAAACAAAGATGTTCTGGACCGTCTGCTTGCCTTGCCGACATCTTGCTATGAATCTGCTGAGTGCCTTGAAAAAGATTCGGGTTTCTTCATGAAAGATGATGTTTTTCCGGAGGGCACCATTCAGAATTTCATATGCAAACTGAAGGCATTTGATGATCAGTCTTTAAGTGAACGTCTTTTCAATAAGACTGAAGAAGTAAAAAAACTTGTTGATCAGTATCTGCATTGTATGTAAACTCAAAGGTCACAAGGAATTTTACCTATTAGAAATCATTCTCTTCGAACCATAGCTTGATTCTACATTGACTCCTCTTACATCATTCAAAGAAAAACGTAAATTGCATTAGTGTATTAATTTTTGTCAAATCTATTTAAGTTTACTTTCATGAAAGCCCGACTAATTATCTTTTTGATTGCACTATCATGTTACTCCTGCAATGTTTCAGAACAAAAAACCCAAAGCCTTTTCAACGGATCAGATCTAAGCGGATGGCATGTGGATGTTCCTGCCATGGATTCAAATCCTGATACACTCAATCCTTTCATCATGAGGGATGGAATGCTGGTAAGCCTGGGAACGCCCGGAGGACACTTAATAACTAATGATGAATTTCAGAATTACAGCCTGGAGGTTGAATACCGTTTTGCTGGAACACCCGGAAATTGTGGTGTGTTGGTCCATGCAAGTACACCGCGTGCACTTTATGAGATGTTTCCAAAATCCATGGAGGTTCAGATGGCACATAATAATGCTGGTGATTTCTGGTGTATTGTTGAAGATATTGAAGTGCCGGATATGGAAGCCAGGCGCGGTCCGAAAGAGAACTGGGGCATTACTGAAGGGAAAGGCCGGAATATTAAAAACCTGACGGACGATTCTGAAAAGCCTGTAGGTGAGTGGAATACTATGATTATTGAAGTTTTGGGTAATGAAATAAAGGTCTGGGTAAATGGAGTTATCGTTAACCACGGCTTTAACTGTACCGCCAATAAGGGACAGATCGCATTGCAGGCTGAGGGTTCAGAAGTAGAATTCAGAAAGATTGAGTTGAAAACGATCACCAGTATATCGGAGACCAGTCCTGCAGTGTCCCCGTCATCTTAGAGGGATGTTTGTTTTTCTAGCGGGAGGCCTGTGAAGTTAGCCAGGTATATGGCTTGTATTGATTGAGCTTGAGAATGGAACAAATTAAGTATAAAGGGCATCATAGTGCCCTTTATACATCCTAAGTTTACAATCTATTAAATTTCGTGCTACAAATCAGAAAGAACAAAAGAGAGGACTAAGGTTATTTTGTACATTGAGCATAAAGCTCGTCAACATTGATAATCCCCTCTCTTTTCTACTATAATTCTGAACAGTTCATTGGGTCCCGAAGCCCGTTTCTAGGTTGTAAGAAGTACAGTAGATTGTTCTTTCCTAACACAAAATGTATGAATAAAAATAAGCAATTCTGTGGCATTGACATTTCTAAAGATGTATTTGATGTGGTGGACCATAATGATAATCACCACCAATACCCAAATGACGAAGTAGGATTTAAGGAATTTCACAAGATCCTAACCAAGAAATCGCATTGCGTAATGGAGGTAACCGGTAGTTATTATCAGTGCCTGGCCTCCTGGCTGCACTCAAAATCTATTGATGTCTCAGTGGTAAATCCACTCTCTGTAAAACGGTTTATCCAGATGCGATTAAAGACCTCCAAAACTGATAAGGCAGATGCAAGGATTCATATACATTGCCGACCAATTCAATGATAACAAAGGCAGCAGTAGCATAGACAATGATTACATGAATGACTCTGCGCCGTTTCAGCTCCTGCCAGAAATGGGATAGTTTGTTGGGTTTGCCGGACATAAAAGTCGGACGGTTTGTTAGTGCAAGTTACGGTGTTTGGTCTTATAAGTCAAACGAGAAAGTAGATGCCCTATGGTATTTGATTTTAAGTGACAACTTATGACAAAAGAAAGCCCCAACCCGGAAGGTTGAGGCCATTTAGATCATTTTTCTAAATACTCTGAACTTTATACCAGCGACAAAAAAAGGCCTGTATCGGTTTTCTCCACCTTAGCCAGTTTGTTTCCGGTGAGGCCTTTTATGACCTTATCCCACTTCTTGTTACTGAGCCCGGTCTGGCCTTTTAGCTCATTCATATCGATGGGGGAATTGGCTTTGAGCAGATTGATAACCGCCTTTTCATCATAGCTCAGCTCAAGGGCTTTTTGCTCGGGTTTCATTTGCGGGAAACATGAGATGACGGATTGGTATGTCGCTTGTTGTGATTGAGCTTCTTGGGAAGCGGATCGGGGCTGGGACAAACTAGGGACATTTAGAATCTCCAAGCACTTTGTAGATAATGGTTTTGAAATGGAGATTCCTGAATTTTACAAGCTCAAATTAAAATTTTCGTAGCTTTAGTAGAAATCAATATTTGCGGTCTATGTTTCGCTATATCGTGCTTCTTTTTTTCGGGGCAATGGTTTATATGAATTACCTGGCCAATTCGCTGCCAATTAATGGAAAAACAACGGGGCAACTATCAGACGCCTATCCCAACCTTTTTGTCCCTTCGGGAATCACGTTCTCCATATGGGGAATAATATATTTGTTGCTTGCAGCTTATTGTGTAGTGCAGTTTTTACCCGCATCAAAAGAAATGGCTGGCAAAATTAGCTGGTTATTTATTATTTCCTGTGTGTTCAATGGTTTATGGATCGCAGCATGGCATTACCAGAAACTTCCGTTATCATTGTTGATAATGGTTGGCCTCCTAGTTTCGCTTATTATGATCAATCTTCAGCTCAAGGATTTACCCATGGGAGTTTTAAAAGCAGCATTTGGCATATACCTGGGTTGGATCTGCATTGCCACAATAGCCAATGTAACGGCTTTACTAGTAAACTCAGGTTGGGGAGGATTGGGTATTTCTCATGAGACGTGGACCATTATCATGATTGCGATTGGTACATTGATTGTTTCGCTAACAGTAATGAGAATCGACAATCCTTTTATTGGGCTTTCGGTGGTATGGGCTTTTACTGGAATTATTATTAAACGTTCGGTAGATTATAGAAGTATTGTTATCGCCGCAGCCTTTGGGATACTGGTTGTAGGTATTTTCACCATAATAGGTTTTCTCGGGAGAAGGATTAGTTGATTTTTTATAAAAATCATGTGTGGTCTTCAGTGACAGTCAGATGACAAAAAAATGTCCCAACCATCCGGTTGTGGCTCAGACAAACCATATTCTAAAATACTCTGTACTTTACACCACTGATACAAACAATCCTGCATCGGTTTTCTCCACCTTAGCAAGTTTGTTTTTAGTAAGACCTTTTATAGCCTTGTCCCACTTCTTGTTGCTGAGCCCGGTTTGTCCTTTTAGTTCATTCAGGTCGATGGGGGAGTTGGCCTTCAAGATACTCATGACTACCTCTTCGTCTTCGGACAATTCATGTTCTTCCTGAGCGCTGGGCTCTGGTGCCTGAGCACTGCTCTCAGGTTTCATTTGCGGGAAACATGAGATGAAGGAAAGGTTTGTTGTTTAATGGGATTGAGTTGGGATTGAGTTGGAGTGGGGACTGGGACAAACTTGGGACAATTCAAGCATCAAATTCATCTTATTTGACTGGCAAGAGTTTTTTTCACTTCTTCTATATGTTCATATCCCTCATGGTCATAAATAGGTCGTAAGTCCCAGGCATTTTTAAGAACTATCAGCGCTTCCTCATACCTGCCCTGCTTATACAAACCCCACCCTCTGGCATCTAAATAATACCAATTGTCAGGTCTGGATCCCAATGCTCTTTGAATAAGGTCCATTCCTTCATCTACATTGATATCATTATCAATCAGGAACCAGGCCAGATCAAACATTCGTGAAGGATTCCGGGGATCTAATTCAAGGCCCTGACGAATACTTAATTCTGCCTCTTTAAATAAATTTGCTTCTGCATAAATATGTCCCACACTCGATAGTATTCTTGCTTCATGCCACAGATTTTTATCTTTTCTAACTGATTCATACTTCGTTATTAAATCATTTGCCTCGGTTGTTTCTCCCTGAAAAAAAGCACAAATGGCTTGGTCTCGTATTATGGCTGGTTGATCAGGAAATATGCTTAATCCCAATTCATACACCTCATTTTCTCTTTTATGGTTATTGATTTTATGATACGATTCTCCCAGAAGAGAGTAATTCCAGGGATTGCGATAATTGCTTCCCCACCTGTTATGAATTTCGAGGGCTTTTTCAAAACAAATCGCAGCATCGTCATATTGGTGTTTTTGATAATATGCTAACCCAAGTAAGTACCAATATAAAGTATTCAGTTCTTCAATATTCAGAATTTGTTTGAGATATAAAGTTTGTTCATCCGGGGTTTCAAATAAATATGCATTCAGGTGATCAAGCTTTAATTTTTCTATTAAAGGCAATTCATGCCTTTTATTATTAGCTATGCTACACCATTTTTTTGCCAGGTCATAATATCCGGTAATCGAATAAGTAAATGCTAATCCTACATAAGCGCTAATAAACCCTGAGTCTATTTCAATTGCTTTTAAAGCCCAATCGATGGATGTCTGATAATCATTATCCATAAATGCATGATATCCATGAGTATAATAGAGAAATGCTTCCGATGAGTTTGTAAGGAAAGTTTCACGAATATAAGGTGAGTCATACCGCTCAATAAGTTTTTTAATTTCTAGATAATTCTTTATCTGGACAGACACAGATTCGGCCATGGCAAAAATATCATCTGCAATACTCCCATCTACCTGAAAAGTTTTATAAATTTCTTCTGTTTCAGCATTCAGCAATTGTGCGTTAACCATAATTTTATTTTCAGCCTTTAATATGTTGCCAATAATAAATGTCCCGGTCTCAAGTTTTAACGCAACCTCACTCGCTACTGAAGGTGTAATTGAAGCATGAGTTACATTTCTTTTGCTCTCAAGTATTGAATACACTGTTTGATACTGTCGGACAGATAACTCCTCTGAATTTGACAGGGTAGTAATAAGAAGATTCTGAAATCCTTCCTGCCAGATATTATACAGCGTATCACCTGATAAATTTTCAAATGGCATTACCGCAATGGATATTTTACCCTCCGGATTCCGGATTCCTTCAAACTTATCTTTCTTGAATATTTTAGGATAGATAAGAATACAAACTACCACAATCAGCAGAGCAATGACCCCATCGCTTATTTTCAGACCTCTTCTGACCGGGGCTCCCACAGGTTCATTATCTTGAATTTCCTCAACCGGTTTGGTTTTCTTGACCCCTTCAGGAGTGACATCAAATATCCAGGATAGAATGATGCTTATGGGGAATCCAACAATCAGTAGGATAATTATAAAAGTGACCGTCCAATCCGGCAGTCCCAGCCTGGGTAGTATAATATCTCCTGCTTCTATGATGATAAATGCAGTGGCCGCGTACATAGCTATTACCTTGATGATCTTTCGTCGTTTCAGTTCCTGCCAGAATTGGGATAGTTTGTTGGGATTAGTGGGCATCCAGGGGTTTGTTGGTTAATGCAATTTACGATCAAAAGGTGTATGAGTCAAATGTTACATAGTTTGTATGTTTCAGTTGACAAGAGTAGAAAAACAAGAGCTTATCGCAAATTGCGATCACATTGGAAAATTAAAGTTTTCGAGCATAAATCCTTCTGCCTTTACTGAGCCCGGTTTGCTCCTTGAGTTCGTTCAGGTCGATGGGGGAGTTGTCTTTGTTTTTTGATCAGAAAAACAACTGCAGTTGTATAGAGGGTATGGTCGGTAGATATGCATAGGATTCTGAAAAAGTTGTGCAGAAGGCTTAAGTGCGTCGACGATTGGCTTCAGTGTCTCGGTAATTGACTTAAGTGCCTTGACGACTGACAATTGGTCAGGATTGAACGTCTCGTGTATATCATGGATTGCCTTTTGTGTTGGCACCACTGACATAAGTCCGTATCCAAAAGTTAAAAGTGCCTGGCGGACTGACATAAGTACCTGGTATCCTGACATTTGTTCAGTGTCAAATGGCTCCGGTCCAGCTTCCATCGATAGAAGTGCTCCGTTGACTGACAAAAGTGTATCATCGATGTACTGTTTTGCGAATTCGATCAATTGCTGTCTTTTGCAAATATGTATAAGAGCGTTTTGGGATTCCATTTCTTGCCGACAACTTATCTCAAATTTGGAATGAATCCTATAAATTGAGTCACTCTCATATTCTTTATAACTTGTATTAAACTAGATTATGGAGGTGACAAACTGGCTCCTCCAATGAAGACAAATAGATGACAAAGAGAAAGCCCCAACCGGCAGGTTGAGGCCATTTAGATTATTTTCGAAATACTCTGTACTTTATACCACCGAAACAAAAAGACCTGCATCGGTTTTCTCCACCTTAGCCAGTTTATTTTTGGTAAGGCCTTTGATGGCCTTGTCCCACTTCTTGTTGCTCAATCCGGTTTGTCCTTTTAAGTCATTCAGGTCAATAGGGGAATTGTCTTTAAGGAGGCTCATAACCGCCTTTTCATCCTCGGTCAATTCAAGGGCTTTCTTTTCAGGTTTCATTTGCGGGAAGAAGAGGACTTCCTGGATGCTAGTCTGGTTGGTCATCAGCATCACAAGGCGGTCCATTCCCAGGCCCATGCCGGAGGTAGGCGGCATGCCATACTCCAGGGCACGTACAAAATCCATGTCGATGAACATGGCCTCGTCGTCACCCTTTTCGGATAGCTTTAACTGGTCCTGGAAGCGCTCCAGCTGGTCGATGGGATCGTTCAGTTCAGTATATGCATTACAAAGCTCTTTGCCGTTTACCATAAGCTCGAAGCGCTCGGTTAGCTCTGGATTGTCACGGTGCTTTTTGCAGAGGGGTGACATCTCCAGGGGGTAGTCGGTGATAAAGGTGGGTTGAATCATATTAGGCTCTGCTTTTTCTCCAAAAATCGCATCAATGATCTTTCCTTTGCCCATGGAATCGTCAAGCTCTATGTTCAGGGAATCGGCCACATCTCTCAGGCCGGCTTCATCTTTGCCAGCGATATCATAACCGGTAGCTTCCTTGATGGCATCCAGCATGGAGATGCGCCTGAAGGGACGTTTAAAATCAATCTCCTGATCACCCACCTGTACTTTGGTGGTCCCATGAAGGTCGAGGGCTACTTTCTCGATCATTTCTTCCGTGAAATCCATCATCCAGTTATAATCCTTATAGGCCACATAGATCTCCATCACAGTGAACTCCGGATTGTGGGCCCGGTCCATCCCTTCGTTCCGGAAGTCCTTGGAGAATTCATAGACACCATCATAACCTCCTACGATCAGTCTTTTGAGATAAAGCTCATTGGCGATTCGAAGGTAGAGTGGAATATCCAGTGAATTATGGTGGGTGATAAATGGCCTGGCTGCAGCACCACCGGGTATGGGTTGCAGGATGGGAGTCTCCACCTCCAGGTAAGCTTTTTCATTGAACAAATTTCTCAGGGAGGTGTATATCTGTGTCCGTTGTCTGAAGAGTTCTCTGGACTGGGGATTTACAATCAGGTCCACGTAGCGCTGACGATAACGGTATTCAGCATCGGTGACAGCATCATAAACTTTTCCATCGGCTTCCTTTACAATGGGCAGGGGTTTGATGGATTTACTAAGGATGGTCATCTCTTTTACATGGACCGATATTTCACCCACCTGGGTTTTGAATGCATAGCCCCTGATGCCTATGATATCCCCAATATCGAGCAACTTCTTAAATACAGCATTGTACAGGGTTTTATCCTCGTCCGGACAAAGATCGTCCCGGCGTAAGTAAATTTGGATCCGTCCTGAGGAGTCCTGAATCTCAGCAAAGGAGGCACTTCCCATGATGCGTCGGCTCATGATCCTTCCGGCCAGGGTAATATCTTGCATGGCCGCTTCATTCTCCTCAAAACCAGAGGTGATCTCAGCTGCATTATGGCTGATTTCAAACAGTTCCGGAGGGTAAGGATTGATGCCAAGTTTTTTGATTTCTTCAAGGGAGTTCCTTCTGATCTGCTCCTGTTCGCTTAGCTCGGGAATATGCATTTTTCTAAATATTTTTCAGGTCACAAAGGTATAAAAAAGATTATGTTAATTTTGCAGGGAGAGGGGGGAGCGTGCCTGCCAAATTTCCATAAAATCATGAATAAAAACTGGGTCATAAAAGCACCGGGCAATGAAGAAGCAATTGCTTCATTGGCCAGTGAACTTAGCATTGACCGGCCCCTGGCCCAGTTGCTTACACAGCGGAATATTAATACTTACCAGGAGGCCAAGGATTTCTTTCGCCCCGATCTCGCCAATCTTCACGATCCTTTCCTTATGAAGGATATGGATGTGGCCATCCAGCGTATTCAGGAGGCCATCCTGGCAGGTGAGAAAGTGATGATTTATGGAGATTATGATGTGGATGGCACTACGGCGGTTGCTCTGGTCTACTCCTACTTCAAGGGCCATTTCAAGGATATAGATTATTATATTCCCGACCGTTATGATGAGGGTTATGGAATCTCTAGTAAGGGAATCGATTATGCAGCTCAGCATGGTTTCAGCCTGATCATTGCACTTGATTGTGGAATCAAGGCAGTAGATAAAATAAAGTATGCCAGTAAAAAGGGTGTGGAATTTATTATATGTGATCACCACAATCCGGGCGATGAAATCCCCGATGCTGTGGCAGTTCTGGACGCCAAACAGGAGGGATGCAGCTATCCCTATAAGGAGCTTTCAGGTTGTGGAGTGGGATTGAAACTTGTTCAGGCCTATGGAAAAAAGACCGGTTTGGACGCCAACAAGATTTATGACTATCTCGACCTGGTTGTGGTTAGTATAGCATCCGATATTGTTCCAATTATTGATGAAAATAGAATTCTCGCACATTATGGTTTGATTCAACTTAATAAAGATCCGCGCGAAGGATTAAAATCTATAATTAATTTAGCCGGATTAAAAGAAAAAAGTATTACTGTTGATGATATTGTTTTTAAAATTGGTCCAAGAATAAATGCAGCAGGAAGAATGGAGTCTGCAAATGATGCAGTAAAATTATTACTTGCTAATAATTCGCGTCAAGCTAAAGTTGCTGCAAATTGCGTAAACTATTTTAACGACGCACGAAAAAATATAGATCGAACAATTACTCAAGAAGCATTAAGTATGCTTGCTCAAGAAAAAGAGCAAGGTTCTGAGAAAAAATCAACAGTGCTTTATAATTACAACTGGCATAAAGGAGTGGTTGGAATTGTTGCCTCACGCTTAATTGAAACCTATTATCGACCTACGGTAGTTTTAACAGCATCGAATGGTTTAGCAACAGGATCGGCACGATCTG
>Ga0209633_10004801_pt1 | contig 12071 bp, 11 predicted proteins | sample Cruoilmetagenom1_FD_187290 | JGI IMG/M metagenome (GOLD analysis project Ga0209633, IMG submission 187290) | Oil polluted marine microbial communities from Coal Oil Point, Santa Barbara, California, USA - Sample 1 (SPAdes) (version 2) | ecosystem: Environmental > Aquatic > Marine > Oil seeps ... | reverse complement strand
GAAATAATTATGATGGAAAAAGTAAAGACGATATAATAAAATTGCAAATTTTCACATCAGAAAAAAAAGATGGTAAATGGGGTGACGCAATTCCTGTACATTTTAATAATAATGAATATTCAGTTGGACATCCTTCATTAACTGCAGATGGGACGAAAATGTATTTTGCTTCGGACATGCCTGGAGGTTTTGGAGGTGTAGATATTTGGGTAGTTGATAGATTAGGAAATGGTAAATGGGGTATTCCAAAAAACTTAGGAAATGTCGTAAATACTGAAGGAAATGAAATGTTCCCATTTATACATGAAAATGGAATATTATTTTATTCATCAAATGGATTATTAGGTTTGGGAGGCTTAGATGTTTTCTATACAAAATTAGATGGAGACAATTATCTGCCACCCAAAAATATTGGAGTTCCAATAAATAGTAGTTTTGATGACTTTGCACTTGTTTTTAATAATAAAATGAATGCAGGTTTCTTTTCATCAAATAGAGAAGAAGGTAAAGGGGATGATGATATTTATTCATTTAAGCTTTTAAAAGATTTAAAATTTGATATTATTTTAAAAGGAAAAACTGTTGATGAAAACAATAATATACTTGCAAAAACAAAAGTTACTTTATTTAATGAGGATGGAAAGGAAATAAAAAGTGTTAATACTAACGAAAATGGAGAATATAGTTTTATTGTAAATGATAAAGCAAATTATAAAGTTATAGCTGAGAAAACAAATTTTAATTCAGTAGAAGAAAATTTTAATATTGCAGCTGAAGATAATGAACCCAAATTATTAATTCTTGAAAAATTATCAGCTTATAATCTTTTGTGTAAAATAAAAGATAAAGAAAATGATTTACCATTGTCCGATATAAAAGTTACTTATTTAGATAGTAAAACAGGAATAAGTAAAATTATTAATACAAAAGATAAGTCTGATTTCTTAATTAAATTATTTGATTTTAAACTCAAGGATAGTTTAGATTATACATTTACTTTTGAGAAAGAAGGATACGCAACAAAAAGTACAACATTAAAAGATATTATTTTAGAATCAGGAATGTATGAGTATAATGTTGATATGCAAAAAGTTGAGATAGGTGAAGATTTAGGTAAGATAATAGAAATTAAACCTATATATTTTGACTTAGATAAGTCATTTATCCGACCAGATGCAAAAGTTGAGTTAGATAAAATTGTTGCTATTATGAATGAATTTCCTAATATGGTTATTGAGCTATCTTCACATACCGATTGTAGGGCAACATCAATTTATAATCTTAAATTATCAGATAGAAGAGCAAAAGAATCTGCAAATTATATAAAAAAACGAATTAACAAACCTACAAGAATATCAGGAGAAGGTTTTGGAGAAACAAAACTTGTAAATGATTGTGGGTGTGAAAGTAATAAAGGAAAAGGAATAGATTGTTCTGAAGAACAACATCAAGCAAATAGACGAACTGAATTTAAAATTATTAGGAAATAAAGTTGTGAAATATAAATTAAGAAAGCCGATGTAAGTCGGCTTTTTTTCGTTTATAATTGGTATTACTTAATATTTTCATCTTCAATGAAATATTTAATTGATGTGAAATTATCATCACTAATTGTAGGCTCTGAGAAATCAGAAAAGTCATCATCTTCAAGTTTTGGTTCAATTATTTCAGAGTGTTTTTTGTTTGCAAAAGCTAATGTTAATATTAAACCTGTAACTGCACCAAATAAATGTCCCTCCCAAGAAATTTCTGGTTTTAAGGGTAATATTCCCCAAACCATACTTCCATATAAAAATATTACAGCAAATGATATTGCTGTTAATGCTTTGTTTTTATGAATTAATCCAGAAAAAACAAGAAAAGATGCTAAACCATAAATTATTCCACTTGATCCAATGTGGTATGATGATCTCGCAGCAAGCCAAACCCAAAATCCTGAGAAAAAATACAAAAAAAGTAATACTTTAAAAGCTTGTTTCTTATAGAAAAAGAAAAGTGATGTTCCTAAAGTAAGGAATGGTAATGTGTTTGAGAAAATATGATTAAAATCTCCATGAATAAATGGAGCAAAAAATATACCCCAAAAGCCACTTAATGTTAATGGGTAAATTCCATATTTGTATAAGTGTAGCTTGAAACTAAAATCAAAAATCCAAACTACCCACATAATCAATAAAAAAAACATTGGAGGTATTAAGCTGAATTTTAATCTTTTTTTCTCACTTTTATTCATTAATTTTGCCTTTATGCAAAAATAGAATAAAAATATTATTCTATTGTTAAATTGCTATATTGTTAATATTATAGTTTGTGAAATTAATCATCTAGTATTATAATATAAAAGCAATGTAAAAATGTAATAATTTAATAATTTAGAAGATGAAGTTTGAAATTTTAAAGAAAGATCCGATAACAAAAGCAAAAATAGGAAAGATATATACTGAACATGGAATTATAGAAACACCTATTTTTATGCCTGTTGGGACAGTTGGTTCGGTAAAAGGTGTTCACCAAAGAGAACTTAAAGATGATATTAAAGCACAAATTATACTTGGAAATACTTATCACCTTTATTTGCGACCAGGAACCGAAACTTTAGAAAAAGCTGGAGGACTTCATAAATTTATGAATTGGGACAGACCAATTTTAACTGATAGTGGAGGTTATCAAGTTTTTTCTTTGTCGGATATTAGAAAAATAAAAGAAGAAGGTGTTACATTTCGTTCACACATTGATGGTTCAAAGCATTTATTTACACCTGAAAGTGTTGTAGATACTGAACGGAAAATAGGTGCAGATATTATTATGGCACTTGATGAATGCCCACCTTTTCCATCAGATTATAAATATGCAAAAGATTCAATGTATCTTACACATCGTTGGCTTGAAAGAGGTATAAAATATTTTGATAAAACTGAAGGTTTATATGGGTATAAACAAGCATACTTTCCTATTGTTCAGGGAAGTACATATAAAGATTTGCGGATTCAATCTGCCGAAACAATTGCATCTTACGAAAGAGAAGGAAATGCAATTGGAGGGCTTTCAGTTGGAGAACCTACTGAGGAAATGTATGAAATGTTGGAAATTGTAAATAATATTTTGCCAGAAGATAAACCTAGATATTTAATGGGAGTTGGAACACCTGAAAACATTCTTGAAGGAATTGCTCTAGGTACAGATATGTTTGATTGCGTTATGCCAACCCGAAATGGGAGAAATGGAATGTTGTTTACCTGGCAAGGGCGAATTAATATTAAAAATAAAAAATGGGAACAAGATTTTTCACCTCTTGATGAGTTCGGAACTTCCTATGTAGATTCTTTTTATTCAAAAGCTTATGTTCGGCATTTAATGAAAGTTAATGAAAGGCTTGCAGCACAAATTGCAAGTATTCATAATTTAGCTTTTTATTTAGATTTGGTAAGAGAAGCAAGAGAGCAAATTAATAATGGATCCTTTGCACAGTGGAAAACATCAATGGTAAAACAATTGGCTCAAAGGCTGTAAATAATTTCAAGTTTCAAAATCTTAAATAAAAATGCGAAAAAGATATATAAGGCTTTTAACAATAATAATGATTATTACCGTAATCTTACTGATTATGGTACAAGCTGCTTGGGTAGATAAAGCAATGATTATTGAAAAAACCAAATTTGAAGAGTCTGTAAATAAAGCATTATACGAAGTTGTAAAACTTACCGAAAAAAGAGAAACAATTCTTCAAATAAGTGAAACTTCAGTTCCTTTTAGTAAAGATAGTTCAGAATTAACTAGAAGTAAATTCTTATTTGAGGAAAATTTTGTAGAAAAAACAGAAAATGATTCAGTACACAAAGAACAAAAAATATATTACTTGCAAGGAGATTCTTTATATCAAATTGAAGCTGCATCAAAAGATACAATTGGTAGCTTTAATGAATTTACACAAGAAGATTTAAAAGAAAGAATTATTGGAAAAATAAGTAAGAAAACAATTTTTATTCAAGAAGTTTTAAATAAAATTATTGCAGGAGAAACTCAAATTGAAGATCGATTAAAAGCAGTGCAATTTGAAAGTTTAATTAAAAAAGTTTTTGAAAAAAATGGAATTTCAGATAACTATTTTTATGGAGTTAAAAATATAAATAATGAATATAAAATAAAATCTGAAGGTTTTAGTTTGGATTATGTTAAGGAAACTTTTGAAATTCCTCTTTTCCCAAATGATGTATTATCAACAAAATATTTTTTAGTTGTTTATTTTAAGAATAAAAATGTTTTTTCAGCTAAAAGCATTCCTCAAGAAATGATAATTTCAATTATTATTACACTTATTATAATGATAACTTTCGCATTTATTATATACTTAATACTTAAACAAAGAAAATTATCAGAATTAAAAAATGACTTTATAAATAATATGACGCATGAGTTAAAAACTCCAGTTTCAACAATTTCTTTAGCATCGCAAATGATAAGTGATGATACTTTAAATCTGCAAAAAGACAAATTGAAATCTATTTCTAATATAATAAAAGATGAAAGTAAAAGGCTAGAGTTTCAGATAGAAAAAGTTTTACAAATTTCATTATTTGAAAAAGGCAATATTCATTTTAATATGCAAGATGTTGATATACATAAAATTATTGAGCTTGCAGTTTTAAACACAGATATTAAAGTTAAGAATAAAGGTGGGGATTTAACTTTTAATTTAAAAGCAAAAGGTTTTATACTCAAAGGAGATAAGTTGCATTTAACAAACATTATTTTTAATCTTTTAGATAATGCTGTAAAATATTCAAAAGAAAAAGTGCCACCAAAAATTAATGTTTTAACATATAATAATGAAGCAGGAATTCTTATTGAAATAACTGATAATGGAATAGGAGTTAGTAAAGAAAGTCAAAAAAAGATTTTTAATAAATTTTACAGAGTTCCAACAGGAAATGTTCATGATGTTAAAGGTTTTGGACTAGGTTTAAGTTATGTTAAAAGAATAGTACAGGAGCATAAAGGTGATATTTCAATTAAAAGTGAACTTGGAAAAGGAACAAAATTTATTATATTTATACCCAGAAATTGATTATTGAATATTAAGTAATATATTATTTTTTAAGCAAAATGAACAATATTTAACTTTTGTTTAGTAATAAATTAATCTTGTGTGAGTTATTTGTAAAGCTATTTTGTTGAAAATAGTTGAAAGACAATAAAATATTATCACATCACAAACACCTAAATATGAATAAAATAAAAATATTATTAGCAGAAGATGATTTAAACTTAGGGTCATTATTAGAACAATATCTTGTAGCAAAAGATTATGAAACTGATTTATTTGCCGACGGTGAAGCTGCATATAAAGGTTTCTTAGAAAATAATTATGATTTGTGTATTTTAGATGTTATGATGCCAAAAAAAGATGGTTTTGAATTGGCTCAAGATATAAAATCTAATAATAATAATATCCCTGTAATTTTTTTAACAGCAAAAGTTCTTAAAGAGGATGTTCTGGAAGGATTTAAAATTGGTGCAGACGATTATATTACAAAGCCATTTAATATGGAAGAATTATTATATCGTATTGAAGCAGTTTTGAGAAGATCGGGTACGGGAATAGAAGATAAAAGAAAAACATTTAAAGTAGGGAGCATTGTTTTTGATTCAAATACACAAACGATAAAATTAAAAGATAGTGATAATGTTGTTTCAAAATTAACCTCAAAAGAATCTGATTTATTGAAATTATTATGTCAACATCAAGATACAGTTATGAAAAGAGAGCATGCATTAAAAACAATTTGGAATGACGATAACTATTTCAATGCCAGGAGTATGGATGTTTATATTACAAAAATTAGAAAACACTTAAAAGTTGATCCAAGAATAAAAATAATCAATAAACATGGTGAAGGCTACAAACTAATAGTAGAATAAAACAACAAATCATCACATCATCAAATCAACCAATTAACTAATCATCAAATCAACTAATCAATATGCAAATAGTACAGATTAAAGCAAGACAAATATTAGATTCAAGAGGAAACCCAACCATAGAAACCGATGTAATAACTTCTAGAGGTGTTTTAGGAAGAGCATCAGTTCCATCAGGAGCATCAACAGGAAAATATGAAGCAGTAGAGTTGCGAGATGATGATAAAGGGATTTATATGGGTAAAGGAGTTTTGCGTGCTATTGCAAATGTAAACAAAATTCTTAATGAAGAATTAAAAGGTGCTTATGTTACAAACCAAAGTGGAATTGATGCAGCAATGATTCAACTTGACGGAACTCCAAATAAAAAGAATCTTGGAGCAAATGCAATTTTAAGCGTTTCACTTGCTGTAGCTAAGGCTGCTGCAAAATCTTCAGGGCAATCACTTTACAGATATATTGGTGGAGTTAATGCAAACACACTTCCAATACCAATGATGAATATTTTAAACGGAGGAGCTCATGCTGACAATCTTCTTGATATTCAGGAGTTTATGATAATGCCAGTAGGTGCAAATAATTTTAGTGATGCTCTTAGAATGGGAACAGAAGTTTTTCATCATTTAAAAACAGAACTAAAAAAAGGAGGTCATTCCACAAATGTTGGTGATGAAGGCGGATTTGCACCAAACCTTAAAACTCATGATGAGGCTATGGAATATATTTTAAAAGCAATTGAAAAAGCCGGATATAAAGCTGGTGAAGAAATTGTAATTGCCCTTGATGCCGCAGCTTCTGAATTTTATAATGAAAAAAAGAAAAAATATCATTTCAAATCTACTAAAAAATATTTAAGCTCTGAACAACTTGTTGATTATTGGGATAAACTTACTGAAAAATACCCAATAGCATCAATTGAAGATGGACTTCATGAAGATGATTGGGATGCATGGAGAATGTTAAATGAAAAAATTGGAGAGAAAATACAAATTGTTGGTGATGATTTATTTGTAACAAATCCTGAACGACTTCTAAAGGGTTTAAATGAGTATTCGGCAAATGCAATTTTAATAAAACTAAATCAAATAGGTACTTTAACAGAAACTATTAATGCTGTAGATTTAGCAAAGAAAAACGGTTATAACACAATAATAAGTCATCGCTCTGGAGAAACCGAAGATACCACAATTGCAGAATTAGCAGTAGGTTTAAATGCAGGACTTATAAAAACAGGTTCACTTTCCAGAACAGATAGAGTTGCAAAATACAATCAACTTTTGCGTATTGAAGAAGAGTTGGGAGCATCTGCTCGCTTTGGAATTGTTTAATTTGAGTTTATATAGATGTTGGTAGCTATAAAAACAAAAAAAATCCCAACTACATAAAATAAAAACACAAAAATATGTTTCCTTTTAGGGAAATAGCGTTATCTTTGCAATAAAAACTAATGGATGAACAAATATGAAATAAAGTTCTTGGAACAGGTAAAAGTATTCCTTGATAAGCTTGATGACAAAACTAGGGAAAAAGTAATTTTCAACATCTGGAAATCAAAAAAAGTAAATGACCCGGAATTATTTAAAAAGCTACCAGGAGAAATCTGGGAGTTTAGAACAAAATATTTGACAAAACAGATTAGATTATTAGCATTCTGGGACAAAACTGATAAGACTGAAACATTGGTAGTTGCAACAAACGGTTTTATAAAGAAAACAAATAAAACACCAAAGGGTGAAATTGAAAAAGCAGAACAAATAAAAAAAGAGTATTTTGAAATTAAAAAGGAGGGAAAATAACATGAAAACATATTCATTAGACGAATTGACGGATAAATATATAGGTGAAAAAGGTTCACAAGAAAGAGAATTATTTGAGTTTGAGTTAAAAACAGACATTCTCGGAGAAATGATAAAAAAAGTGAGAAAAGAAAAAAATCTCACACAAGAGCAACTAGGAAAACTTATCGGAGTTCAAAAAGCTCAAATCTCTAAAATAGAAAATAACATAAAAGATGTAAGATTTTCTACAATTATGAGAGTTTTCTCTGCATTAAAAGCATCTGTAAAAATGAGTATTGACTTTAATTCTAAATCTCATTTTGAAATTGCATAAATTGAAAACAGCTGGCAACAAACAAATAAACAATATGTGGTTGAGCAGTAAACCGCAAGGACAAAGGGAATTTGCTGGGTTGCAAAAATTTTAAATTTGTAAAATAAATAATAAGGCAAAAATTTGTGCTGTGAGTAAACCGAGAAATTGTCAAAGTTGTGGAATGCCATTAAAAAAAGATACCAATGGAGGAGGAACAGAAAACGATGGTTCAAAAAGTGAAAAATATTGTAGTTATTGTTATGAAAATGGCAAATTTATAAATCCAGATATAACAGTTGAAGAAATGAAAACATTAGTTAAGGGGAAATTAAAAGAAATGAGATTTCCTGGATTTATTGCTGGATTATTTACTAAAGGTATTCCAAAACTTGAACGATGGAAATAAAAGTTTGTATGAATAATTATATAAATGCAAAAGCACCAAAGTTGCATAATTTATAAAATAAGAACTTCATAAAGTTGAATTCACAATAGCATATTTTTTATTTGATCATTATCACAAATATATTTTCTCAATTTAATATCTTCTTTTACAATAGTTTTTAGATATTTGCAAATTATCGAAATAAAGACATAATTGTATGTATAAAATTAAAATATCAATATTACTTTTAATAGTAATATCACTTTTTTCTTGTAAAAATAATAACGAAGAAAAAACTAAAAAAGAAGAAATAAAAGTAGTTCCAAAGCCAATCGAAAAAATATTCTCATATCCAAAAGATGATTTTATCATTTCTTATGACACTATTAGAGAGTATGACACTTTTGGTAAAATATTGAATAAATATAATTTACCAAATTCTAAGATTTATCAAATTACACAAAGTATAAAAGATAGTTTTGAAATAAAACGTATAAAACTTGGTAAACCTTTTATAATGTTGAGTAAAAAAGAGTTAGGAGATAGTTTAGCTTGTCCAAAAGTTTTTATTTATCAGCATAATTTAATAAATTATACAATTGTTGATTTTCAAGATTCTGCAAAAGTAATTAAATTTAAAAAAGATATAAGCATTAAGAAAAGGACTGCTAAAGTTACTATTACCAAATCATTATATCAAGATATTTCTGATCAAAATCTTAGTCCTAAATTAGCAATGGAGTTAGGTGATATTTATGCTTGGACTGTCGATTTTTTTCATCTTAATAAAGGTGATGAATTTAAAGTTATTTATGATGATGTATTTATTGACGATACTGTATATACTGGTATAGGAACAATTCATTCATCTTTATTTAAGTATGGAGGTAAAGATTTTTATGCTTTTAGGTATGCAATAGATTCTTTAGGAAAAAAAATTGGTTATTATGATGATAATGGAAGAACACTAAGAAAACAATTTTTAAAAGCTCCAATTAAATTTGGTCGTATAAGTTCTCGTTATAACCCTCATAGATTTATTAAATTATATGGTAGAGTAAAACCTCATTTAGGAACTGACTTTGCTGCACCTATTGGAACACCTATTATGGCAACAGCAAATGGAATTATTATTAAAAGAGCATATACCTCTGGGAATGGTAATTATATTAAAATTAAACATAATGCAACTTATAGTACACAATACTTGCACATGAAAGGATTTGCTAAAGGAATAAAAGTTGGTTCAGTAGTTACACAAGGACAAGTTATCGGATATATTGGTATGACAGGTCATACATCAGGGCCACATGTTTGTTATCGTTTTTGGAAAAATGGACGGCAAGTTGATGCTCTAAAAGAAAAGATGCCTCCAGCAAAACCAATAGATTCTATTTTAAAAGAAAAGTTTCTTAAAGATATTGCACCTATAAAATTGGAGCTTGACAGTATTTAGGAAATTATTATTTTTATTTAGGTGCAATTCTATAAAAGAAAATTCCAATAATTAAAAATATAATATTTGGTGTCCATGCAGCAAGCATAGGTGGTAAACCTCCTTTTAGTGTAAATTGTTCAGTTACTCTCATTAAAAAAATATAAGCAAAACTGAAAAATAAACCAATTCCAATATTTAATCCTGTGCCACCTTTACTTTTTCTTGAAGAAAGAGAAACTCCAATTAATGTAAGTATAAAAGTTGAGAAAGGAAATGCAACTCTTTGGTATTTCTCTAATAGATATGAATTCACATTGCTTTCGCCTCTAAGTGTTATTTCATCAATAAAATTATTTAGCTGATAATAATCCATTGTTGCTTTGTCAGTATCTCGCCTTTGAAAATCAATTGGTTGAATATTAAGAGCTGTGTCAAGAGACTTTCCTTTTATAATAATATCTTTATGTTTTCCAATTTTTCGAATATAATAATTTTGGGCTGTCCATTTTACTTTTGTGCTATCCCATTTTATCCTTTTTGCAATAAGTTTAGATTTTAATTTTGTTCCTTCAAAATGTTCTAATGCAAATTTATTTCCAATATTTGTATTTATGTTGAAACTTTCCATATACATATAAACTCCTGGGCTAATTTGCCTGTGAATATTTCTTTCTCCAGTGTAATATGTACCCCAAACGTATTTATTTTCAAAATCAATTCTGGTTTTATTTGCCGGAGGAATAACAAAATTTGTGAGGCCGTATGAAAGTGCAGCTAAAATTAATGCTGAAATAAAATAAGGAAACATCATTCTGTTAAAACTTATTCCATTTCCCAGTATTGAAATTATTTCGGAGTTCATTGCCATTTTTGATGTAAAGAATACAACAGAAATAAAAACAAATAAAAACATGAATAAGTTAATATAATAAGGGATGAAATTAATGTAATAAACAAATAATATTTCATATAACGTAATATCACCTTCTAAAAAATCATCTAATTTTTCAGTTATATCAATTACTATTGCAAGACTTATAATAAGAACTATTGTGAAAAAGAATGTTCCTAAGAACTTTTTAATTATGTATAAATCAAGAATCTTCATTATTTAATTTGGGTGTCAAAATGAATAATTTATAGAGGTTTTATTTTTGCTGAAAACAAAATTAAACCAATTTATGTAAAATAAAAAAAGCACCCAATAAACTTGAGTGCTTTTAACATTTATTAATTCAATTTGTTAATCATTATCTTTATTTCTTTTAACATTAGAAGATGTATTAATTTTATTTGCAGCAACTAAACTTGTAACCATATCATTTAACATAGAACTTGCAGCATTAGGATTATTTGGTAATAAAATTAAATTAGAATTTGTGTCAGCACCAATACTTTGTAGGGTGTCATAATGTTGTGTAATTACAATTAGTGCAGATGCTTCTTGTGAGTTAATTCCTGTTCTATTAAGTACATCAACACTTTCCTCTAAACCTCTTGCAATTTCTCTACGTTGGTCTGCAATACCTTTTCCTTGTAGTCGTTTGCTTTCTGCTTCGGCTTTTGCACGTTCTACAATTAAAATTCTTTGTGCATCACCTTCATGTTGTGCAGCAATTTTTTCACGTTCAGCAGCATTAATTCTATTCATTGCAATTTTTACTTTTTCATCAGGATCTATATCTGTTACTAATGCTTTTACAATATCATATCCATAATCTAACATAGCTTCTTTAAGTTCACGTTTTATAGCTAATGCAATTTCTTCTTTTTTAACAAATACATCATCTAAACGCATTTTAGGAACCTCAGCTCTAACAGTATCAAAAATAAAGGCTGTAATTTGTTCATGAGGGTTTTGTAATTTATAAAATGCATTATAAACATGGTCCCTTTGAATTTGAAATTGAACAGATATTTTTAAATGAACAAAAACATCATCTTGAGTTTTAGTTTCAACAATTACATCTAATTGCTGAATTCGTAAACTTACACGACCAACAACTTTATCAATAAAAGGGACTTTAAAATTAAATCCTGCACCATAATCTTTTGTAAATTTACCAAGACGTTCAACAACAGCAATTGTTTGTTGTTTAACAATAAAAAAGCCTGAAGCTATAATTGCTAATACAATAACAGCTATAATTATAAAGTTTATCATTATTTTTGTTTTTAATTAATTAAAATATGTTTTTTTCAAAGATACAATTTATTTTAATATAAAAAAACACT
>Ga0209633_10004799_pt1 | contig 12075 bp, 10 predicted proteins | sample Cruoilmetagenom1_FD_187290 | JGI IMG/M metagenome (GOLD analysis project Ga0209633, IMG submission 187290) | Oil polluted marine microbial communities from Coal Oil Point, Santa Barbara, California, USA - Sample 1 (SPAdes) (version 2) | ecosystem: Environmental > Aquatic > Marine > Oil seeps ... | reverse complement strand
TGATGTGAGTGACAAACGTTTCTTAGAAACTTTTAAACAATTACCTAGACCTGTTTGGCAGATATTATCAAAGCAAACATTCACAAAGATTTTTAAAGAGATAAAGAAATAATGAAGTGGTTATGGCTTGCTATATTTACTCTTGTGCTTATTTGGTCAGGTATAAAACCTCATGATTATTTCACGTGGTTTTTAGAGGTGCTTCCCGCTGTTATAGGCTTGGCAGTATTAGTGCTTACGCGCAATACCTTCCCATTAACACCGCTTGTTTATACTCTAATTTTAATTCACTGTGTGATATTGATGGTTGGTGGTCATTACACCTATGCCGAAGTTCCATTATTTGATTGGATAAAAGAAGCGTTCAATCAAACAAGAAATAACTACGATAAGCTTGGGCATTTTGCACAAGGTTTTATTCCCGCGATGATTGCGCGCGAAATATTAATCAGAAAAAATATTATTAATGGAAAAGCATGGCTGGCGTTTTTGGTGGTGTGTTTCACATTGGCATTCAGTGCTTTTTATGAATTAATCGAATGGTGGGTGGCATTATTGAGTGGAGAAGATGCAGAAGCGTTTTTAGGCACTCAAGGCTATGTGTGGGATACCCAGTCGGATATGGGCTTAGCACTGTTGGGTGCTATTGTGGCATTGCTGTTGTTGAGTTATTTACATGATAGACAATTAAGCAAACTTGATTGAGCTGTTCTATAGTTATGCGAGTATTGTTTAAATAGGAGAAAGTCATATGAAACAGCAGTTTCTAGAAATGCCCGATGAGAAAGGTTACTTTGGTGAATATGGTGGGCAGGTTATTCCGCCAGAACTCGTTGCAATAATGAATGACATTAATGATGCATACGAAGAGGTAAGCAATACAAAAGCATTTCAAGATGAGCTTTTAGATTTACAAATTAACTATATAGGTCGTCCTAGCCCTATTTATTACGCAAAAAGACTCACTGAGAAAGTGGGTGGAGCACGAGTTTTTCTTAAACGCGAAGATTTAAATCATACCGGCGCGCACAAAATTAATCATTGTATTGGCGAAGCTTTACTGGCTAAACACATGGGTAAAACCAAGGTGCTAGCTGAAACGGGAGCAGGGCAACATGGCGTGGCGTTAGCGACGGCTTGCTCACTTGTCGGAATGGATTGTGAAATTCATATGGGCGAAATAGATATAGAAAAAGAACACCCCAATGTTACCAAAATGAAAATCCTGGGTTGTAAATTAGTGCCTGTAAGTCGAGGCACAAAAACCTTAAAAGACGCGGTTGATAGTGCCTTTGAAGAATACCTAAATGACCCGGTAAATTTTTTCTATGCTATTGGTTCTGTGGTGGGTCCACATCCATTTCCTAAAATGGTGCGTGATTTTCAAAGCGTGGTCGGTATTGAAGCACGCCAACAATTTCAAGAAAAAGAAAATACCTTGCCAGACATTTTAATGGCTTGCGTCGGCGGTGGTTCAAATGCGATTGGATTATTTACCGCCTTTCTTGATGATGAAGATGTACAAATGATCGGTGTAGAACCAGCAGGCAAAGGACTCGATACACCTGATCACGCTGCCACGCTCACCAAAGGAACGAAAGGCGCAATACATGGTTTTGAATGTTATAACTTGCAAGATAACCAAGGAAATCCATTGCCAGTTTATTCAATTGCATCGGGTCTAGATTACCCTGGAGTTGGTCCGCAACACTGTTATTTAAAAGATATAAAGCGCGTACAGTATGTTACGGCAGATGATAAAGAATGTATGGATGCTTTTATGGCGCTTTCTCGTTTAGAAGGTATTATTCCGGCACTTGAAAGTGCGCACGCAATTGCTTATGCAATGAAAATGGCCAAAGAGATGCCTAAGGAAAAAACTATCTTGGTGAATCTTTCAGGTCGTGGAGATAAAGATGCTGATTTTGTAGCGGATTATTTGTCTCTGTAAAACTTGTTTTGTGCTTCAAAGCCCCAATATATGAGGTAGAAATAGTCAGTGATAATTGTGGCTTTTATTAAGTGCATTTTATTAATGATATGCTTTCAACCAATTTAAATTTAAATACAGGGTATATGATGGAAATCGAAGTAGAAGGTAAAACAATCCAATTAAGCGAAGCTGGTTGGATGGAAGATTTAAGCGAATGGACAGAAGCCATCGCAGAAAAGATTGCATCAGATGTTGAAGGCATTGATGAATTAACAGATGAGCATTGGGATATTATCAACCTAACGCGTAAAGCTTTTTACGATAATAACCAAGTGGCAGAGCCACGTAAATTCATGAAAATGATGAAAGCAGAGTTTGGTAAAGATCGCTCTTCAAATAAATATATTTTTACCTTTTTCCCAAAAGGTGGCTTGATTAAGTCTGCAAATAAAATTGCTGGACTGCCAAGACCTAAAGGTTGTTCATAGTCAGTCATTTAGAAACAACTTACACGTAATACTGATTGAAAAATACCGCTAACTCGAAAGGGCTAGCGGTATTTTTTTTGCTATGATGAAACGTGATGATCAATTGCGAGGAAGAATAATGTCGAAGGAACTGGAAACGATAAAACTACGTCTTAGAGAATTTGCCAAAGAACGTGATTGGGATCAGTTTCATTCACCTAAGAATTTTTCCATGGCGTTGATTGTAGAATGTGCAGAGCTAGTAGAACATTTTCAATGGTTGACAGATGAGCAAAGTAAACGCTTGCCAGAAGATACTCGAGAAGAAGTATCGCTAGAAATGGCAGATATTATGATTTATTTAATTCGCCTTGCGGATAAATTGGATGTTGATTTATTGGATGCTGTTGAGCGAAAAATGGAGCTGAATGCGATTAAGTATCCGGTTGAAAAATCGAAAGGTCTGGCTACTAAATATAATAAATTATAAAGAGCTTTGTAAGAGATAAATGACTTTCGTAAAATATCGTAAATAAATTGAAACACATTATTTATAAAATCACTTTCCTAATAGTGTTTACGTTATGTTTGTGGTTGCCCGCACAAGCCAATGCATTGGCTTGGCAGTCATTAAGTGTAGAGCAACAAAAAGTGCTAAAGCCTTTTAAAACTCAGTGGGGTACATTTCCCGAAGCGCGTCAAATAAAACTTCGAAAGGCAGCAGATCGTTGGAAGACATTGACACCCGAACAAAAAACGCGCTTGAAAAAACGTTTTAAACGGTGGAAAAACTCAGTAAAGAAGAACGTAAAATTGCTCGAAATCGCTTTAAGCGTTTCCGTAATCTACCTCCTAGACAAAAGCAACGCACCAGAAAACAAAGAGAATGGTTTAGAAATTTACCCCTACAGCACCAAGAAAAGTTACACAGAAATTTTAAAGCTATGAGTCCTAGTGAGCGACAAAATCTGCGTAAAAAAATTCGTAGAATGAGACCAGATAAACGTAAACAATTTATTAGGAATCTTGCTCGGTAATATTGTTTTGTTGTGAGCTTAACTACTGAGCAATAACGCTCAGAAGGGTTTATCGAGGGGGCAAATGCCGAATTCGAAGATGTTCAGTGCGCCTTACTGAGCGGCTGTTAAACACCCTATATTTTTAAGAGTATTGATTCTCTTCTTTTCTGAAAATTCTTGAAAAAGTCTTCTGAAAAAAACCACGTATCTTTTTCACTTGTTTTTCAGCAGGTCGTGGAATTTCGAATTCGTGGTTTATAATTATCTGCGCTTTTTCCAATACACTGATCCCAACCTTGTTAGGAATTGGCTTACCATTATAGAGTGATAGGTTTAGGCTCTTGCTAATGCTGTTAACTTCTTCTGATAATTCTGGGTATTTTTTTTTTATTTCTTGTTGGTATTCTTGTACCGTCCAGTTTTCTGATGATGGGCATTTATGTAGGATAAATATTTTTTGTATTGCTGCATAGCTGGTTTTGATTTGTTCTTTTGCGGTCTTTTTTTCTGCCTTTTTAAGTGTTCTTTTGGCTAGATAGTGAATAATGAAATAACGCAGATAATGGTAAGCGGTGTAAAGTACAACAACTAAAAGTAACAGTATCCAGCCATAAATGAGCAGCATGTATCCTGCCCAACTTAACCCTGCTTTTGTACTATTCCATGCTTTGTTTAAAATTAGGTTGAATTGTTCAAAGGCATATTTTGCAGTGTTGAGTAATGCCGTTGTTAAAGAGTTGGGATCAATAAGTTCTGAGTGATTAGAGCGTTCTTCCAAGTAGTCTTCAATCGATTCTGATACATTTTGTGTTTCAGATGGTTTAGGTAATGGGTAAGCAGGTGTGGCTTCATAGGTTACCCATCCGATACTTTCTACCCAGACTTCAGCCCAAGCGTGCGCATTTAGACTACGGGCTTCATAATATCCAGTAACAGGATTATATTCACTAACAGAGAATCCTGTTACTAAACGAGCGGGTATATCTTGTGCGCGCATTAAAGTGACCATTGCCGTTGCAAAGTATTCACAATGACCTAATTTTGTATCAAATAAAAATTCTTCAAGTGGGATTTTACCCTGAGAACTAAACACACTTTCCAGTGAGTATTTATAGTTTGAGCGTAAGAACTCTTCAACTTTTCCCGCTTTTTCTAAGCGATTAGAACTATTTTTGGTGATGCTTTTAGATAAGATTATAAATTGATCTCCAATATCATCGGGCAGTTGTGTATAACGCGAAAGCTCTTTGGCATCTGGCGCACTCATGGTTTGTATCGGGTCAACTGGGCGACCGCGTATTTTAAAGCCGTCACGTTCTACATTAAATGAATAGAATGTGTTTTTTCTCAAGGGCCTAGGCGCAGTTACTGCACCATAATTATTGATGGCTATCGCATTCCCTGGAAATTTCAAATCAGCCGTTGCAGCAGGAAGATACACACTGTTACTCGCAATATTAGCGACGACTGTGATGGTATATTGATCGTAAGGTGCTTTAACTTCGGGAGTGATGCTAAATTTTGCTGATTCTTGATCAAGTCGTGACTGTGTTTGATGTGTTGTTTTCCAACTTAAACCATCAAAATAATCAAAGACTTTTCCGCGTAAGTATTGCGGGTCTTTTCCTTCCATATAAAAAAGTAAGCGGTTGTAATTATCCTTAGCTGCTTTTCCGCCAGTGCCTTGATTGCTGTCTTCACTACTACTTTTATTAAGTGCTAATTCATCTGCAAACCCTTCGTAACTAAAAGCATTAGGATCATTTTCTTGTGGGTCTTCTGATTGTTCTGGTTGTTCAGAGCTTTCTGATTTTTTTTCTGACTCGTTCTTAGATTTATTCTTATTGCCTTTTTTGCCCTCTTTCTCCTTCTTTTTTGGCCAGTCATCTTTGGCTTCATATTGCCCGCCACCAGCCGGAAAACTTCCCCAGTGAATTGCATCAGGACGAGGTACAAAGAGGTATAGAGCTGTGGTGATTAATAGAATCGTAACTGTTAAAATTGTGATAGGTAGTTTGTAGGGAAAATCAGTCGTTACGTGTTGTTTATTAATTTGGCTGGTTACTTGTTGCTTGTTTTTTGTTAAATAAAAGTTACTAGCTAAAACAATAACGGCTGCTAAAGAAAAAATAATAAGATACACAATAAAGCTACTACTGCGACTGATAGATGCGGCGTAAAGCAGGAGAACAGTTGATGCGGCGAGTGAAAAATATAAGGAACGTTGTTTACCCAAAGAGAAGCTTAATCCAATCAGTAAACAAGAGAGCACGAGTAGTAAACCTGCCGTAAGATCACCGTTCATTATTTGATACAGAAAAATTGCCATGCCAAGTAGTGCAGCACCGTTAGTCAGTTGCTCGGGTAATTTGCTGTTTGGTTTATTACGGTACTGTTTATTACGGTATTGCCAACCAAACGAGAGGCTAAGCCCCAATAAAACACCCCAGAAGATCACTTGCATTAAGAGTTCTAGCGGGTTGGAACGTAGGCTTCCCTGAGCAACAATTGCCGCTAATTGTGTAAAAAATAGCCCGTAATAAACCGTGTGGTTATCCAGCGTGTAATTGTTTATTTTTGGGTTGTCGGATAGCATAACACTCACGAAAAAAGCTTCTTCAAATCACATCCACGGCTAATCTGCCAAGTGGTCATAAGGTTGTTTTCATTTTTTGTGGGATGATTTTTTTCTGTATTCTCGGTGCCATCTGTTTTTTGATAATCAAAGTCACTAAAGCTATTTTTATCAAATTTATAAATCAGTGGGTAAGCGCGCTGTGTCTGCAGCTCTGGAAGTAGGGTGTTGATCTGGTTATCATTCATGCAGTCAAATAGAACCAGTGTGCCACCACGACGATTATTTGCCAGACTTTGGCGAATGGTGTGAGAATAACTATAGTTGCCGTTATCTTTAAGCCAAGCCAAAGCCTCAAGCGCATTGCTCAGAGAGCCTGTTTTATTATCAAGCTCGAACGGTTCTTCACCCAGCCCATAAACTGAAAATGAATAGCGGTGATCTAAGGCGTACTGAATCAGCGTTGCGGTAATCTTGATAGAGTATTCCAGCGTGCTATGTTTGCCTTTGCCAAAATTAGCGGCAGGATTAAGGTCGAGTACAATATTTAGGTGTGTGGTGCTATTTTGTTGAAACTCCCGAACCACCAAGTCACCACGTTTTGCACTTGTTGGCCAATGAATATGGCGAGGACTGTCGCCGTGTCGATATTCGCGAATACCAATATATTCATCGTGTCCACCGGCTTTTGGGTTGATGTCTTCTTGCATAGCGCTATGGCTTTGATCTTTGGCAACCTCAAATTGATTCAAGTCCAAAGGTGCTGGATAAACCAAAATCGAGGATGGCTTTGATAATTGAAGAATTATACTGCTACTTGTCAACCCCAAAGGAAAACCTGTTTGTAGTTTGCATGAATCAATCGTGTAGTGACCGCGCGTATCACAGGGTAGTTGAATAGTATGTTGTGTGGGCTGACTGATTTTATGAATGAGCAACATTGCCTGTTTATTATCAGATAAAAAAGGAAAATCAGTCCAGCATTCAATCATATAGCGATTTAAAAAGCCTGTTTTATGGGTATTGACTATGAGCGGTATTACTTCCCCTTCGTAACCTTTTTCGGGTATGGAGAGTTCAAGCTCAATATTACGAATATTAAATTTTGGTATTTGCCAAGCGATAATAAGTGTGGCGATTACCAATGCATCCATCGCATAAAGCAGGGCGACACCACGATTCCAAGCGATGAAGAAAAGTAGGATAGCCACTGTAATTAAGATGCGTTTGAGTGATAAATATTTCTCTAATGTACTTAAATCAAGCAGAGCTTTACTGGATGATAGTTTTTTATCATCCTCAAAGTCTTCTTCTAGGAACTCGTGATTATTGATCGATGCCTGTTTCATTTTTATTAAAAATCAATCAGTTCCATGCCGCTGTTTGTTTTTTCTTTAACAGGTGTTTGTTTGGTATTTTCCTGAATGTCTGTTTTAGCCATTTTTTTGGTAGCTGTAGCGCTAGGAGCTTCCGGTTTTTTTGTTGGAGCATTGCCCATAGGGACTTGAATTTCTTTTAATATTTCATCGACAATACTTTCTGCACTTTGTGATGATATATGCTGAGGTTTTACCGCAATACGATGCGCTAAAACAGGTTTAGCGATTGATTTGATTGTTTGCGGGTCTACAAAACTTTGTCCATTAACTAAAGCCATTGCCTGAGCTGTTCGCATTAGGGCTAAAGAGCCACGCGGGCTGGCACCAAAACTCAATGATTTGTGTTGGCGGGTAGCTTGTACAATTTGAGCAATATAATTCACGACGCTTTTTTCGATATGGATATCGCGTACCATCATTTGTAATTTGGAAATATCTTTTGTATCAATAATTGCTTTGAGTGAATCTAAAGGCTGTTTAGTTTGCTGAGATTGCATAATGCTAACCTCATCTTCCAGTGAAGGGTAACCCATTGAAAGCTTCATTAAAAAGCGATCAAGTTGCGCCTCAGGTAGCGGATAAGTACCGTGATTTTCAATCGGATTTTGAGTGGCGATGACCATGTAAGGTGCTGGCAAACGATAGGTTTTCCCATCTGCACTTACCTGTCCCTCTGCCATAGCTTCAAGTAAGCTGGATTGTGTTCGTGGGGTAGTACGGTTAATTTCATCTACCAATAAAACATTCGCAAAAACAGGGCCGGGTTTGAATTCAAACTCTCGATTTTTTTCATTATAAATTGAAACACCTGTGATATCAGAGGGCAATAAATCTGGCGTACATTGCACGCGCTTGAAGCGACCTGCAATGGATTTTGCCAAAGAGCGTGCTAGAACTGTTTTACCTAAGCCAGGAACATCTTCAAGTAGTACATGCCCACCCGCTAATAAACTCACGACCAAAAGTTGAATAGAGTCTTCTTTACCAATGATGACGCGCGAGATATTTTCTCTTAATTGAGAAATTGTGTTTGAAATGGACATATTTAGCCTAATTTATTATTTTTATTGTTCGACAATAGTATCAGTTTATAGCTTAACCAAGGATGTATGTGGATTTTAGGGTTGCCTTAGGAAGTCCTGATTAAGTCGATTAGAAGTTAGCGCAGAAAAAACTGTCGCTATTTTTCATGAAGTGAGCCGTAATAGTTATTCTGCATTCGCTTTTAGGTCATTTGCAAGAAAAGCACTAAATATTGCGGCGATCTTCGTGGGAAATATCGGCTGTTTTAGCAAGCTAAAAATAACTGGACTTGATCAGGACTTCCCTTGGTTAATATCAGTTATCACCCAAAAGAATGCCTATTGTGAGTCCCTTTTTCTTTCTTAAAAACCTTAAAAAAGCCTCTAAATATAAAATATTATATGCTTAATTCATGACAATCAGCATTTTTGATCTTTTTAAAGTAGGTATCGGTCCTTCTAGCTCTCATACGGTGGGCCCGATGGTTGCTGCGCGTATATTTGTGCGTGGTTTATCTGATAATGGATTTTTAAATAACGTCGCACGAGTAAATGTGGCACTTTATGGCTCATTGGGTGCAACCGGCAAGGGGCATGGCAGTGGCAAAGCTGTGTTGCTGGGTTTAATGGGAGAGAAACCTGAGAGTGTGGATGTAGATGCAATTCCTGTTGTAATTCAGTCGATCAATGAGTCAAAGAGTTTGTTCTTAAACAAGCAAAGAGCAATCACGTTTGATAATGAAACTGACATGATATTCCACCGAAAAGAATCATTACCTTTTCATTCAAATGGAATGAAAATTGAAGCGTTCGATAGCGATGATAACTTGCTCGTTGAGAAAATTTATTATTCTGTGGGTGGTGGTTTTGTGGTCGATGAAAAGAGCGCCAATGCTTCACCTCTAAAACAAGACGAGACTCGTCTGCCTTATGCCTTTTCAAACGCTCACGAGCTACTCGGTTTATGCAAATCAACGGGAATGTCAATTAGCCAAATAATGCTCAAGAATGAAGAGGTTTGGCGATCAAAAGATGAAATTGTTTCGGGCTTATTATCCATTTGGCAGGTAATGCAAGAGTGTGTTGAGAATGGTTGTACCAATAACGGAATATTACCCGGTGGCTTAAAAGTAAAACGGCGCGCGGCTGATTTATATCAATCTTTAGAAGATGAAAAAACGCATGAATTCTTCAACCAAGGCAGTATGGATTGGGTGAATTTATACGCACTGGCGGTGAATGAAGAAAACGCGGCAGGCGGCAGGGTAGTGACAGCACCGACTAATGGCGCGGCGGGGATTATCCCTGCGGTGATGCTTTATTATAAAAACTTTTGTCATGTGTATGATAATCCTGAAAAAGGAGGCGAAGAAGGGATTGTAAAATTCATGCTAACGGCTGGTGCTATCGGACATATTATAAAAGAAAATGCTTCAATTTCTGGTGCTGAAGTGGGTTGTCAGGGTGAGGTTGGTTCGGCTTGCGCTATGGCGGCGGCAGGCTTAACTGAAGTGTTAGGTGGTACGCCAGAGCAGGTAGAAAATGCCGCAGAAATTGGTATCGAGCATAATTTAGGTCTAACTTGTGACCCGATTGGAGGGCTAGTTCAAATACCCTGTATTGAGCGTAATGCGATGGGTGCAGTGAAAGCCATAAATGCATCTCGCATGGCACTACGCGGTGATGGAAGCCATTATGTCTCGTTGGATAAGGTCATCCACACCATGCGTGAAACAGGTAAAGACATGAGCCTAAAATATAAAGAAACGGCGCGTGGCGGTTTGGCAATTCATGTGCTTGAAGTGCCTGTTAATATTGTGGAGTGTTAGGTTTTTTCTAAAACAACACTTTTAATACAACTACAACACTTCCAATTAAACACGGCAAAAGGATTTAAGGTCGTCTTGGAGCAACATATGGAAATTCACCCAGGTACTCTTTCTTCCACCAATTCCCTGTCTGTTTACGTTCTTCCCCATTGGTAAAATGATAGCGATAGACTAATACTCTTAAGTGTTTAGGTGGCTTGTTTTTAAACGGATTGTCTTTAAGCAATGCTAATACTTGCGGAGAACCTTCTGCTAGTCGTCGCATAAAGAGGGTAAACCATTGCATTTGACTGCTGGATTTTGGCGGTACAAACCAGATCATCCAATCTAAACGGGGTTGGTGTGGAACGATAAATTTGGGTCGTGCAGATAGATCACCGAGTTTGTAGCGGAATGTATAAGCTTGCCAATTTACCCCGTCGTATGAGCCTTCAACTTGCAATTCATGCCTTTCAACCTGCATGGTGGGGAAAATATGATAGATGTGTCCTAGTCCATAACTTCGTACCAGCATTCCACTTTTTGCTAACCACGGCGTAACTTTATTACCTGAAACCATCGAATAAAATAAGGGTAGGCTGGCGGAGATGATTAAAACGGCAGTGATCGCTGTAAAAAAAGTATTACGCCAGTTGTTTGGTTTTATTTTTGCCAGAGATGATTTTTTTGGTATAAAACGACCTACGATTTTATCATCAAGTAAAAATATACAAAGTATAATGGTCAGTAAATTAACAAAATTATGATTACTGGTTGCGATAATTAGCAATTGCATAAACAAGGTTACACCTGCAGCAATTAATCGAAATCGTCTTGGTAAGAAAATAAAAAATGGAATGATGAGTTCTGTAAAAAAGGTAAATCCTGTACCTGTACGTAACATCCATTCGGGTAGCTGATGGAAATACCAAGAACCCACATGGGGTAGGGGCTGTGTTTCGAAATAATAATTTAATGCTGTAAAGTTAGACCATGATGCATCTTCACTCGCAAGCTTTGAAACTCCCGACATGAAGCGCAGGCGAAATAGTAAGAAATGAAATAGAAATATTAATAAATTACTTGCTCCACTAACTAAAAAAATGGCAAGAAAGCCACATTCTAATAATAAAGTATCCCATTGAAAATTAAGAAAGGTTTGTCCTGCGTGATAGAGCGACAAATAGAGTATAAACAGTGTAATTAAAGAACCTCGTTGCCATCGCCCAAAAAATAACAGCACAGAAAACGCGCAACCTAAAATGGTGACGGTATGCAACGCAAGATTATTAGAAGAAAACCAGAATAGCGTTGGCATTTTCCACCATGCGCTTGTACCTTGGTGTTGGTAAAAATTATCAAGTATGTTTTGGAAGGGTAAAATGCCGTTTGGACCGACCAGCCCCGTTACCTGTACCGCCATAGAAAGAAAAGCGACAAAATAGATAAGTGCAAGTAACTTAAGAAATAAGTAACTAGTGAGTAGGTGGTTATCTGCTGGTTTTAGTAGGTTTTTAAAAAATGACATTTGAATTCCTAAAAAGTTTAATTCAAGTGTAGTCAAAACTTAAGGAAACACTGATTAAGTCCCATAAAATTCTGTAAGCCTCTAGGGCATCATATCCTAGGCGCACTTTGAAATGAATGCTAATTGCCTTCATGAAAAGAGCAACAACGGAGATGATGCCCTAGAGGCTTACCCCTTTTATTGGCTAACGCGGCTTAGCCAAGTTCCCAAGTTCGAGATATTTGTTTTTACCATAGAATAACTATTCAAAAAAAACAAATATCTCGAACTTGGAAACTTGGCGTTGCCAGAATTTATTGGACTTGATTAGTGTTTCCTTTAAACAAGTATTAGGAATATTTCAT
>Ga0209633_10004798_pt1 | contig 12076 bp, 14 predicted proteins | sample Cruoilmetagenom1_FD_187290 | JGI IMG/M metagenome (GOLD analysis project Ga0209633, IMG submission 187290) | Oil polluted marine microbial communities from Coal Oil Point, Santa Barbara, California, USA - Sample 1 (SPAdes) (version 2) | ecosystem: Environmental > Aquatic > Marine > Oil seeps ... | reverse complement strand
CATTGACTATAGATACATAGATAGATACATAGATAGATACATAGATAGATACATAGATAGATACGATTAATCTGGAACTATTCTTGTTCCAGAATTGCCCTCCATAGCCTCAACTGCTCTGTTCAGAGAAGCGATGGTTGCCAACTTTCCCCCTCTTTCCAGGAATTTTATACATGCCTTAACCTTCGGTTCCATGGATCCTTTCAGGAATTGCCCTTCTTGCAGATGTTTCCTGGCATCGGTTAAAGTCATCTCTGAAATTTCCTTTTCATTCTTTTTTCCGTAGTTAAGTTTCACCCTTTCCACGTTGGTGAGCATCAAAATCGTGTCCACTCCAACGATCTCCGCAAGTTTTTCTGCTGCCAGATCTTTATCCACAACGGCTTCTATCCCTCTGTATCCTCTATAGTGCTCCTTACTCAAAATCACCGGTATGCCGCCGCCGCCCGAAGCGATAACAATTATTCCCGAATCGACCATTCTTCTTATACATTCACATTCCACATGCTCTACAGGCACGGGAGAGGGGACAACCCTTCTCCAGCACTTTTCGTTAGTTGGCTTAACTTTTTTTATGATGAAATCGGGATGCTCCCCCTTGAGTTTTTTCGCTTCTTCCTCTGTAAAAAAATTTCCAACGGGTTTGGAGGCATTCTCTCCAAAGAATTCCGGATCATTCCTGTTCACTATCACCTGGGTTATTACGGTACAAACAGGAATCTTGATTCTCAGATCGTTCAAATGATTTATCAAGCTCTGCTGGATCATGTATCCTATCTGTCCCTGGGTCATGGCTCCGAGGATGTCCATTCTTTGGGCGGGTATTCCATCTCCATCCTTTGCGCAATCCTGCTGAACCATAAGATTTCCCACCTGAGGCCCATTTCCGTGGGTTACTATAAGTCTATCATCCTCTTCCATTTTCTTAACTATCTGTGCAATAAGCTTTGCAGTTTGCTCACAGTTTCTAAATTGCTCTTTGGTTGTTCCTTTCTCCTCTGCCCGTTTAATTGCATTTCCTCCAAGAGCTATCAGCAATCTCATAAATGGAATCTTAATATGTATTAAAATAGTTTAGCCTTATAAGAGCGAAAAGTCTATGTAAGGGCTCCCGCAGGGTCAACAGAGCTGTTGTCAAAGTTCCGGCCAAATTTTTTGAGATCAAAAAGAATGATTGAGATCAAAAAGAATGATTGAGATCAAAAAGAATGACATCCAAAACAAAATAAAAATATAAATAGGCAAAAGCTGTTTATTGGAACTATGTCAAAGTATAAAATTGCATGGATGCCGGGAGATGGGGTGGGCAAAGATGTTTTGGATGCTGCAAAGATCGTTTTAGATGCGGTGGGCCTGGATGCGGAATATTTGCCTGGAGATGTGGGATGGAAGTTCTGGGTGAAGGAAGGAGAGCCCCTGCCAGAGAGGACCATTAAGCTTATGAAGGAAACCGATTGCGCTTTATTTGGAGCGATAACTTCTAAGCCATCGAATGTAGCTCAACAAGAGCTTTCTCCCCAATTAAAGGATAAGGGACTGGTTTACAGGAGTCCCATAGTGAGAATGAGGCAGCTGTTTGATATGTATATCTGTTTCAGGCCCTGCCATGCATATCCGGGAAATCCCCTGAATTACAGAGAGGGAATTGATCTGGTTATATTCAGGGAAAACACCGAAGGTTTGTATTCTGGAGTTGAATTCGAAAGAGTCCCGGAGGAAATGCTTCGGATCAGGGGAATGGAAAAAGTGCCTCCAGATGGTGCGATTTCCCTGAAAATCAATACGAGATGGAAGTCCGAAAGAATTTGTAGAGCTGCTTTTGAGTTCGCCAGAAAAAATAACAGAAAAAGGGTGACCTGTGTGCACAAAGCAAACGTGGTAAGAGCAACAGATGGGCTCTTCCTGAGTGTATTCAATCAGGTGGCAAATGATTACCCGAATATTAAGGCGGATAACGCAAATGTGGATGCTCTGGGGATGTGGTTGCTGAAAAATCCCTTAGACTATGATGTTCTGGTGGCTCCCAATTTATATGGCGACATCATCTCAGATCTCGCTTCCCAGATGGTTGGGGGTCTTGGATTTGGATCTTCTGGAAACATAGGAGACAAATACGCTCTGTTCGAGCCGTCCCACGGTTCAGCACCGAAGTATGCGGGATTAGCCAAGGTAAATCCCATTGCCACAATTCTTGCAGCCAAGCAGATGCTCGATTGGCTGGGTGAAAAAGAGCTGGGATCAAGGGTTGAGAACGGTGTTGCCCGGGTAATAAAGGAAGGGAAAGTGAGAACCTACGATATGAAAGGCAGCGCTTCAACCACCCAGATGGCAGAGACCATAGCGTCTAAGTTGCATTAGTTCATTGCTATCTGTAGCATTGAGGGGATTGAAAGGAGCTGATAGAAATAAGAATGAATGTTTATGTTTTGTCTTAAAGCGTCTGGATCTCTCTCATCTTTTTATCTATCTTTTCCAGATCTATAATCGACGCAAAAGAAACATACTTCTCCTTTGCTCTCCTCAAGTATTCCAGGGATCTCTCTTTGTCCCCTATCCTCGCATAGATCATGCCGATTGCTTCCTCCATGTGAGCGATTCCGTATTTGTTGCCGACCTCTCTAAAGAGAAATATTGCCAGACCATAGCTCTGGAGTGCTTCACGGTATCTTCGCTGTTCTTCGTTCACCCTTCCCCTCAAAGCGTAGGTTTCGGCTTTGTATCTCTTCGAATCTATCCTGCTCGAAGCGACATGGGCTTTATCGAGATAATCCAGCGCTTCATAGAAGGACTTTTCTTCTATACACACCTTGGCCAAACCGAGGTAAGTCCTCACGAGGATCTGCACCTCATCGATGTTTGTGGCCTCCTCCAGTGCTTTTTCATAATATTTCTTGGCTTCAGCCGTATCATTTTCGAGCATGGAGATGTCCCCGAGATTGATGTAGCAATCCGTACGAAAACGAGATCCCATATATCCCCTCAGCGCCATGGATCTCTCTATCGACGAATTGAAAAATTCTTTGGCTCTTTCCCAAGCACCGGTCTGCCGATAAGCCTCTCCGACGTTCAACTCTCCCCTTGCAATCCCCTCTTTATAACCGATCTCTTCGGAGATCTCTATTGCTCTGTTGAGTGAATCTATGGCTCTGCCATAATCACCGATCTCCATGTGGGCAAGACCGAGATTGTTGTTCGCCGCTCCCTGCAAAAATAGATCATTCATTTCTGTGGCCTTCTTCAAAAATAGCTCAAATCTCTCTTTTGCTTTTTCATACATGTCCTGGAACAGAAATAGACCACCCCACTCATTTTCGATAAGCAGTTTCATTCTTTCATCGAGCTCAATTTTCGATAATTCTTCAAGACATTCCTTTACTTTTTCAAGATTTGTGATAGATGAATAGTTCCTTTCAAGGTTGTATAGAAGATAGAATTTCTCTTTTTCATCCGGGATCTCTTTGATAAAATCTTCCAGACAGCTTATGGAGTACTCCAGTTTTCCTTCATAACCATAAATCAAGCTTTTCAATATCGTAATGATCGCCGGGTCGTCATCGATCTTTTCAAGTATCGTTCTGGCTTTAGCCGTATCGCCATCAACCATCGCTCTGAAGAACGGTTTGAATCTTTTATTAATGTCCAAAGGTATGAGTGAGAGCCCGATCCAGTTATAAACTGGATACTCTTTTTTCAGATCCACAATAATATATGACTTTGTATTGATATCTATTTTTCGGTTTTGCTCGAAAATTATTTATCCTTCAAGTGCCTATTCCTATCAAATTTATGAAAAGGAGGTAGATGAGATGGAAAAGACCAGTTTGTTAAAGAAAATGATCATGGAAAGGAAGGCGCTGATAGTTCCCGGAGCTTATGATGCTCTATCAGCAAAATTGATAGAAAGAACCGGGTTCAAAGCGATCCAGGTTTCTGGATTCGGGCTGGCTGCCTGTTATCTGGGCAAACCGGATGTTGGCTTGCTGACACAGACCGAGATGGTGAACTTCACGAAAAATATCGTGAATGCGGTCGACATACCCGTCATGGGAGACGCAGACACGGGATTTGGCAATGCAATAAACGCCATGAGAGCCGTTCAGGAGTTTGAGCAGGCTGGATGTGCTGGATTAAACATTGAGGATCAGGTGTTCCCGAAGAGGTGTGGGCACATGGAAGGGAAACAGATCGTACCTCAAGAGGAAATGGTAAAAAAGATAGAAGCGGCCTGTGATGCCAGAAAGGACAAAGATTTTGTGATTAATGCAAGAACGGATGCCATTGCCATATCCGGGATCGATGACGCCATAAAAAGGGGAAAGGCTTACGCTGACGCGGGAGCGGACCTGATATTCGTGGAAGCTCCTCAGTCCAAAGAGCAGATTAAAAGGATCGCAGAAGAAGTTGGTGCGCCAATTTCAATAAATCTCTTCGATTCCATTAAAGGAGGGAAAACACCCCTGATGACCTATGCAGAGCTCAGGGAACTTGGAGTGGCCAGAGTTTCTGTACCGGTTGGATCTATCTTTGCCGCCGTGAAGGGTGTTCAAAGCTATTTAGAAGCGGTCAAAGATGAGATAGCGCCGGGAAGGTATGATCTTGTTTGCAAATTTGACGAATTCAAGGAACTGGTGGGTCTGCCGGAGATGAAGGAATTGGAGAAAAGGTTCTTGCCAAAAGAGATCTACACAGAAAAATATAAAAGATAGGAGGTAAAGAAAATGGGAATGACACTGGCTGAGAAGCTGTTAGCGGGTGCTTCGGGAAAGAAAGAGGTGTCTGCTGGAGATCATGTCATAGCTAAGGTTGACGTTAGCATGGCCCCCGAGGGTACTGGACCGCTGGCGATAAAACAACTGCTAAAACTAACAGATAAGCCAGCCAACCCGTCGAGAACGATCTTTTTCATAGATCACACCGCCCCAAGCCCGAGCAAACAGACCGCAAATGCACACATCTATCTGAGAAATTTTGCAAAAAAGACCGGCTCAAACCTGTCCGAAGTGGGAGAGGGTGTCTGTCATCAGAGAATTGTCGAATCCTATGTTTCTCCCGGAGAGCTGTACATAGGAGCGGACTCCCATTCCTGTACGGTTGGAGCACTCGGAGCTTTCGGAACCGGAATGGGATCCACAGACGTTGGTGTTGCAATGGGACTCGGAAAAACCTGGCTCAAGGTGCCGTCGACCTTTAAAATAGAGGTTAATGGAGCCCTCCCTGAAGGAGTTTATTCAAAGGATCTGATGCTGCACATCATAGGGAATATGGGAGCGGATGGCGCAACCTACAGATCACTGGAATTCTGTGGAGAGACAATTGATAATATGAGTCTTTCCAGCAGGTTGGCCCTGACCAACATGGCTGTTGAAGCCGGTGCAAAGACAGGTGTTATAAAGACCGATAAAAAAGTGGAGAGGTTCCTTAAAGAACAGGGAAGACCCGAAAAATTCAGGGAGATAAAGGCGGATGAGGATGCCGAATACGAAAAGACAACAGAGATCGATGCTTCCAATCTTGAACCACTTATTGCGGTTCCGCATACGGTAGATAACGTCAAGTCCATATCTGAGATGAAGGGGACCCCCATCCAGCAGGTGTATATAGGAACCTGCACAAATGGCAGGCTGGAAGATCTCAGAATAGCGGCTTCCATCCTGAAAGGAAAGAAAAGACATCCTGACACAAGATTAATAGTTATCCCAGCATCCCGCCAGATCTATCTGGAAGCTCTCAGAGAGGGCTTACTCGAAGTTTTTGTCATGGCTGGAGCCTGTGTGCTTGGTCCAGGTTGTGGTCCCTGTATGGGAACGCATGAGGGTATCCTCGGTGATGGAGAAGCGTGCCTTTCAACCCAGAACAGAAATTTCAAGGGCAGAATGGGAAATCCGGAAGGTTTTATTTATCTGTCTTCTCCTGCAACCGCCGCCGCCAGCGTCATCAAAGGAGAGATAGCTGATCCAAGGGAGGTGATCCAATGAAAATGAAAATGAATGATCTGATTAAAGGAAGAGCATGGAAATTTGGACCGAACATAAGCACTGATCTGATCGCACCTGGTAGATATTTCCATCTGAGAGAAAATCTTCCGGAGCTTGCGAAACATGTGCTGGAGGATGCCAGAACCGATTTCGCCGGAAATGTAAAAGAGGGAGATTTTGTCGTCGCCGATAAAAACTTTGGACTCGGATCGAGCAGGGAACACGCTGCACAGATAATCAAGATCGCGGGAGTGAAGGTTATACTGGCGAAATCTTTTGCAAGGATCTTTTACAGAAATGCGATAAACCTTGGATTGGTCGCGCTGGAATGCGACACAGATCAGATAGACGAAGGTGATGAGCTGGAGTTAAATCTTGAAGAGGGAGTGATAAAAGATCTCACCAAAGAGACAGAGATAAAGACCGCCCCCATGCCAGAGATAATGTTGCTGATCCTTAAAGAGGGAGGCTTATTGCCGTATATAAAGAAACACGGAGATCTTCCGATAGTTTAGTTAGAACTAATAGGGTAGTTAGAACCGAACAGTAGCATGATCCGACTCGATTATACAGTAATAATCGTTGCTTGCATAAGTTCTGGAAATCCTTGAGGAGGTTACTAGTATTACGATTGTACACTCATCGGGGGGGTTGTCCAGATCTCTTGGCTCTATTGTTATAGATGCGCTGTAACTGCCTTTATCAAGAATGACAGTCTCAAAATCTGCGGCATCCCTCTCACGTAGAGTTTTACGCACACCCTCATGTATACTCGTGGGGTGATCTTCGTAATAATGATATACGTCTAATGAACGTATACCCCCGAACGCCTCACAGGTTGCTTTTGTAATCCTCCATCCCGGGCTCGTAACAAAGATTTTTCCTTCTTTTTCGTTGGTGTTAGAGGCGCTTTGAAGGCCGCAAACGATTGCTTTGACAATCACCTTTCGACCAGAAGAGTCTTCTATTGCGTATGCTCTTCCATATACGGTTGCGTCGGCTTGTTCCCTTTCACTATATCCCGTGGTCACAAAGAAAAAAGCCTCGTCAACCACTTTTTCGGTCGTTGCAATGGTGGTTCTGCCAAAGCCTACCAATGTCAACACCACCATCGTTACGAAAATGATCTTAACCTTATTTTCCATTTTTTTCACTTCCTTGCATTCACTGCCTTATGTTAAATATTTAAGATTAATCCTATTTATAATTTTATGTGAGCTTTCGAAGCTTTATTCACCATTTGCCAATGGACATACATATATTATTCATCAATAATTTTGGCAACATGCTCTTTTGCGAAATAGGCAAAAAGCATAAAAAGCATCTATGACAAAACAAATAACGCATATAAAAGGGGTGAAAAATAGAAAATGAACGACGGTAAAAAGAGGGACGAAGAAAAGAGGGACGAAGAAAAGAGGGACGAAGAAAAGGAGCTGATAAAAACAAAAGGACGCATAAAAACGCACACAAAGACACACCTGATAGTGTTAACACTGGTGATTGTCTGTGAACTTATCGGCACACATCAATACAAGGTGGGACCTGGAAGTATCGTGCTGCTACCCATGCTTTTTGCCGTTGTGCTGGGGTTGATCATTACTCCGGATGTCCTTGGGAAGCTTATCAAACCCCTAAGATCAATGGTATCGATGGAGGAGTGCAAACTGGCAACTCCCCTGCTCATAATTGCCCTTATGCCTCTTGGGGTGAAATATGGAACTCTGGTGGGCCCCGCAATTCCGATGATAATAAAAGCGGGCCCAGCCTTTATACTGCAGGAATTTGGAAACCTGGGTACAATATTTTTAGCTCTGCCTATTGCTCTGTTACTTGGCCTTAAAAGAGAAGCCGTTGGTGCCACCGTCAGCATATGCAGGGAACCCACCCTGGGTATCATAAGCGAGTACTATGGAATAGACTCTCCGGAAGGAAGAGGAATTCTGGGGATATACCTGTGCGGAACGATCTTTGGAACGATATTCTTTGGATTGTTAGGGGGTTTAGCCGTTGCTACGGGTTTACATCCTCTGGCGCTGGCCATGGCATGTGGAATGGGCAGTGCTTCCATGATGACAGCCTCATCTGCTTCCCTCGCTACCGCAGTTCCGGCTATGAAGGATCAAATCCTTGCTTATGCCGCAACCAGCAACTTATTGACGGGTGTAACCGGGATGTATATGGTGCTCATTATAGGGTTGCCTCTGGTAAACAAACTCTATGACGCACTTCAGCCGAAGATACAGGGAGGATCAAAAATACAGGGAGGATCAAAAATACAGGGAGGAAAAAAGAAATGAAATACGATGCAGAAAAGAACTTGGAACGTTTCAAGATGCTGATAATCGTGGGGATCATTACACTGGTGGGACAAAAAATTGGCTATGGCATCTCGCCAATTCGGGCAATACCTGGGATAATACTCTGCGTGGTGATCGCTTTGGCAGCGTTTGCACTTAAAGAAGTGGTACCCCTCAAGATCCCGGCCTTCGCCTATGCTTCCCTTATCGCATTGATACTGACCATGCCCTACCTTCCCACATCGGGCTTCATTCTCAAATACACGAATCAGGTGAACTTTTTGGCTACCACCACACCGATACTGGCGTATGCCGGGTTGTCCATAGGATTGCAGGTAACCAAAATGACAAAGATAAGCTGGAAGCTCATTCTGGTTGCCTGTGTCGTCTTTATGGGAACCTTCTTTGGATCCGCAATAGTGGCAGAAATAGTTTTAAAGATGCAGGGGATCATCTGATCCCTTTTATCTTTTTAAAGAGGGAGTGAAGTTGTTGATCCCTTCAATGATTGGAGGTTGTGTGACCCTTACAGCACTCTGTTGTAACGTAGACCTTTAAATGCAACTGCTGACAACAGGAGATTTCTAAGATGAAGTTTCTAATTTTATCGAAACATATTTAAAAGCACAGTTCCATAATAGAAACATGAAGCTGGAAGATGTTTACGGTTATATAGCCATGAACATGGAAAAGGGAAGAAGAGAGTTCACCCAGAAGGGGATATCCAGCAAACTTGGAGGCAGCATAAGTTCTGTGCACTATGCATTGGAGCCCATGGAGCGGATGGGCTCGATTACAAAGAGGAGCAGGGGATTTGAGGTCATAGACGCCAGGAAGTTCCTTGTCTACTGGGCATCCGTCCGCAGAATGCGGATAAGCTATTCTACCCATTGCCCTGAGCCCGCAGAGGAGATAGAGGCACTTATGCCATCAGTGCTCTTTACAACCTATTCTGGCGCTAAGTTCTATTATGGGATAGAGCCCGCAGACTACGGAGAGGTTTTTGTTTACGGTAATGAAAAAGAGGTCGAAAAGAGGTTTCCTGAAAGGGAAGGATCCAAAAACGTTTGTTGCCTGAAGCCACCTATTTTCTTAAGAGGGTCGTCAAAAACACCGCTCACCCTTCTCTATGTAGACCTCTGGAACACACCAACATGGTATGCAAGGGAATACCTGAGGGAAGTGGAGGTAAGATTGAATGAACTTCTGGAATGAGCCGATAGAGGAGAGGAGCTATTCTCTCTTGCTTCAGCTCAGGAGGGACTATGACTTCGTTCTGATAGGAGGGTGGGCAATATTCCTTTACACGAAAATGGCAAAGTCTAAAGATATTGACATTTTGGTAGGCTATGACGAGCTCTCCAGAATGGCTACCCGATTGCCGATAAAGAAGAATGACAGGCTAAAAAAATATGAGACCACAATAAGAGGGGTGTCGGTGGACATCTATCTTCCACACTATTCAAACCTTATAATAGCCCCTGAAGAAATCATGAAAAAAACCAGAGCTATCGAAGGTTTCAAGGTGCCGGAGCCCGAGGTTCTGCTTGCACTGAAGCAGCAGGCTGAAACGGAGAGGAAAGGGTCGGTCAAAGGGTTGAAAGACAGGATAGACATTCTCTCTATGCTTCTGGTATGTTCCCTGGACATGCAAAAATACGCAAAGTTCGTGGGCAAGAGCTACCTGAGAATGCTGAAGGAGATAGTACTCAAGGCAAAGGATGAATTTGACTATCTTGAAATAAGGAATCTGAGAGAGGTAAAGAAAAAAAGGAAAAAAATTCTGGAAAAGATCGACAGTGCTCTCCAGAATGTCTCGTAAACTATCTTTCAAAAGTTGATTTTACAAAATCAGAAAATATTTACCCTATGAAAAACAAGTATAAATTGTGACAAAACCCAGATGCGTTTATTACAAGGAATGCAAAAAAATAAAAACAGACGAGGAAAGGCTAATGTACTGCATTAAGGAAATGCACAAACAGACGTTTTATGGGTGCCCCTACCACTATCGACGCTTGAGGAGCGGTATTTACCACTGGGCATCCCTGTTGAACAAAGAAGATCTGGAAACGTTATAAATTTGCGGCATGTTTTCCTTTTCCTAAAGATCGCCGGGTCAGACCATCTATCTACCTACCTGTACGGTTAACCATGAAAAAGTGGATTGAAGTGAGTGATCTTACTGATCTTTTGCGTTTTAGTGCGTTTTGATCGCAAAATGAAATCTCGGGTAATTGTAAAAAGCAAAAGTTCAGTCAGTAAGAGCGTTCATATTCTTTTTTAAATGTAACTCTACCTATTTTTTGTTTGATTACTATTTCAAACTCATCAAAAAACCCAGCCCTACCCAACAAAGGAGGTATCTTGCTATCCCTTTTCATTAACACATGAATAGGAATCATAAGATTGTAAGTTTCATGCGCATTTTTAATGTTTATTTGTGCATTTGATTCTATTGTATCAATGCTCCCCCCTCAACTCCCTCGGTCTGTTCTACTGGTTTTGACAAATCAAGCCCTAAAATTTCAGCTATTTCAATAGGTAATAGAGAATAATCGGCTCCACTATCCAATAAGAACTCTATTTCTGCTGTTTCTTCATGACCTCTTACGGTAATAGGTATCCAAGGGCCATAACAGGTTGTTCCATCTGGTCTTTGGATTGTTTTGTATCTTAATCTGATCGGCATAACAAATTACTTTAATCAATATATACAATTCATTTCGCCAGGCACTCTTGCTATACTAATTATTTTATCAGGATACGCTTCTTTTACTTGTTTATACCCCTCTTTTATATCTGCGCCATGAAATGCTATTTTATCATCAACTATACATATCCATTCACCAATATATTCACTCAAATCTGTATTTATAAAACAATCAAACTCTTTACTCATTTTTCATCACCTTACCCTCTTCAATTAACATATATGGATTACAGTATGTATATATGTTACTGACTAACTGACCGATGTTTTGCATTTTTGAAGAATTTATACATACAACTATACCCCAGGAAATAAAAAGAGTGAAATGATAGGTTAGCAAAAAGCAAAAGTTCAGTGATCTTATTTAAAAAACCAAAAAAAGAAAAATAACCAGCGAAAAAAAAGGTGACATTCTCCCCGCACTAAAGTGCGGGGCTTCCATTTGGAAAAACTTGGATAAGGTGGTCTGATGAACTACACCTTGATTTCTGACACCTGGTAGTTTCAATGTCCGTGTCTCCCACAGTTCTATAAAATTTACCTTGACTCCAGAGATGCCCTCTTGGGTATCGCTTTCTGAAATTTGGTTTTTCTTTGAAGAGTTCATAAGATGAACCGCCTTTCAGCAGACGAAGTGCTTCAGAAACGCTCATCGTAGGGGATATATCTGCTATAACATGTATATGATCTGGCATCACAGATAGCTCCACTATTCCAATTCCATTTCTTTCAGCTACTTTTCTCAGAATTTCTTCGCAAAGTTTTTTCTTCCTTCCTAAACATCTTATATCTATACTTTGTACACCATTCAAGGTGGTATAGATACGACCGAGACTAAAGCTCGGTCTATAGAACGAGTTTTAACTCGTTCGTATTCTGTCCAATCCGATGGCTACCACTAACTAAATCCATATGCGCGCGCATCGGGCAAGTGCTCAAGCCTGCCCATATCTAAACTGCTTCCTAAAAATATAGTTTGTTCTAACCTTAACTCCGCTTAAATAGGGAATAGCTTCTACCTGCACCCCACTTTATACTGATCTGGGTTTGGACTAACGATCGATAGATTTATAAATTTATATTCCCTA
>Ga0209633_10004797_pt1 | contig 12076 bp, 13 predicted proteins | sample Cruoilmetagenom1_FD_187290 | JGI IMG/M metagenome (GOLD analysis project Ga0209633, IMG submission 187290) | Oil polluted marine microbial communities from Coal Oil Point, Santa Barbara, California, USA - Sample 1 (SPAdes) (version 2) | ecosystem: Environmental > Aquatic > Marine > Oil seeps ... | reverse complement strand
TAAGCGAAGCGCACGACCAGGCTAGTTAATAAGTTTTTTTAAGCTGTCATTAGAAAGTGTAATTTTATTATTATCAGTTATTGCTATCCATTCTCCGGTTTTAAGTAGATAGAAGTTAAAAAGAAGCTTTCCGTTTATTGTATTCCAAAAAGATAAGGATGAATCTGTATTCAGAGCGACTAAAAGATCATTATTGACATATAAAGTTTTTGGTATATGATTACTATTACCCATATCTGTAAAGCCATCCCATCCATACATAATAAGACCACTATTACCAATGGAAAGATATATCCTAGATTTAGATTCATCAACAACAAAACTGCCTGTCTGATCTTCTCCTGGAAATGTCATAATTGTATCAGTTAGTTCCCAGGAGCTGCCTGTATGTGCTTTAAGGACAGTTAACATACCGCTTTTACGCTCCTCAAAACCAAGGGTGTACAAAGTTCTGGTTATATTATCATAATCCATTTTAAAAATAATTATATTACTTTCTTCTATAGGAACCACTTCTTCTGTATTAGGATTAATATGGAGAAGGGGAGATTTTAGAAAGGTAGTTCTATTTCTTCCTGCTATAAGATTATTATTAAAAACAGATTCAATAGAGTTGATTCCAAAAGAAGAATACTTAAAAATAGTTTCGCCAGTATTGGAATTGATAATTTGACAGCTTCCATCTTTTTCAAGGGTAATAAATTTGCCATCTACATATTCAGCAGAAATGATAGAAGAAGAAAAATTGCTTATTAATGGTGTAAACTTACCTTTCCTAAAAATATTTAATTCACCTTTTTTGTTAGCTTTAGGATATAGATAAAAATTATAGTTATCAGTTACTATACCGGTTTCTTCCATATATTGATTATTAAATTGTTCTAATAGAATAGTAATTCCATTATTTATATTTTCCGGATTAACAAGTATATCAGTATCAATAGATATAATATTTTTATTAGTTGCTAATAAGAGTTTCCCATTTAATATTTTAATATCTGAGATTGAAGCAATTATATTTTCAGAGAAAATACCTAATATTTCTGTTCTTAAATTTAATGAAATAATTTCACCATTAGTTCCTGATAAATAAATTTCATTGTCTATAACCGTAAACCCGGAATCAGGTACTATATTATCAGGTAATTCAATTGTTTTCACAGGGATTAAAGTTTCTTTTCCCTGGGTTCTAATAATTTTTAAAATACTAACAGTATATTTATTGTTATTTTTTTGAAGAACTATTAACTCCTGTGCAGTATTATTTATTGCTGATGAAATAATACCGGTAGATTTTAAACTGAAAAGTTCTTTTCCATTGCGTAAATTTATTAAATACAGATTATCATTGTCTGCTGCTGTCATTAAAGCGCCATCTTCAGTCATTTGAATTGAATAAAGATCTCTGCGTGTTCGAATAGGGTCAGTTTTGATTTTACCATTTGAAAGATTCCAATATTGTATAGTTCCTGCCGGACTGTAAAACATTAATGTTTTTTCTGAGGCTGTTATATAAATTGATGAGACTATCCCGTAATCACCAAACATTAATGGTACTTCATATCCTTTCTCAGTATCCAGGAATGTGAGACTGTTCCAGTCAGTCTTACTGTAAACAATGTAAGTTCCCCCGGGACTGAATTCGATAAATAGGGGTAATCCCTGCATTTTGTGTGAAAATAGTTTTTTATTGTTTACAAGATCCCATACACTTAATTTAAAAGAAGATATTGTATCGGTTTCTACTACTGCAACTCTTGTCCCATCAGAATTTACGGCCATATTGCGTATTTGAAGATAAGATATTTGAAGTTTTTTTAACAACTCTTTTTTTTCTAAATCCCATACCATTAGAGTTCCTCTTCTATCACAGGTATACAATTTGTTACCAATACTTGAAAAATTTTGTACAGAATGACTGTGCCCGCTATTAATGACAATATTATCTGCACCGAAAGTATATAAAGTTATTAAAAATAACAGGGAAAATAATATTTTAGATTTATGCAATTTAATTTACCTCTGTACTAATTTTATTTACAGATCTATATGGGAGAGATAATAAACCCAAAATTTCAGGGTCTTTTAGCCTCTCATTTAGATTTTTATTGATACTAGTATATATATGTTCAGGTATCTTTGAAATACCTGTTTCTTTTTCTTTTAATCCAAAAATATGGAAAATAAGATTGTTGTTTTCCATATTAGAGAATAATATTTTTATATCAAGATTTGAATTTATTTTTTTTAGGATATAAAGTTTGATAAGTTCAATTATCTTATCATCATATGAGAACTTTTGAATAATAAATTTTTCTTTTAATTCAGGATATCCCACAACAACCTGATCTGTTTGTAATTCAATATTGCCTGCTAATAAGCTATCCCTTTCAATTTCAGGGATCATAGTAAGGCTTAGATTTTCTCCAAAAAATTCCAATGTATACTCTGGTTTAAGTATTTTGCCGCATGAGGGGCATTTATATTCCAGAAAATTATTTTCCAGAATTTTATCTGAAATTTCAGGGTTTTTTAACAAGTCAATTTTATTTTCCAGGTCTATTTCAAAACTGTTACCGCAAAAACAAGTTAATTTTTTCATAATAAAATCCTTCTATATCCTATCTGGAAAATAAATATGTGATATCACTATATGTAGTAAGAAAAAATATTATTAGTATCAGGAAAAAACCTATACTTTGATATTTGTAAAAAATCCCTGGTTTAAGTGGTTTCCCTATTATAAGTTCGATGCTTGTAAAAAGTATTAAACCCCCGTCAAATATAGGTATAGGAAGTAAATTAGCAAAGCCGAGAGCAACACTTATCATACTTAAAAAACGAAAAATTGTTGTTAGGCCAGTTTTTATACCATCCTTGAAGCTGTTTGAGGCAATCTCTCCAACATAGTAGCTTATTCGTATTGGACCTGAAACAGCTTTTTTCAAATCTATACCACTAAATAACAGAATTATATTTTTTGCTGTCATTTTAAAAGTATTATACGTTTCTTCACTTCCTTTTTTAATGGCTGAAAATATATTTAATTTTTCAGATTCTATAGTTAGCGATTTAAAAATAATTCCTAAGTCAGTTTTTCCTTCTCCCATATATATAGGGACAAGGGTAATCCTTCTTGTTCCAGCCCCGGATTTAACTTCCATCTCCAGATATTCAGGTTTCAGATTAAGTACTTTGTATATATCAAGGTAATTTGTAATTTTTGTATTATTTATAGAAATAATAACATCACCCTCTTTAAGGCCGCCTATAGCAGCTGATGAACCTGGGTTAACGCTATCTACAACAGGATCTACCCATGGAGAAACTCCTATCCGACCAGCACCAGTTTCAGGATTAAGCATTGGGATTACAATAAGATTTATTTCCTGTGAATTACGGATAACTGTAAAATTTAATTCCTTACCAGCAGATCCATAGACCACATCCTGAAGATCTGAATAGCTTTGAATATTTCTATCATCAATATTAATAATTTTATCGCCGGTTTGCAATCCTGAATCATCTGCAGGATTACTGCTTTGGTTAAATATTTCAGGGTAATCTGATAAAAGAATAATTTTATTACTATAAGTATTTATTGTGAAACCAGCTGACCATATAAGAGAGAGTATAATTATTGAAAAAATTATATTAAAAAGAGGCCCAGCGATATATGTAATAATCCTTTTAATAGGAGAAGCAGAAAAAATTGATCCTTCTTCATATACAATGGAGTTTGCTTTATTTTTAATTGCATTACTGAATTCTTTTTCACCTTTCATCTTACAGTATCCGCCAATTGGGAAAATGCTTATACAATACTCTGTTTTCCCATAAACAACAGAAAGTAACTTCTTCCCCATTCCAATTGAAAAGGTTTCCACACTTATACCCATTAATTTGGCAGCAAATAGATGACCTAATTCGTGCACAAGAACTATAATATCCAGTCCTATTATTCCAATAAAAATTGTTAACAGCATTTTATTTCCTAATTATTTTTTCAATATAGTTATTTGTTAATTCTCTTGCAGTCTGATTTGTATTAATTACTTCCTCAAATGATTGAGGTTCTTCAGACCAGTCCTTTTCAAGAATATTTAATACTATATTTGAAATATCTGTATAATGTATTTTATTATCAAGAAAAAAATTAACAGCTATTTCATTTGCAGCATTGTAAGCTATTGGGTATGCTTTCCCATAATTTATTGTATTATATGCATACTTTAAGAGAGGATATCTTTTATAATCAACTTCAAAAAAAGATAAATTTTTATTTTCCAAATTTAAATCTCCAAATGTTGATCTCATTAATTCCGGATAAAACATGGCATTCCCTATAGGTACTTTCATGTCAGGGCTGCTTATCTGGGCAAACATAGAATTATCGATAGTTCTTATGAGTGAGTGAACTCTGCTTTCTGGGTGTATAAGTACCTTTATTTTATTTTCAGGAAAAGAAAACAGGCCATGTGCTTCGATAACTTCGAGCCCCTTATTGGCCATTGTAGCTGAATCAATTGTGATTTTTCTTCCCATTTTCCATGTAGGGTGTTTAAGTGCATCTTTAAGTGTTATATTTGGAAACTCTTTTAATGGTGTTAGTCTGAACGGCCCACCTGATGCTGTTATTATAATTTCTTTTATGGTATCAGGGTCTCTTTTTTCCAGTAAATGGAATATCGCCGAATGTTCTGAATCTACAGGCAGTATTTTTTTATTAAGTTGTTTTGCAAGATTCATAATTAGCTTTCCAGCCATTACTATTGTTTCTTTATTTGCCAGTGCAAGATCTTTTCCGCTCTTTAAAGATGCAACAGATGGTAGTAACCCTTCTGATCCAGCTATTCCATTTACTACTAAATCAGCATCTGTGTTGTTTAGCATATTAATAATACTTTTGGGTCCGGAATAGGTTATTCTGCTATTTTTTGTTTTTCTGCCGCTTAATGTAAGTATAGGAATTTTAAATTCATCAGAAATTAAAATAAGATCTTCTTCATTATTGTGGGCTGAAATTGCAACAATCTCAAAAAAACTCTTATTTTTTCTAATTACTTCAATTGTTTCTTTACCAATTGATCCGGTTACACCAAGGATTATAATTCTTTTTTTCATATTTAAACCAATTTAAAAATTATAGTTAAAATAAAATAATATAGAGGTGCGCTAAATAAAATTGAATCAATTGAATCCAGAATTCCGCCTCTTCCGGGCATGAAGGTTCCGGAATCTTTAATATCTGCAGATCTTTTAATTGCAGATTCAATAAGGTCTCCTATGTTTGCACTAACCGCACAGGCTGTGGTTAGAAACAGCATCTGCCAGAATGTAATAGATATAGGAAAAATTATTCTAAAAACCAAACCTACTGCAACAGTAAATAGAAACCCGCTAATAAAACCTACCAGACTTTTATTTGGGCTTACAAGAAATATTTTTGTAGATCTACGCCCTAAAAGAGTCCCTCCTACAAAAGCCAGACTGTCATTAGTAAATATGAGGATCAGAAAAAGAAAAATAAGATAAGATGCTTCGGGGAAAATTGAAATTTTTATTGTATATGACATAAATAACCCCGGGTAGAGCAGGGTAAATAATGATGAGGAAAGCCTTATAATAACATTATCTATATCTTCCTTATTTTTAAGAAAAACTTCTCTGGTCATAACAATACTTATTAAAATAATAAACGTAAAAGATGTGAATCCTGCAAAGGTAAAACCAGCCATTTCCAAATAAGCAGCTGCGGGTAAATATACTCCGGCAAATGGTATTTTTCGTAATTTGATATTAAAATTTTTAGATAAAATATTATGTAATTCAGAGGCTCCTGCCCAGGAACCTAAAATCATGATGATATTCCAGGCAAGATGATTGTACATTGGAAGGAATATAATAATAACAATAAGTAAAGGAGTTCCTATGAAAAACAGTAGAAGTCTCTGAGTTAATGTATTCAATTTAGTCCTCCAAATTTCCTTTGACGATTTTCGAAATTATTAACTGCCAGATGAAGGTCTTCTACAGAAAAATCGGGCCATAATTTATCTGTATAATAAAACTCTGAGTAAGCACTTTCCCATAGAAGAAAATTACTTGATCTTTGATCACCTGCGGATCTGATTATTAAATCCGGATCGGGTAAGTCTTTATTATCCAAATATAATTGAAAAATTTCTTCATTCAGATCTTGAGAAGATTTTAGTTCATCTTCAGACCATTTTCTAAATGCTCTTATTATCTCATCCCTGCCGCCATAATTAATTGCAAGGTTTACAGTTATTGCATTGTAATCTTTAGTATTCAGAATGGATTTTTTAATTTCACTTTGAACATCTTTGGGGAGTCCTCCCAAATCACCTGTGTGACGGACTCTAATTTTATTTTCATGATAAAAAGATGCTTCATTTTTCATATGACTAATGATTAATTTCATTAGAAATCCAACTTCTTCCTGTGTTCTTTTCCAATTTTCAGTTGAGAAAACATATAGTGTAATCCAGGGAATATTCAATTGGATAGCTTCTTTAATAATCTTTTTAGCTGTAGTAATCCCTTGTCTGTGTCCTGCAGTTCTGGGTAATTTCCTATTGGTTGCCCAACGTCCGTTACCATCCATAATAATACCAATATGCTTAAGGGTTCTACTCAACTAGATCTCCATAATCTCGTTTTCTTTTACTACAAGAATATCCCCTATTTCTTTAATATATGAGTCTGTAAGTTTTTGAATTTTTTCTGTAGACTTTTTTTCATCATCTTCACTAATATCTCCGGATTTCTGAAGTTTTTTTAGTTCTTCATTGGCATCTCTACGAATATTCCGGATAGAAACTCTATTTTGTTCTGCAGTATTTTTTGAAAGTTTTACAAGTTCTTTTCGACGTTCTTCTGTTAAAGGAGGTATATTGATTCTTATTACTTTCCCGTCATTATTTGGATTAACAGATAATTCTGATTTTTGAATTGCTTTTTCAATTTCATTTAATAGACCTTTATCCCATGGCTGTATTACAACAAGCCTTGCTTCAGGTACTGATATAGTAGCAGCCTGAGACAGTGGAGTAGGTTGACCATATGCTTCAACTTTAATTTTATCAAAAAGAGCTGCAGAGGCTCTTCCGGTTCTTATTGTATTAAATTCTCTTTCAAGTGCTTCAACACTCTTTTTCATTTTTTCTTCAGCAGTTCTTATTACAGATTCCATAGTTTGCTCCTTTGGTTACATAGCTGAGCAGGGACGGAGTCCCGACCAGGCCATAATTTATTAGTAACAAAAAAAAGACCGCCTCAATAATTGAAGCGGCCTGAAAAATATATTAATTAAACTTCTTCACCCACTCTATAATAGATGAATTCACTTACTGTTATTTTACTTCCAACATCTTTAGAAAGAGCTTCGAGAACTTTTGTTACACTTTGTTTATCATCTTTAACAAAAGGCTGTTCAAGAAAACAAATTTCAGCGAAATGTTTGTTCATTTTACCCTTTACAATACCTTCAAGAACTTTTTCCGGTCTTCCCAGATTTTTAGCCTGAACTGTAAATATTTCTTCCTGTTCTTTAACATACTCTGCAGGAATAACTTCTCTGGAAAGATGTGCAGGGTTGTAGGCGGCTAAATGAAGAGCACAATCAAATCCCATAGCTTTGACTTTTTCATTCTCTAAAGCTTCTTTTTTCTCAGACTTGAGTTTTACAAGAATACCTATACTACCACCGCCATGAATATAGTTTACAACTATTTCATCATCTGCAATAGACATTTTCTGAAATCGCTTTAAGGCAATATTTTCCTTAATAGTACTTATAGTTTCTGTAACTTTTGCCTGCATTTCCTCTGTGGCTTCAGTTGAATCACTTTTAAGTGCAAGTTGAGTAAGCTCATTACCCAGAACTGCGAAATCCTTATTGTTTGCCACAAAATCAGTTTCACAACCTACTTCAAGGATAACAGCTTCTTTGGATTCTATAAGTGCAAAAATGCTTCCCTGGTTTGTAGCTCTGCCGCTTCTTTTTGCTGCAGCTGCAAGACCAAGTTCTTTAAGGATTCTCTCAGCTTTTGCCGCATCGCCTTCTGCTTTTACAAGAGCATTTTTACAATCAACCATACCTGCACCGGTTTTTTGTCTTAATTTTTTTACTTCTGCTGCTTTAATTTCCACTGGAATCTCCTGAAACTTCTGATTTAGTCTCTTCGACAGGCTCTGATGCCTCTGGTACCGACTCAACACTTGTTTCTTCAGATTCTTCCTGGAGGTTTTCGATAATTTCAATTCCAATTTCATTATCTGCATCTATTACAGCATTTGCCATAATTTCAGTAAAGAGTGAAATTGCTCTGATTGCATCATCATTTCCCGGGATAGGATAGTCAATATCTGTAGGATCACAATTTGTATCTACAACAGCTACAATGGGTATTCCCATTCTTTTTGCTTCAGCTACAGCGATTGTCTCTTTTCTTGTATCAATTATAAAAACTGCACCAGGAAGATCTTTCATTTCCTTTATGCCGCCTAAATTCTTTTCAAGCTTGGCTTTTTCTTTATTAAGTTTTGATACTTCTTTTTTAGTTAAACTATCAAAAGTACCATCAACTTCCATTTTTTCAATTTTTTTGAGCCTATGAATAGACTTTTTGATTGTTTTGAAATTGGTAAGCATACCGCCGAGCCATCTGTTGTTGACATAATACATGCCGCAACGTTTTGCTTCTCTTTCAATGGCCTGTTGTGCCTGTTTTTTTGTTCCGATAAAAAGAACTGATTTTCCGTTTTTTACCTGATCTCTAACCATATCATAAGCGACTCTTACGTTTACGATTGTTTTCTGCAGATCGATTATATGGATTCCATTTCTTTCGGCGAAGATAAACTTCTTCATCCTTGGATCCCATCTTTTAGTCTGGTGACCAAAGTGTACACCTGACTCCAGTAGGTTTTTCATTGCTACTACTGACAAATTTTCCTCCTCTGATTTGGGCAGAAATGTCCTGTTTGCAGGTTTTCTGTCCCATAACAGCATATGCTGTTTCCTTCTCTTATTCTCATCTTACGATGGAAGATTATTTTTCAGGTACTAAATAAAGTTAGCCCCTGAGAAGCTACCATGCCATAAAACAGCCGTATTGGCAACCCCATAACGTTATACCAGGAGCCTGAAATAGAGTCGATTAATAATGAACCTTTCTCTTGAATTCTATAGCCCCCTGCAACTCCTTTCCATTCCATAGTTTCCAGATACCATGATATTTCTTTAGTAGTGAGTTCTGCAAAATTAACATCTGTTATTGATTTATTCTGAACAAAAAAACCAGTTATACCATTGTAAAGCGTTAATCCTGTTATTACCTGATGTGTCCTTCCTGAAAAAGAGTTTAGACACTTTTGTGCTTCTTTTTTTGTGTTTGGTTTACCAATTATTTTTCCTTCGAGATTAATGCATGTGTCTGCACCAAGTATTAAAGAACTTTTTAATTCCGGTTTAGACTCCAAAAGAGCTTTGATTTTACCTTTAGAGAGATTTAATACCTGTATTCCAGGGTGTTCATCGGTAAATATTTCCTTATAAGGGGAAGTTTCAATAGAAAATGGAATATCAAATTTTTTCAGTATCTCACTTCTTCTGGGAGAATTGGATGCGAGTATAATATTATCCATTTTAGATAGCTTTAAACACAAAGAAACCACTTGCAATCCCTAAAACTGTTCCTGGATTTATATCTAAATATAAAGCTATAATTTTAATGTCAAATCCAATTCTTCCTGTACTTAGAGAGAATTGGAAACCTAAAGATTGAAAGATAATCTCCATAAAAAACCATGCGAAACTACCGCCTAAAGTACAAAGTATAACTACAAGTAACAGTGGATTTACATTTTTTTTCGTAAGTTTCATTTTAGTACAACTTGTACCGGGCAATGATCTGAGCCCATAATATCCTTAAGAATATCCGCACTTTTTACTTTTTTCTTAAAACCTTCATTTACACAAAAATAATCAATTCTCCATCCCACATTTTTTTCTCTTGCATTCATTCTGTAAGACCACCATGAATAATTCTCAGGTTCTGTGTTAAACATTCTAAAAGTATCCAAATATCCGCTTTCAATAAATTTATCCATCCATTCTCTTTCTTCAGGCAGATATCCAGGATTTTTAACATTAGCTTTAGGATGGGTCAGGTCTATTGCTTTGTGGGCAACATTGTAATCTCCGCATAACACAATATTTTTACCCTCTTTTACTAAGGTGTTGCATAAATTATGGATAGCTTCATTAAATCCAGTTTTATAATCAAGTCGTTTCCCTTCTGACTGGCTATTAGGAAAATAACAATTAATTAAAGTAAAGTTTTTATATTCCAATACTATAGTTCTGCCTTCGTTATCAAATTCTTTTATATTCAAATTGCTGACAGAAAGGGGTTTTTCTTTTGTATATACTGCAACACCGCTGTATCCTTTTTTTTCTGCGCTCATAAAGTAGGGGATATATCCCTCCTGTTTAAAGAACTTTTCAGTAAGTTGTTCTTCCTGAGCCTTTGTTTCCTGAAGGCAAAGGATGTCGGGACTTTCTGTTTGCAGCCATTCATACAATCCTTTTTTTTCAGCTGCACGTATGCCGTTTACATTCCATGATATTATAGATTTGCTCATTTATTTCCCATCCTGTGTGTTAAAAATGTTTGTGGTTAAATATAACAATCATTCGGTGGAAGGGAAAGAGTTTTGTATTGAGTAGGGAAGCTGAGTAAGGGAATAGGTATGTATTGGAAGATTTTTTATTATTCCCTTCTATTATAATAGTAATTAATTATTTCATAAGAGAAAATTCATTTTCAATATTAATTAATGATTGCCAGCACCGAACATTCCCTTTAGTTCTACTCTGGTTTTCTTGTCCGCTGTATATAATGTAGCTTTTTGATGCATTGCAGGTTATATCCAGTGTACTATAGTAAGAAAGGTTTTTAAAAAAATCAGTAGATATTGTAGATCCTGATTTTATCTCTATTGCGATCCTGTCCAGTGAACGAGCAATAATTAAATCTACCTCCCGACCTCTCTTATCTCTCCAAAAAAATAAAGAGGGCTGCCGGCCTGAGTTCATATAATATTTTGTAAATTCAGATACTATCAAGTTTTCAAAAATTCCACCCTTTAAATAGTGGTATGTAATTTCATTTGGATTACTTATACCCAGAAGTGAACATAGAAGCCCAGTATCATTAAAATATAGTTTTGGCATCTTTATAATCTGTTTATTAAAGTTTTTGAAATAGGGCCTTAGTGGTTGTATAATAAAACTTGTTTCAAGGATAGAGAGCCACGATTTTATTGTATTGTGACTAACTCCCAGATCGTCACCAATGGATGAATAGTTTACTATTTGTCCAACTCTGCCAGCACAGATTTTAATGAAATTTTGAAACATACTTAAATTTGTAATATGTTTAACCTGCCTTACATCCCTTTCTATATAGGTTTGTATATAATTTCTATAGTACCTGTTCGGTTCATAGCTTCTGTCATATATTCCCGGATAGAGACCTCGATATAGTATCTGGTTGATTTCAGGTATTTTTTTGCTTGTTTTATATAGCTCTGAAAGTGATAATGGAAGTAGTGTAAACAGACTTATCCTTCCTGCCAATGTCTGGCTGACTTGTTCCATGAGTAATAAATTCTGTGAACCTGTAATAACATACATCCCTGGGGATTTTTTTTCATCCACTATTGTCTGTATGTATGACAGGAGGGAAGGAACTCTCTGTATTTCGTCTATTATCATTCCATTATTTCCCTGTGCAAGGAACATTTTGGGATCAGTTTCTGCAAAATCTTTTTGAGATAGATCTTCCAGGTTTGTATAAACCATTTTTGGAAACAGAGCTTTAGCCAGGGTTGTTTTTCCAGATTGTCGGGGACCGACAATTCCAAGAACACTATAATAATTAATATCTTTTAAAATTATTTTTGATATATCACGATCAATCATAGATATACCATACAACAAATTGGATAAATAGGCAATCATAGTTACAATTTATCCAGTTTTATG
>Ga0209633_10004796_pt1 | contig 12080 bp, 12 predicted proteins | sample Cruoilmetagenom1_FD_187290 | JGI IMG/M metagenome (GOLD analysis project Ga0209633, IMG submission 187290) | Oil polluted marine microbial communities from Coal Oil Point, Santa Barbara, California, USA - Sample 1 (SPAdes) (version 2) | ecosystem: Environmental > Aquatic > Marine > Oil seeps ... | reverse complement strand
TCTATATTTTTGAAGTCTCCAACTCTACATTGTTGTTATTTAGTTCTATGGCTTGGCAAACTGCCCTAGAGAATGTTTTATGCATATTTTTTTCTTCTATTAATGAAACAATATTATGTTTATATAGATCTTTAAAAACGGTATCATTAGTACCAGAAGTTAATACGAGTGTGCCATTCTCTCTTAAGATTTCTATCGTTTCATGAAGATTATGTAGTGCGGTAGAATCAATAAAACTTACATGCCTCATACGGAGAATCAATATTTTAGATGCATTACCACACTCTTTTATGAGTTCAGCATACTGTTTGGCTGAAGCAAAAAACAGAGGTCCTCCTATCTCATAAACAGATATTCCATTTGGAAGATTTTCATAATTTTCTATATCATCTACATCATCATTTTTAATGAGTTGATGACCATCAACATCTGCCATTCTCTTCATAAAAAGAAGTGATGAAAGAACTATACCAACCTGAATAGCAACTGTTAAATCAACCAATACTGTGAGTATAAATGTGGAGATTAATACAATATAATCAAATGGTGAACCTCTTAAAATTGATAAAAAAGATTTTGCTTCACTCATGTTGTAAGCAACAACTATTAAGATTCCGGCAAGACAAGACATTGGGATTAGTTTTGCAAAATCTATAAAAAATAGCATAATCAATAATAAAACTACAGAGTGTGTTATACCTGCTATTGGTGTTCTTCCTCCATTTTTTACATTGGTAGCTGTTCTGGCTATTGCCCCTGTTGCTGGAATACCTCCAAAAAATGGAGTAGCAATGTTTGCTACTCCTTGGGCAATTAGTTCTGTATTTGAACGATGTTTACCACCAATCATTCCATCTGCTACAACAGCTGAAAGAAGTGACTCTACGCTACCTAGAAGAGCAATAATGAAAGCAGGTATTAAATAGGTGCTAAGGTCAGTCCATTGGAAGTTAGGTAGAGCAAAAGTAATATCATTAGGTATTGTTCCAAAGAAACTCTCGATAGTTGTAACTGGTACATTTAAAAACTGAACAAGTACAGTGAGTAGAATAATGGCAATGAAAGAACCCGGAACTTTTGTTGTTATGTATTTAGAATAGACTGATATTAAAATTGTAACGACAGTAATACCTAAAGCATATAAATTTATCTCATTAATATGTTCAAAATAGACTATCCATTTTTCAAAAAACTCTGATGGAAGTTTTTCTATGTTTAGTCCTAAGGCATCTTTGATTTGTGTAGAAAAAATCACCACAGCAATGCCGCTTGTAAAACCTACAACTAAAGGGTGTGGAAAAAATTTTAGTAAATTACCCAGTTGTAGTAATCCAAAAATGACTAAAATAACTCCTGCCATGATTGTTGATATTAAAAGACCATCTATCCCATACTGTTCAATTATTCCATAAAGTATGATAATAAAAGCACCAGTAGGACCACCAATCTGAACTCTACTGCCACCTAGAACTGATATGATAAATCCCGCGACAATAGCAGTAATAATGCCTTTTTCCGGTGAGACACCTGATGCAACAGCAAAAGCAATAGCAAGCGGTAGAGCAACAATCCCTACAATTATTCCTGCAATGATATCTGAAGTGATTTGTTCTTTTGAAATACCGTTTTTTAATAATGTAAAAAATTTTGGTTGAAATGATATTTTCATTGAAATTTTCTTTTAATCAAAATGTAAAATATCCTTTGCTTGAATCATATCTTTGTCTCCGCGACCTGACAGGTTTACGATGATAAGTTTATCTTTTATATTTTTCATTTTTTTAAGATGTGCGACTGCGTGAGAACTCTCAAATGCAGGGATAATTCCCTCTTGACGAGAAAGCCATACAAAGGCATCGAGTGCCTCTTGGTCTGTTGCATTATCATATGTTACAGACATATTGTCATTATGAAAAGAGTGTTCAGGTCCGATTCCTGGATAGTCAAGACCGGCACTGATCGAGTGGGCTTCAAGTATTTGACCATCTTCATCTTGAAGTGTATAACTCATTTGGCCATGTAAAACACCTGGACGACCTTTTTTCAAAGAACAGCCATGTTTATTTGTCTCAATACCAAGACCACCGGCTTCGATACCGATACACTCAACACCATCATCTTCTAAGAAGTGCTGAAACATACCTATTGCGTTTGAACCGCCACCGATACATGCAATAACATGGTCTGGGAGACGATTCTCTTTTTCTAAAATCTGTTGACGAGCTTCCCAACCGATAATTGCCTGAAAATCTCTAACCATCATAGGATAAGGGTGAGGTCCTGCAACAGTTCCGATTATGTAAAAAGTATCTCTTGCATTTGTAACCCAATGACGAATAGCTTCATTCATTGCATCTTTAAGAGTACGTGAGCCACTCTCTACAGCGTTTACTTTTGCACCAAGTAGTTTCATGCGAAAAACATTCAGTTCTTGTCTCTGGGCATCTTTAGCACCCATAAAGACTTCACACTCTAAACCAAGCAGGGCACAGATAGTTGCAGTAGCAACACCATGCTGTCCAGCACCAGTTTCAGCGATAACTTTTTTGTAACCTAAGCGTTTAGCCATAAGTCCTTGAGCAATAACATTATTTACTTTATGCGCACCAGTATGATTTAAATCCTCACGTTTAAGGTAAATTTTAGCACCAAGTTCATTTGAGATATTCTCAGCATAGTAAAGCGGAGAAGGGCGACCAACATAATCTGTAAGATAGTAGTGAACCTCTTTCCAAAAATCTTCATCAAAACGAATTTTTTCATATTCGTCTTTTAGTTTTAAAAGTGCCGGCATAAGTGTTTCAGGAACATAGCGTCCACCAAAAATACCAAAGTGTCCGTTCTCATCCGGATCAAATTTTGAAGCAGTTGGAATATACATTAATTAACCTCTATAATTGAGTAAACTTTAGAAGTCTCTTCTAATTTTTTAATACCGTCTAAAAATGATAAGCCTATTATAAAACAGCACTCAACACACTTAGCACCAGTCTGATTTACAAGTGTTGCAGCTGCGTTTGCCGTTCCGCCAGTAGCGATTAAGTCATCTATTATTAGAACTTTTGCACCTTTTTCTTCACCAAAGGCATCTATATGAACCTCTATCTCATCTATACCGTACTCTAAAGCATACTTTTCACTGATAGTTGTGTATGGAAGTTTCCCTTTTTTTCTGATTGGTACAAAACCAAGTCCTAGCATCTGAGCAAGTGCTGCACCAAATATAAAACCTCTTGCGTCAATACCGGCAATATAGTCAAGATTGTACTCTTTATATCTTTGATAAAGGTGATTCATCAAAACACTATAAGCTTCTTTGTTATTTAGAAGAGTTGTAATGTCTTTAAACACAATTCCCGGCTGTGGAAAGTCTTTTATATCCCTGATTGAATCTTCAATAATTTTTCTTTCAGTTACGCTTAGTGTCATAATAATTTATCCTTTAAATAAGAGCATCTATGCGGCCCTCAAGAGCTTTGATTTTTCCGTTTAGTCTATCAGTCTCTTGTCTATGTTTTGAGTTTCTCTGTTTGAGAACTTTTAACTCATTTCTTAGTTTTGTCAACTCTTCACTGAGTATGTCAACATTACCTAAAGCACGTTGAAGTTGGATTTGATATTTACGTATCAGTATCTCTGCTTCTTGAAGTGTTAGCTTCATTAAATCGTTGCTTCTCTGCTCTTTGTTTGTAATACTTTTGAAGTAGTACATCTTCACAAAAAGCCATATTGAGACAATTGATAAAACCGTTAAAAGTGACCATTCCCAAAACATGATTATTTGTCTCCTTTTCCGAAGGAGTGAATCCCCTGAAAATTTCCTCTCACTAAAGCTACGCCTATTGGCGAGAATAAATAATACTTCATAATTATCCTTCTATTTTTTCTACTCTACCACAGTGACGACCACCATCAAAGCTACCTGCAATCCAGGCATCAATGATAGACTCAGCAACACCTTTTCCAACGATACGCTCACCAAAGCAAAGAATATTTGCATCATTATGGCCACGTGCAACAGTTGCAGTGTAAGCATCATGACAGAGTGCTGCTCTTATTCCTGTGTGACGATTCGCCGCCATACTCATTCCAATTCCTGAGCCACAGATTAAGATACCTTGAGCTGTAGGATTAGCTAAAACTGCAGATGCTACTTTATGTGCATAATCTGGATAATCAACTCTATCTGTAGAGAAGGGGCCAAAATCTTCTACTTCATAACCTTTTGATTTTAAAAGCTCAACTGTCCAGTTTTTAAGTTCAATTCCAGCGTGGTCTGTACCTATATAAAATTTCATTTTCTTATCCTTATGATGTTAGTAATCCGAGTATAGTCTGAACTGGTAAAAACAGTAGGTAATCTTTGAGAGGAGTCATTAAAATGATTAAAACTACGATTATTCCATATCTCTCATTTTTATAAAAAAACTCTGCCACTGCGTTTACTTTGTATTTCAGTGAGAGATGCATTAAAAAGTGAGCACCATCAAACTGAGGGACAGGCAAAAGGTTAAATACCCCTAAAACAACGTTAATTACTAAGAGTTGAAATACAAAAATATATGCAAAGATATAAACTAAGCTATCGGCAGTTGTCGGCTGTGTCATTGCAACTAGAACAATAGAAGCAAGTACAGCAAGTGTAAAATTATAAACTATACCGGCTAAATCAACTTGCATAGCTGCGTTATATCCACCTCTTCTTATAACAGTAGCCATATTAATGGGTACTGGCTTAGCCCAACCAAATAAAAAGCCACTATCTCCTCCTAAAAGGATAGGAAGAAAATACATTGTGGCAGGAACTATAATAGTACCAACCAAATCAACGTGAGATATTGGATTTATAGATAATCTTCCAGCATTTTTTGCAGTCGTGTCGCCATACATGTAGGCAACCCAACCGTGCATTATCTCATGCCCGATGATTGCTACAGCTAAAGCTAGAACAGCAGCTGCAATTTTTAGGATATCAAGAGATTCCATGATAATCTTTGTCTGTTTTTATTCTCTCATCTCTAGCTTTGTCAAGATATGGAGATTCTTCTAAATCAGTCGGTGTTTTACCAACTCTATCCCATCTTATCTCCCAGTTATCATCAATGGAGAAGTAGATGAACCATGGAGTACCCTCTATGTTGTCATATGGTACTGCTCCCCAAAAACGGCTGTCGTTTGAGTGGTCACGGTTATCTCCCATCATAAAATAGTTGTCTTCATCCACCTTTATAGGGTTGAAATAAAACAGAGGCATCGGATAGTTACCGTTGTTGATGATTTTCTCATCATGATGAATTCCTGGATGCTCTTTAGTATAAGGATTTTTAACCCAAAGCTTACCGGCAAAAACAATTACTTCGAAATCTTTAAAGTTCTCTTTTATCCACTCATCGCCTTCTTTGTAGTGAAGATACAGATTTTTTTCATTTACAAAAAGTTCATCACCAGGAAGTGCAACACAGCGTTTAACAAAGTGCTGTTTAGGATTGTTAGGATATCTAAAGATAACAATATCTCCACGCTTAGGCGTGTCCCCGTCCATTAAGCGCAGTTCGTCACTCCATGGCATAATTGACATCTCAAGGAATGGGATGTGAGGCATAGAGATTCCATAAGCAAATTTTTTCGCAAATAGATGGTCACCTATAAGAAGAGAGTCTTTCATTGAGCCACTTGGAATCCTAAAAGCTTGAGCGATAAAAAAGATTACAAAAAGAACTATGAAGATAGTTCCTGTCCAAGAGTTTGAAAATTTATAAGCCTTGTGTATAACTTTTTTCACTATTTTTTATCCTCAGAATTCAACTTTTGTGCATTTATTTTTGCAGCTTTGAGTGTGTTGCTAAGAAGCATAGCAATGGTCATTGGACCAACTCCGCCAGGACTTGGTGTAATGTATGAACTTTTTTTACTTACATTTTCAAAGTCAACATCACCAACGAGTTTTCCCTCTTTTGTTCTACTAACACCGATATCAACAATGACCACATCATCTTTAACCATATCTTCTGTTATTAGGTTAATAACACCAACACCACACAGAACAATATCTGCGTTTAGAGTATGTTTCTTTAAATCATCAGTAAAGATATGACAAATTTCAACAGTTGCATCTGCATTGAGAAGTAGTGAAGCCATTGGTTTTCCTACAATATTAGACGCTCCAACAACCACACAGTTCTTACCCTTAACATCTATGTTGTACTCACGCAAGAGCTTCATAATACCAAGTGGAGTACAAGGAACAAAACCGTCCAGATTTGTAACCAAGCGACCTACATTGTAGGGATGAAAACCGTCTACATCTTTTGCCGGATCAACGAGTTCAAGTATTTTTGTTGTATCAATTTGTGGAGGAAGAGGAAGTTGAACTAAAATTCCATCGATATTTGTATCGTTATTCATCATAACTATCGTTTTTTCTATAGCTTCTTGAGAGATACTCTCGGGCATATCATGAGTTATTGAGTAGAAACCGGCTCTATCACAAGCTTTTTTCTTCATGTTTACGTATGCTGCACTTGCTGGGTCTTGTCCAACTAATACAACCGCAAGACCTGGTGTGCATCCACACTTCTCTTTTAACTTTTTTACTTCATCAGTAACTTCTAGTTCTATTTTTTGTGAAAGTTTTTTACCATCAAGAATTTGCATTTAAACCTCATAAATTATTATTTTTGCTATTATACCCTTAAATAATAAAAGTCACTTTATGAGAGCTTATTTATGGTAATAACGGTTTAGGTCATATAGTCCTGATTCGATAGGTTTCATTTTATTAAAGTGATCTTGAAACCAGTCAAAAGTTTCCCAAAATTCTTTATCTGAACGTCCTACGTGATATTTGGCAAGTCTATTTATATATGCATCACTCCCATCAAAATTTTGTAATATATCAAAAAAATCAGGAATATCTTCATAGTGAAGAACTGTAAAAGAGTTAGGATAAGAGCCTGTAAAAGAATCAATAAAATCAAGAGTGTCTTTATCGGAGTTGAGAGTATCTTCTTCACTAAACATAGAATATACATTATCATGCCATCTGTTAATTACAATAGAACCTATTAGATCACTACCGCTTGGCATAATTATTCTTACTAAAATATTGTTTATTTCAGAATCAGTAATATGTTTAATAAATCCAGTTCCTGGTGCTGTTAAAGCGCTAAATCCAGTCCTTATGTCTTCGGAATTTTTAAAGGTAGTTGGCATTTTAGGGGCATTTACTCCTTCACTGCGATAGTTTATGTTGTCAAATTTTATATTAATAGACTTGAGCATATGGTTGTTTACAACCTGTTCTATAAACTCTCCTTTTGGAAATGCAGTTCTGTATTTTACTTTCGTCTCACGCTCAAGAAAATGATTTTTTTTCTTCTCTCCTACATCTATTAGTTCACTGTTTGTATACCAAGACTTAAGAATTTTATATCGAGATTCTTTTGGAAGATATGTTAAGAAATTCAATTCACCTTCATAACGCAAAAAATCCATGTATCGTCTTATATTGGTCTGATGCGAGATATTTCCAAACACATCATAACCTGCTACTAAAGAGTAGTATATTCTTTCAAGTTGTGGATAGTCTATAATCCATAAAGTACGAGGAAGTTCACCTATAACTCCGTGATGTACAGAAGCACTGTCAAAGTGTCTATAAATTGTCAGCATAGGTGAATCTTCAGGAGAGTTTCCTTTCCAAATTGATTCTACTCCCCGACCATTTGGATATGTTTTGATCTGGAGCTTCTCTTTTGCAAGATAATAGTCTTTATATTTTTTTAGATAATCATCGCTAAATGTTTTAAATATTTTTTGAGTAGAAGTCTCTATTGGCATACTGAGGTTGTCGGATTGAGATAGTAAAAAATCTGGATATTTAGTTGATACATCAGAGTCGGGGTCTTCAAACATTACCCAGAAATGGTCATGTATAACATTGAGAGCCATCTGCCCACGACAAACAGGACCACGTATAAATGTCATAACAATATACTTAGAGTTATCAAGTAAAAACTGGTAACGACTTTTTACCGGAATTTGGAAAAAAATTACAAAAGGATTAGCACTGTTTTTTGTATCATAATCCATATAGTGTGGTTCACCCATCCATTTAGGCTCTATAAACAGCTTTTTGAATCGAGCTAGTTTTTTATCATCAAACTCTACAACCATATGCGTTTTATGAACAATAGTTGAGTGGATTCTTTGAAATCTGTAGTAAAATCGCTCAACACCTGGGTCATCAAAAGGTCTAATTGAAGGAATTATCTCTATCTCTTGTGGGTAAGGAGTCTTTGAGCGAACTATCTCATAAAACTCTTTTGGTGCTGCTTTGAAGTGCCAATGGGCTAAATATAAATGCTCATATAGATATCTTGCAGTGACTGAGTGTTTAGCATCCTCTGTGTTTAAAAAAGACTCCCATTTTTGTATCTCGACTTCAGCTTTTTTACTAGGAGATGTAAGAGCTTTCTTCTCAGATAGTGTTGGTCCATGAGCACCTTTTGCAAGCCACTGAGTTAAAGTGTTATATTCTGCATCACTGAGAGAGGGTAAACCATAAGGCATTCCATGATTAGGTTTGTCTTCTAAGTAATCACCCATCTCTTGAGTGTTCTTTGGACACACAAGTTCATCTGATTCAGGTCTGTATGAACCGATAACTTCAGGATTAATTTTTTTATCGTGAAGCATATGCATCATGATAGAGTCATTATGACTCTCATTAGCATCAAATTTTTTTGTGAGTGAATAGAATCCTTTTTTATGCCACTCATCTGTACTCTGTGCATCTATAAAGAGTCTTGTCGGATTGCTTGCCTTAAAACGCAGTGCATCATAAACTAAAAGCTTGCTTCCACCTCTATCTACTCCTTCAAATGAACTGAGTTTTGCTTGACAAGGAGAGTTATAGCAGGAGTGACAACTAACACAGCGTTTATCAAGGATGGGTTTTACATCATTTAAATAGTCGATTTTTTGATTTGTTACGTGAATTTTAACTGGTTCTGGAATAGGAGATGAACAACCAAGGAAGAGAGAACTAATTATTATTGTGAGTAGAAAAATTATTTTATTTGACATTCATTAAATCCTATTTTATAACCTATAAACTATTTTTTTGTTATTATATCAACCTAAATATCACAGGTTGCTTTATAATGAAATACATACTTTTTTTAACTACACCATTCTTACTTCTTGCAACCAGTAGTTTTATAACTCCCATAGAATATGCCTCACAACTCTATAAAAATCCTAGAGGCATAGGTTGTCATCATTGTCACGGTAAAAAGGGTGAGGGTAGATTAATAGCAAATTATATAGATAAGAAAGAGAAAAAAAGTTTTAGTGGGCCGGCAATTAATAAGATGAGCTTTGCTGCGTTTCATCAAGCTTTAAATGAGAGAAAAAGAGGGATGCCAAGGTACTTTTTAACAAAAAAAGAGGTTCAAGCACTCTATCTGTATCTTCAAGAAAATAATAAAGCAGAGAAACCTAATGCTAAATAAAATAGAAGAAGCTTATCTAAACAGAGACTTAGAAGCACTGGATGAGTTAGCAGTTCCTACTTGTAGAGAGCTAAATAAAAAGAGTGATTTCAAATCAGTTTTGATGCTCTCTTGTAATAATATAAAACACCTTTCAAAAATAGAATCTTTGGATGCTGAGTGTATTATGCTTAATCTTGAAGATGGTGTGAGCAGGGAAGATAAACCTTTTGCACTTGTTTTATGTGCTATTTTTATCTCTAAAATTAAAAAGAGTGACAAAAAGCTAGTTGTTCGTGTTAATGCACTTGATGAGGGTGGATATGAAGAGATTACTTATCTGAACCAATTTATGCCAGATGCTATTAGAGTACCAAAAATAAAAGAAGAGGGGGAAGTGAAGTCAATACTAGCTCTGTTAAAAGATGAGATAGAACTTCACCTCTCAATAGAGACTGCTTCTTCTTGGCATAACCTCTCAACGTTAGCTCTAAATAATAGAGTAACTACTTTTTATCTAGGTGTTTTAGACCTGTTCGCAGATATGAAACTCTCACAAAGTCTTATTAACGTAGAAAATCCTACTATGAAATATATGCTCTCTCATTTTTTAATAACTTCAAAATCAATGGGAGTGAAACCTGTCTCTTTTGTTTTTCAAGAGTTTAAAGATTTGGATATGTTCTCACAATGGATAGAGTTAGAAAAAAGTATGGGATATGACTCTAAAGGGTGTATATCTCCCAAGCAAGTTGAGTTAGTTAATGAGATGTTTGTAGATGAAGAGGAGCAGATTAAAAGGGCTCAGGTTATCGTAAAACTCTTTGAGATGCATGAAGAACAGGGTATAACAGGTTTTGTAGATGATGAGTATGGTTTTATTGATGAGCCTATTTATAAAGGAGCTCTGACTCTATTACAAAGAGGCTAACACCTTTTTATGTGTTATTTGCCAATTGCGTTATCCAAAACAGCTACAGCACTGTAGTAGTTATAATAATCAACAACCAAAGATGCTTTAGAATCAATATAGCCTTGCCTTGCCTGTTGCAGTTCTATATAGTCAGATAGACCATGTTCATAGCGTTTTCCTGCTTGGTCAAACTTTTCGGCTGAGACTTCTAGTAGGCTTTGAGATAGTTCTACTGAGTCTTTCATCTTATAAACATTTATAAAAGCTTGTGTAGTCTCTTTCTTGATTGCCAGTTTAGAGTTTTGCATCTCTAATTTTGATTTTTCTATGAGAATCTGCTTCTCTTGTGTATTAGCTGACGTTGCCCCGCCTTTGTAAATATTCCAGTCAAGATTGAGAGATGCTTGCCATTTATCTTCAGGTGTATTAACTACAAGCTCATCTACTTTTTGTTTTGTATAATCAGCATTAAAAGATAGAGCAGGGTAGTATTGTGAAGAAGCGATATCGGCTCTTGCTTGGGTTGATTTTATCTGAGCCATATACTGCTTTAGTATATATCTATTCTCATAAGCAAACTCAATCGCTTTTGTAAGTGTTAAATCGTAATCAAGGAGAGTGCTGTAGAGATTGTTTAGGTCCAATTCATCTGAATAAACATCATATTTGAGTTCTGTATCCATAAAACCAACAACTCTGTCTAGCTCTGCATATGAGAGTTTTAGGTCATAGAGACTCTTTTTAAGATCAAGTTTTGACTTGATTAACTCTACTTTAGCATCTGAAATATCAATTCTTGTTCTTATCCCCGCATCAAAATACTTTTGTGAGCGGTAGAGTTGAGACTCATTGAGTTTTACATTCTCTTCATTTACTTTAATCAGAGAGATAGACTGTAGTACATCATAGTAAGCTCTTTTTACATCTTTTACTTTGTCTGATATCTGTTGTTCATTCGCCATTGAGTAAGATGAAGAGTCATATCTGTAGAGGTCGATATTTCCACCAGTTTTACCAAAGTCATAGATTATCTGTTTTAGGGAGAGTCTTCCCATCATAAGATTGTCAGTGACCATATCATCAGGGTTTGTTGGTATGTCACTCATCCCTGTCTTTCCAACTCCAGCTTGTAAGTCAACACGAGGCAGATAATCAGATGTGGCTATGCTTAAACGCTCCTTTGATGCACTGTACTCGGATGCACTTACCTTTAAATCAGGAGAGTTTTTAAGTGCTTCTATAATCAACTCATCAACTGTGTAAGTCTCTTGTGCGTTTAGGCTAAGTACTAAAAATAGTGATAGGCTATATTTAAATATTTGTGATTTCATTATATAGACTCCCTTCTTGAGATTTCATCTTCTACGCTAACAAATTTTTCTCGCATAGATTCAAGTAGAACATATAATACAGGCACAAAAAGAGTAGAGATAAAGGTCGCTGCAACCATACCAAAGAGTAAAACTATACCGATTGACATCTGCGTTATCGCTCCAGCTCCCGTTGCAAACGCAAGAGGAAAAATACCAAATAAAAATGAGAGAATGGTCATCATAATGGCTCTAAAACGCAGACTACCTGCGTTTATGGCCGCATCAACTATACTAATCCCACTCTCACGCTGTTCTTTTGCAAACTCAACAATGAGAATTGCATTTTTAGCAGCGAGTGCG
>Ga0209633_10004795_pt1 | contig 12085 bp, 8 predicted proteins | sample Cruoilmetagenom1_FD_187290 | JGI IMG/M metagenome (GOLD analysis project Ga0209633, IMG submission 187290) | Oil polluted marine microbial communities from Coal Oil Point, Santa Barbara, California, USA - Sample 1 (SPAdes) (version 2) | ecosystem: Environmental > Aquatic > Marine > Oil seeps ... | reverse complement strand
AGGGCTCGCGCAAAAATAACTTCACATTTTCGCATCTCAGCTTCAGCCCATCTTTGGCTGATACCTCACTCTAAAAAGCCTCGAAATAGCTTGCTATTCCTGTGGTTTTTCTCTCTCGGATCAGCCAAACCTGGACCAAATCTGAGCGCCAATTCTGCGAAGTTATTTTTTCGCGAACCCTTAGGATGGCGATCGGTTCCTTCAGGAAAACGGCGGCCGGGATAAAGGTAATAATGGGATTGATACGAAACCGTCATGGCTTGAGCAGAAAAAGGTGAATATATCGTGGATCAAGGTTGCCGGCTTGAACAGGCGCCAATTCCCGTTCAATTTGATCGAAAAGCGCTTGAAATACCGTGCCCAGAAGGTCGGACAGGTCAACGGGAGAAAGGCCCGACATATCCGCGACCCACCCGAGAAACTCACCCCGCTTCCCATCGTCGATGATGCGACGGCCTTTCGAATTCGTCCAGAGTGCCGTGTAAAATTCCCGGAAAGCGGAAAGAGAAACGGCAATGCTTGACGTGTCCGCATCAATCGGTGCCGCCTTCAGTGACGCCCTAGTCCATAAAGTAAGCAGAAGATTCTTGTATGTCAGGAACCGGAAACCCGCAATCGCTGCCATGGGAAGATCCATCGCCTTGAGCAGCTGATCCAGTGCCATTACCCGACCCAAGCCCCGGCCGGTCGCTTCGATCTCTTCCTGCGTCTGAAAATCTCGGTAGCTGGAACCGGTATTTGACGGGTCGTAAAACTTCGGTTTGTCAATCAACAGCCCCCCCAACAACCCCAACCAGGCCTCTTCCCAGAAAGTGAGATCCACCTGCTGCGCCCGACACCAGCTCGTTTTACGCCAACGGGAGGCCTGCCATTTGAGCTGCAAGGCCTTGGCGAAGCCGATTCTGAAGATATCTTCCAGCAAGTAGCGTTTCAGGAGTGCGGATGCATTGGTTTCCCGGCCGCCGGCGATCTTTTCCGTCATTCGTTCAAGTCCGATGCTCAGGTAGCCACTGACCTTGGATATCACCGGTTTCAGTTGATTGCGGCCCCGGACAACCACCAGGTCGGCGGATATGACCTGGTTGCAGAGACTGGCCAGTTCCACCTGAAGCTGCTGGACGACATAGGCCTCACGGACCCCTTTTAGTGCGCGCACGAGGAGGTTGTCTCCGTCGAGGAAGGTGGTGGTAAACTGGGGCACCGGCAACAATGAGCCATCGGGTGACGGCGGACGGAGGGTCTTTTCCCTCCCGGCTTTGATGTCTTCCGGCCGCAACGGCTGATAGACGCCGACCGCCTCGTGAAAGGGCAGAAAGCCCTTCTCGGCCAGACGGACATTGCGCAATCGGAACAGCTCCTCCTCGGTTTCACCGGGAACCACGCTCACAGCCTCCAGCAGCAGGCCCTGGTAACCGGGATGATCATGAATGGACAAGCGGCGAAGCAACTGGCCCAGCGTCTCATTTCGCCGGGTTTTGCTCGTTTCCTCCTCCGGGGTGGCCACGGGATAATCCACAAAGCGCACATAAAAAGTGTCGTCATCCGTAAAAAAACCGTCACCAAAATCCGATGGGTCTTGCTCCGACTCCCTGACCCGCAGTTCGATATTTCTGAATAAGAAAACTTCCAAAAACTCCAGCTTTTCATCGAAACACCATTTGACGAGCCGATCCGGATCCGCTTCAAGCAGTATCTGCAACCAGGTGCTGGCCTGCGGATAGTCCATCTGATCTCTCCTCCAGGTTTCCACGTCCAGCAGATATTCCCACTGGCGGTTGGAAGCCAGGGCAATCAGCGGAAGAGCATCAGACAGTCCGATGTCATGGATGAGAAAATGGAGATCTTCTTCGGGAAAGGCGTGAACCAACGCTGCCGGCTGCGGATGGTCGAGGATCGCAGCCATCACTTGTTCAGTCGGCCCTAAAAGGACTTGCCGGCGCGTTTCCGCCAGCTGTCGGATCCGATCTGAATGGGTGATGGAAGGTGTTTGGGCTATCGTCACGGGTGGTCGTTCCTTATGGTAAAAATGTTGGTCTAAATTAATCAGAAAATTTTAAAAAACAAGGATTTCGATACGAATCAGTCTCGGCGTTGGCCGCCTATCCGCAGGAGCAGAAGCAGACCGGGAATGGCGATCAGGGTGCAGAAGATGAAAAAGCCTTCCCATCCCATGTGGGTGGCCAGATAGCCGGTGGGGGCCGATGCCAACACCCGGGGGATGCCCATGAGGCTGGTCAGCAGGGCATATTGGGTAGCCGTGAACCGCTTGTCCGTGATGCTGGCCATATACCCTGCATAGGCCGAGGTACCCATTCCGGCGCTCAGGTTTTCGAAGGCGATAACCGCCGATAGCGCCGTCAAGTCCGGACCGATGGTCGCCAGCAGGAAAAAACCCGCGGTGGAGAGTGCCTGCAGGATGCCGAAAATCCAGAGGCTGCGAAGGATACCCAGTCGGATCATGGCGATGCCGCCGACGATGGCACCACCGACGGTGGCCCAGAATCCGAACAGCTTGACCACGGTACCGATCTGGGTTTTTGAGAAACCAATATCCAGGTAAAATGGTATGGTCATGGCGGCAGCCATCGTATCGCCTATTTTGTACATCAGGATAAACACCAGTATCCACAGGGCATCCGTTCGGCTGAAATACTCCTTCAGCGGATCCACCACGGCAGCCTTGAGCGATACGGGAAAAGATTCCACGTGGGGTTCCGGCGTCAGCACGGTGGTGATCACCCCGGGCAGCAGACACAGGGCCATGATCAGGTAAACCCCGGAAAAGGGCAGATGGTCGGCCAGGATCAGTCCACCACCGGAGGACAGGAGCATGCCGACGCGATAGCCGTTGATGTACAGTGAGGATCCCAGACCCAGTTCCCGGTCGGGCAGGTCCTCCCGCCGGTAGGCATCCACCACGATGTCCTGGGAAGCGCTGAAAAAGGCCACGGCCAGAGCGGCCAAGGTCATCATCTCGGGATGGGCAGCCGGATTGCTGAACCCCAGCCAAACCAGTGACGCCATCAGGGCCAACTGAGCAACCAGCAACCATCCCCGCCGCCGCCCTAAAAATGGCAGTGCGTAGCGGTCGAAGAGCGGTGACCAGAAAAATTTCAGGGTGTAGGGCAATCCCACCAGGGACATGAGCCCGATGGTGGTCAGATCCACCCCCGACTCCTTCATCCATGCCTGGAGCACGGACAGGGTGAGCAGCAACGGCAGACCGCAGGAAAAACCCATCACCAGGGCCACCAACATTCGGCGGTTGATCACTATTGATGCGATTGACTGATGGCTAATGGGATTCATGCGCGTTATTTTTGCCGAGGCCCTGAGAAGAAAGAGCGGCAGAAATTTTTTCTGCCGCTCCCACGGGTTCATTAAAGATGAGTGGCTTCGGTTACGCTATCAGTTGTCATCCTGCCAATAATTGCTCCGGCGTCACGATGGTCCCAAATTTGGTCTTCAGGGCCATCATCCCGCTCCGCTGCTCTTTCAGCACGTCGAAGAGCCGTTGGGGAATGTTTTCTTCCTTGCCGTAGGCTGTGATCTGCAGGTCGATTCTGGTCAGGATGTTGTCTACATAGAGGGAAAATTGTTGATCGTAGAGCGTCTTGTTATAGGGTTTGTCAATCAGGGTCTCAAAGAGAGCCTTTAAATCGTCATAATGGGGAATGAAACCGATGGGTGTCTCGATGGCGTCCACGTCTCCGTGGACCCGTCGCTCCAGCCATCCCAGCCAGACCTTGACGTCCTTCTTCTCCCCCAGCAATTTCTTGCCGCCGCCGCCCCGGGCTTCATGGGTCAGAAAATAGTTTAACCCGGCCAGGATCGGTCGCTTGCCGTCGGCGATGGCAGCACTGCCGAAAAAATCGAACTGAGCTTTCATGTAGTCGCCCAGCGCACCCGGAATGAAGGGCGCGTTGGCCCACGGTGCCCGCTTCAAACCGGAGGCTCCCACTTCCGTGGCCGTGGCTGCCGAGACGATGCAGGCACCGATAACCACGCCGTGGTCTGAGTTTTTAGCCGCCCACACCGGCGGCATGGTATCGCTATCTCGACCGCTGTATGTGATCACCCGGGTTTCCACCCCTTCCGGCGCCTCAGCCTTTTCCGAGTAGTTGGCCAGGGCGGTTGAGGAGATGGTGCAACGGGCATTGGGGTGGGAGATGGGTATCTCCTTCCCGCCGGAATCCTTCAATCCCTTCTTCCAGGGCCCTTGAAAGTTGCGCCCCCGGGTGGCCTGGGTCTCACCATTGCCGGCCCAGTGGGGAACGCCGTTATCATCGATGAGCACGTTGGTCCAGATCACTTCGGAGCCGGAATTTCTCAGCCGGTCCATCAGCATCGGGTCGCCCTCCCCGTTTACATCCTCCACGATGCCGAAGATGCCGCATTCCGGGTTGATAGAGCGAACGCTGCCGCCGTCGTCGATCCACATCTGGGCCAGGTCGTCGCCCACAAAACGGTCGCCGGCCATGGCCGTGGTGGTTTTACCGCAGCCGGATGGTGCGGCGCCGGCTACCCAGGTCACCCGGCCGCCGGCACCGTCGATACCGGTGATGAACATGTGTTCAGCCAGTTCCTTGCCGTTGCTCTCGTAAACGGCCTTGTCCACGGAAAAGCGGTGGTTTCCCTTTTTCAGCAGCAGGGTGTTGCCCGCGTAGGTGCAGTTGAATGAGTAGGTGGTACGGTAACTCCGGTCCATAAATACCCGGGCGTTGGGCAAGTCTTGGGGCCGGTTGAGGCCCTCGCTGTGGATGTTGGTGTAAAAATGCCCCAGTCGGTTCACCTCTTTTTCGAAATCCGCAAAGGCGTTGCGGTAGAGGATCTCGGCACTGTGGCAGACATACGCAGAGCTGGTGATCTCGATTGCGGGGTTGGAGGCTGCCGCACTCACGGGTCCTCGAATATACAGACCCACCACCATGGTGGCACCGCTCATGATGCCGGCCATTTGTTCCCGAACCTCAACCAGGGCATCATCCCTTAAGATCTTGTTGGCCAGCGTGCTGATCTTCTCATCGGGGTTGGCAATGTAAAATGTCCGGTCGATGATGCGGCCCTGCTCCTCTTTGAGATCGTAATGAATGGTATGCCCGTCCATGGCCAGAACCGCCTCTTCGCCCTTGTTCAGGGCGAGCTGGCGGATAAACTGCCGATCCGCTTCGGACCCGGTGTTGATGTAAACCCTGGCCGGATTGCACATGGCGATGGCGTTGGCGATTTTGACCAGGATTTCCGGGAGGATCAGCGTCCGGATGCGGGACAGGTGCTCCCTGTTCAGCCGTTTCTCGAACAGGGCCTGAGCCTGTTCGACGTTTTGGATTGTCCCCAATGCTTTGACAATGTCGAGCCCCTCATTTTTTTTCAACATGCAATTCACCCCTTTCGTTTTGGCAGCCGACAATGTCCGGTTCCGGCATCTGCTGGTCGATCCATTTCATCACCTTGTCATACTCATCCCGAAATTCCTGCAGCGCCTGGCCCCGGTGGCTGACCCGGCTCTTTTCGACTATGGTCAACTGAGCAAAGGTTTTGTTCATCGGCGGATAGAAGAAAACCGGATCATAGCCAAACCCGTTGGTGCCGGAAGGGGCATGCGCGATGGTGCCTTCGCAGTGGCCCTCATAGGTCAGGGCCGCTCCGGCGGGCACCGCGATGGAGATCACACATTCAAAGACCGCCGAGCGGTTGGGTTGATCTTCAAGTTCAGCCAGCAGCTTGCCGCAGCGCTGGGCATCGGTGGCATCAGGGCCTGCATAACGGGCACTATGGACGCCCGGTGCCCCGTTCAACGCCGCTACCACCAGCCCCGAGTCGTCGGAAAGCACCGGATATCCAAGGACTCTGGCCGTAAAACTGGCCTTCTTGTAAGCGTTTTCATCGAAGGTCTCCCCGTCTTCCACGACTTCCGGGATGGGTCCGAAATCATCCAGATCCTTGATGGCGACGGGAAAGGCCTTTAGCAGGTCCCGGATCTCGGCAGTTTTGCCCTTGTTGCGGCTGGCAATGACAAGTACCCTGTTTTTTATCATAATTCCTCTTGCTTGGAGGGAGAAAACCCGAATTCAGTAACACAAAACCGGCCAAACATCCAGCAATAATCGGCTAACCGAAACGGTCTGAATAATTGGTCAAGATTACCTGATACAGCGCTTCGCCGATGGCAATACCCATGTCAATGAACTGGGGGCCGTAGCGTCGGCCGGTTCGGGAGCGGAAGGTACTTTGGATTTTTTTTAGCAGGGCCATACCTTTGGGATAGCGATCCATAAAGACGTCCAGGGGTGGGTTCATAAAACCGACCATGTCCCAGACCGTATGGGTGAAGTTGTCCGGTCCCCAGCGGAACTTGTCTGCATCGTAAAGGCAGTCGGAAATCACACGGGCCTGGTTAACCGACGGCCGTTCCGGACGGATAAAGGCTTCGTGGTTGCGAATCGCCGTGCTGACGTGGATGATCTCCGCCGGAACCAACGGATAGGTTTTCAGGATATCGCGTGCCGCTTCGGCCCCTTTTTCGGCGTGGGATTTCTCCTTCCGGCAGATATCATGAAGCAGGCCGGCACATTGGGCCATCAACAGGTTTCGCCGGACACGGTATTCGGCCTGGCCGGCCAGCCGGCATTCGATAATGACCAGGGTACCGGCATCGATGGCCACCTTTTCCACATGACCCATACCATGGCCGAAATCGTCGTCCAGCCGGCCGATCATCTCTTTGCGAAGCCGGCCGATGGCGGTGTCGGACTGATAAAAATGCTGCGATTCGCTGACCTCGGATGGGTAGGCGATGTAAAAATCAGGCCGCGGGTAACGGGCTGCAATTTTTCGGGCAATCTCTCGTATTTCTAAATAAACGGCATCCATCGGCAGTGGGAAACCGGATCGCTAAACATCTAGGGACAGGCCGTAGGGGGTGCCGCAGACCTTCCACTTGCCGTCCTCTTTGACCAGTTCCAGCATCCCCTCAAACGCATGGACCCGGCCCAGACCAAATAGCTTGGCCACATAGGCAAACACTGGATGGATGCAGGTTCGGTGCATGCCCTTCACGTGTATCGTGGCAGATTCGGCGTCCTGGGCCAGGGTTTCGGTTTCAACATGGTAGATGGCCTGCTGCATCATCCCCTTGCCGAACCCACGCGCCTCGGCCCCATCGGTCACCGCCCGGAGGTAGGCCGCCACGGCAGATTCGTCCTCATCACCGGCCAATTCGCCGCACATATATTTTCCCATATCGGTGTTCAGGAGAAAATAAGCCTTGGAAAAGTCGATGGCCGTTCCCGTGGCCGTTTGTTTGCAGTCTGCAAAGACAAAAGCCACCTGAAGACACACCGCCAAAATCACCACCAGTATCCATGCTGAATTGTTTCCCCGGTTTGCCATGCGTAACACCTCCTTGTGGAATCATCCCGGCAACATGCGAATTGCACTGCCGGACCGGTTTGCCGTCTACGGATTTTAAGGAATTGGGCAAAAAGATCAGCTGCAACAGGTACCACGGATTATGTCATTTAACAAGTCGTATGTGATCGCGGACCCGCGAACCACCGGCGGGCAACCGGAGCATTACCGTTTCGATGATCGGCCCCTTGTTTTTAATGCTAAATCAGGCTATCTGAACTCCCCACGACACCATTCAATTCATTTGTGGTATTTTCTTATCGCCTTTGGGACAACCGGATTGTAAAAAGGGGGAAACCTATGACCACCCACGAAACCATAGAATTTGATGTTCTCTTTGTCGGCGGTGGACCCGCTAATCTGGCCGGTGCCATCCGGTTGATGCAACTGGCCGCAGAGAAAGGCCGGGAACTGGAAGTGGCGCTCATCGACAAGGGGGCTGCCATTGGTTCCCACGCCATCAGCGGGGCGGTGATGAACCCGGTGGCCATTGCCGAACTTTATCCGGACTATCGGCAGCAGGGATTTCCTGTAGAGCAGACCGTACGCGGCGACGGCTTCTTTTTCCTAACGAAAAAACGCAGTGTTAAAATACCGCTGGCGCCCCGCCAAATGCACAACATCGGCTTTCCCATCGTCAGCCTCGCCAAGGTATGCCGCTGGCTGGGGGAGCAGGCCGAGGCCCTGGGCATCAATCTCTTTCCCGGGTTCGACGGGAAAAAAATCCTGCTGGCCGATGACGGCATTACCGTGACGGGCGTGCGCACCGGTGATAAGGGATTGGACAAGGACGGCAAACCCAAGCCCAATTTCGAACCGGGCATCGATCTGCTGGCCAAGGTCACGGTACTCGGAGAAGGCGCCCGGGGCAGCCTCATGAAAGAACTGGCAGGCAAATTGTCCATCCGTTCGGGCCGACTGCCCGAATTGTTCGAAACGGGTATCAAGGAAGTCATTCAACTGCCGGAAAACCACTTTTTCAGCGACTGCGCCTTCAACGACATTCATACCATGGGCTTCCCCCTGGATCCGGATACGCCCGGCGGCGGGTTCGTCTATGAGATGGCCGACAACCGGATTGCACTGGGCTTTCTGCTCGCTCTGGGATACGAAAATCCGGCCCTGGACCTTTACGACACGTTCATGCGGTTCAAGCGCCACCCGATGATCCAAAACATCATCCGGGGCGGCAAGGTGGTTGAACAGGGCGCGCGCGCCGTATCCACCGGCGGCTGGTTCAGCATGCCGCACCTGGCCGTGGATGGTGCCCTGTTCACGGGAAACGGCGCCGCCATACACAATACGCCGGCCATCAAAGGCATCCATCTGGCAATCAAATCGGGTATGCTGGCCGCCGAAACCATCATGGACGCCCTGGTGGCCGGAAACACCGGACGCCACACCCTGATGGGCTACAGCCGACGGATAGAAGCCAGTTGGGCCGGTACGGAGCTTCGGGAGGGTCGCAACTTCGCCCAGGCCCTGGCCAAGAAAGGACCGATCAAATGGATCCACCTGGCCGCCCAGTACATCTCCAAGGGCAAAGGCCTTGTCGACCGTTTGCCGTCGGCAGACGATGCCACCACGTTAAAACCCCTGCAGCCGGAGGCCCAAACCTTTTCAGTAGAAACGGAAAAGCCGGTCACGGACGATCCGACCATGGTAGACAAGCTTACCGGTGTATACCTGTCCGGGACCCTACACCGGGAAGACCAACCCAGCCATCTCCTCATTCATGACCGGCGGGTGTGCGTGGAGAAATGTTATCCGAACTATGGATGCCCCTGCACACGATTTTGCCCGGGCGATGTTTACGAAATGGAAACCCGTAAAGACGGCGGCGGCATTAATGGCATCAAGTTGAATTTTACCAACTGCCTGCACTGTAAGACCTGTGACATCAAGGACCCCTTCAACAACATCACGTGGACTTGTCCGGAGGGCGGGGAAGGACCGAACTACAAACAGGCCTGACCGGTTCGGGCCACCCCAAAAGGAGAACACCGGGCCAACGGCTTCTCATATGATGGGATGGGCATTTCAAGCCGCCTGAGAAGCGATCTGCCGATATCCTTATATGAGAAAAAGATTGCCCAATGAAAAAATACTCATCTAAACTGCTTCTCGTTATGGTCCTGATTGTCGTAGCGGTGTCCTTTTTCATGTTTGATCTGGAAAAGTATTTTACCCTGGACACTCTTAAAGAACATCAACAGACGTTTGAACGCTATTATCAACAGCATGCGGGACTGACAATTTCACTGTATTTTCTCGCTTATGTTGTCATGGCCGCACTTTCATTGCCGGGTGCCGCAGTGATGACACTCGCCGGTGGCACTCTTTTCGGAGTCGGCACAGGTACCGTTGTCGTCAGCTTCGCGTCCTCAATTGGTGCCACATCAGCGTTCCTTGTCTCGCGGTTTCTGCTCCGCGACAGCGTGCAAAGTAAATTCGGAAAAAAATTAGGCGCTATTAACGAAGGTGTTCGCAAGGATGGCGCATTTTACCTTTTTACCCTTCGCCTGGTACCAATATTTCCGTTTTTTGTCATTAACCTGATCATGGGGCTGACCGCCATTCGAGTGTTTGTTTTTTACATCGTCAGTCAGCTGGGAATGCTGCCGGGTACCCTGGTGTACGTGAACGCCGGGACGCAACTGGCCAAGATCGCGTCACTCCAGGATATTTTGTCTCCGGCACTGATTTTCTCTTTCGTGCTGCTGGGCGTATTCCCTTTAATTGCCAAGGCATTTGTTTCTCTTGTCAAAGGGCGGCGCATATATGCCAAATGGTCGACGCCTAAAAAATTCGATTACAACATGGTGGTCATCGGCGCCGGTTCCGCAGGTCTGGTGGCTTCATACATAGGCGCTGCCCTTAAAGCCAAGGTGGCGCTCATCGAAAAACACAAGATGGGGGGCGACTGCCTGAATACCGGCTGTGTACCGAGTAAAGCCCTGATCCGTTCGGCAAAAATGCTGGCCTATGCCAAACGGGCACAAGAATTTGGATTTCACTCAGGAAGGATCGACTATGCTTTTACCGATGTCATGGAGCGGGTCCAGCGCGTTATCAGGAAGGTTGAACCCCACGACAGCGTCGAGCGATACACGGGTCTGGGCGTTGAGGTTATCCAGGGAGAAGCCAGGATTACGTCTCCATTTACCGTTGAGGTGAATGGCCGCAGGCTGACCACACGAAATATCGTCGTGGCCACCGGCGCACGACCGTTTGTACCGCCGATTCCGGGGCTGGACCGAGTCGCGTACCTGACCTCGGACAATGTTTGGGAAATGCGTAAATTGCCATCGCGGCTGGTGGTTTTGGGCGGCGGTCCCATAGGCTGTGAGCTGACCCAAACCTTTTCCCGCCTGGGTTCCCGCGTCAGCCAGGTCGAGATGATGCCGCGCATCATGCTGCGGGAGGATGAAGACGTCTCCGACACGATCCACAAAAAATTTGAAGATGAAGGGGTTCGCGTGCTCACCGGGCACAAAGCCAAAGGAATCCGTGTTGACGGAGAAAACAAAATTCTGGTCTGCGAGAACGCGTCCGGTGAAATAGAAATCGGGTTCGACGAAATCCTGGTAGCCGTCGGCCGGGCGGCCAATGCCAAGGGCTTCGGCCTGGAGGAATTGGGTGTAACGCTGCGACCCAACGGGACCATAGAGACCGACGGGTTACTACAAACCAATTTCCCGAATATTTACTGCAGTGGCGATGTGGCCGGCCCCTACCAGTTCACCCACACGGCGGCTCATCAATCCTGGTATGCTTCCGTCAATGCGCTGTTCGGCAAATTTAAAAGGTTTTCCGTCGATTACAGGGTCATCCCATGGGCTACCTTCACCGACCCTGAGGTGGCCCGGGTGGGACTTAACATCCAGGAGGCCAAAGAAAAGAACATCCCTTACGAATTCACCGACTACGGTATTGACGATTTGGATCGTGCCATTGCCGACAGCGAGGACCACGGTTTTGTCAGGGTTTTGACCAAACCGGGAACGGATAAAATCCTGGGCGTCACCATTGTCGGGGCGCATGCGGGTGATCTTATCGCCGAGTATGTCCTTGCCATGAAAAACAATCTTGGGTTGAATAAAATCCTGGGTACGATTCATATCTATCCCACACTGGCCGAAGCGAACAAGTATGCGGCTGGTGCATGGAAAAAGGCCCACGCTCCCGAAAAACTGCTCAATTGGATCGGCCGATATCATGCCTGGATGCGAGGATAAAGAAACCAGTCCGTCTCCATTGGATTCGACCCAAATCAATTTGAATTTGGTATCGGTCAACATGCATTCAATCCACTGGATGACACCCATTGGAAGCCCGGTTCAAAACCAAAAACTTCGCGAATGCGCGTTATCGGCGTGGCCGGAAATGGTGATGCGCATATCAGGGCCTAAAAAGGGCGGGTTGCTGGGAATTCAAGGTGTATTTTTTAAAAGATTGCTTCCCAAGGAAGCAATCGCAAGATACGCCCTGGTCCAAATGGCAAAAAGAATACCCGTCTACCAAACTGATGAGATAAGCGGGTCCCTAAGGGTTCGCGCAAAAATAACTTCGCAGAATTGGCGCTCAGATTTGGTTCAGGTTTGGCTGATCCGAGAGAGCAAAACCACAGGAATAGCGAGCTATTTCGTGGGTTTTGAGAGTGAGGTATCAGCCA
>Ga0209633_10004794_pt1 | contig 12086 bp, 11 predicted proteins | sample Cruoilmetagenom1_FD_187290 | JGI IMG/M metagenome (GOLD analysis project Ga0209633, IMG submission 187290) | Oil polluted marine microbial communities from Coal Oil Point, Santa Barbara, California, USA - Sample 1 (SPAdes) (version 2) | ecosystem: Environmental > Aquatic > Marine > Oil seeps ... | reverse complement strand
CTTCGCCTCGATCCTTGGCGGCCTGATCACCCTGATCGGCACCCCGCCCAACATCATCATCGCCGAGTTCCGCGGCCAGCACCTGGGCGAGCAGTTCTCCATGTTCGACTTCGCGCCCGTCGGTCTGGCCTGCGCCACCGCGGGCGTCATCTTCGTCACCCTGGTCGGCTGGCGGCTGATCCCGGTCGACCGCTCCGAGCACGACACGCCGATGGAGCTGGAGGATCTCGAGGGCTACATCGCCGAAGCCAAGGTGTCGGAAAAATCCTCTGCCATCGACCAGCGCGTGCGCGACCTCGATCAGATCGCCGAAGAGAACGACGTCGCGATCGTCGGCCTGATACGGGGCGGCAAGCGCCTGCCCGGCATGGCGCGGCGCGAGACCATCCGCAAGGGCGACACCCTGGTGCTCGAGGCCGGTCCTGAAGCGATCGAACAGTTCGTCGGCGCGCTCGGGCTGGAATATGCCGGCGCCGAGAAACACGAAGGCGTCCTGAGCGGCACTCTGGCGCTGACCGAAGTCGTCGTGCCGCAGGGCGCACGGATCGAGGGGCGCTCGGCGCTGTCTCTCGGCCTGCTTTACCGTCATGGCGTCACCCTGCTCGGCGTGTCGCGCCAGGGCAAACGGTTCCGCGAACGCGTGCGCAAGCTGGAGATCGAGGCCGGCGACATCCTGCTGCTGCTCGGCCCCGAAGAGCGCATCAACGAGGTCGCGACCTGGCTCGGCTGCATGCCGCTCGCCCCGCGCGGACTGCAGGTCACCCAGCGCCAGAAAGCCGGCATGGCCGTCGGCATCTTCGCCGCCGCCATTCTGCTCGCCAGTTTCAAGCTGCTCTACCTGCCGGTCGCGCTTGCGGCCTGCGTGGTGCTCTACGTGCTGCTGCGCATCGTGCCGTTGAGCCAGATCTACGATTCGGTCGAGTGGTCGGTGATCATCCTCTTAGGCTCGCTGATCCCGATCGGCGCCGCGCTGCACCAGTCGGGCGGGACCGCGCTGATCGCCCAGGGCATCGTCGATATCACTGCCGGCTATTCCGCCGCCGTGGTCCTGACCATCCTGATGATCGTGGTGATGACCCTGTCCGACGTGCTCAACAACACCGCCACCGCGGTGATCTCGGCGCCCATCGCGGTCGACATTGCCGACAAGCTCGGCGTCAACCCGGACCCGTTCCTGATGGCGGTGGCGGTCGGTGCGTCCTGTGCGTTCCTCACCCCCATCGGCCACAAGAACAACACGCTGATCCTAGGCCCGGGCGGGTACCGGTTCGGCGACTACTGGCGCATGGGCCTGCCGCTGGAGATATTGGTGATCGCCATCGCCGTGCCGATGATCCTGCTGGTCTGGCCCCTATAGCAGGGAACCGGCATTCGATTATTGAGGGATCTTGTCGGCCCAGCCCGAGATCAGTTTGGGTTGATCGGGATCGGTGTCGCCGATCGCCGTCACCTTGAACTGTTCGGGCACGGCGTCTTCGGTCCGGAAGAACACATAACGCTTGTTGTCGACCCCGACGACCGGTGGCCGCTTGTGCTTCTCGAAGAAATCGTGACCCTGCTTCAGGTTACGCCAGAACCCGTGCCAGGGTGAACCCTTGTAGACCGCGAGGTTTTCCGTTGTCAGACGGAACGGGAATGCATGGACGGGGAACTTGCGCTGTCCGGCGCCGAAGGCCTCGCGGGCGAGCGCGAAGATTTCCTGAACGCTCTCGTCGGTCACCGCATAGCAGCCGGCCGAACTGCAGCCGCCATGCACCATCAGGTGCTTGCCGGTGCGCTCATAGGCCAGGTCGTACTCGTTCGGGTAGCCGATATTGAACGACAGGTGATACTTGCTCCAGGGGTTCATCTGCGCCGGCGTGACGACGTAGAACCCTTCCGGCGCCTGCTTGTCGCCCTGCTTGCGTTTCGGGCCCAGATCGCCCGACCAGCTGCAGATGTCGTAAGTCTTGAAGTGCGCATACGTGCCCGACGGCTTTTCGAGCCAGACCTCGAGCTGGGTTTCCTGCTTGAAGATTCGCACGAACATGGCGGCGCCGGGCGAAACTCCCTTGGAAGCCAGCAATGCCTTGGACTCTTCCGACAAGGGCTTCAGATGCTTCGGCGTGCCGAACAGGCAGCCGGAAAGCCCAAACATCATCCCAAGCGATGCGGTCGAGTGAAGAAATGCCCGACGTGTCGTCATAGAAGCCTTAAATCCCCGCTCCGCATGTCCCGATCGGCATGACACAGGGTCGGGGTTACCAAACGTTTAACACAACTCACTCGCGCCCCGCCTGGACGCCGGCAACACGATAGACGCCGCCTTCGACCGTTATCTCCGGCGGGCGCCCGTGCGTTTCGAACGCATCATAACCTTGTTTCAGGTTGCGCCAAAACCCTATCCATTTCGACCTTCCATGCGCGCCCATCTTGGCGTCGGTCATTCTGAACGGGAAAATGTGCACCTGCACCGAGGGCTGGCCGCCGTTAAGCGCCGCCTCCACCATGCCGTAGATCTCCTCGATGCCCGCATCGGTCATGGCATAGCAGCCGAGCGACACGCAGTTTCCGTGGACCATGAGAAACGACCCGGTCCGCCCGTGCGCCCGGTCATAGGCGTTGGGGAATCCGACATTGAACGACAGGTGAAACCGGCTGTTCGGGTTGAGCCGTTCACGCGTCACCCGGTAGAACCCCTCGGGGCTCTGCCTGTCGCCTTCGCGCAGCTTGGGGCCGAGCGTTCCGGACCAGGTACAGACCGGATAGGTCTTGACCAGCACATGGGCGCCGCCGCGCTCCGCCCAGAGCTCCAGTTCGGATTCCTGTTTGAAGATGCGGACAAAGACAGGTGCGCCTTTCGCGACCTGACTGCGCACCAGCGCCGCATCCAGGGCATCGGCCGGTTCCGGCATCGACACCAGCACACCGGCCGCGCCTAGCCCCGCGACGACCAGCGCCGCGAGCGATGCCCGCAGCCAGCTGCGCTTGCGATTGCCCCGTGCCTCGTCCATCGGCACACTCTCCCCACCAGGATCGATCAATCTAGGTACAGCAATGAGACGGCATTAGGGCGCAAGAGACCTCGGCTCAGGCCGGGATCGAGCGGCCCATCTCCAGGTATTTTTCGCGCCTCACCTTGCGCAATCCCTGGGCATCCAGGTCTTCGAGCGCCGCGAAGGCGTCTGAAATCGCCTCGCCCGCCGCATCGATCGCCTTCTCCGGCCCACGGTGCGCGCCGCCGACCGGTTCAGGAATGATCACGTCGATCACGCCCAGTTCCTTGAGATGCTGCGCCGTCACCTTCATGGCGGTGGCGGCCTCTTCGGCCCGGCTCGAATCGCGCCACAGGATCGAGGCCGAGGCCTCCGGCGACGCCACCGTGTAGATCGCATGCTCCAGCATGAGCACCGTGTTGGACGTGGCGATCGCCACCGCGCCGCCCGAGCCGCCCTCGCCGATCACGATCGAGACATGCGGCACGCCGAGGCCCAGGCAGCAATCGGTCGAGCGCGCAATCGCTTCGGACTGGCCGCGCTCTTCCGCGCCGATGCCCGGATAAGCGCCTGCCGTATCGACGATGGTGATCACGGGAATAGAGAATTTGTCGGCCAGCTCCATGAGCCGCACCGCCTTGCGGTAGCCTTCCGGGCGGGCCATGCCGAAATTGTGCTTGAGGCGGCTTTCCGTGTCGTTGCCCTTCTCCTGGCCGATCACCATGACCGAGCGATGGCCGAACCGCCCGAGCCCGCCGACGATGGCGAAGTCCTCGGCGAAGTTCCGGTCACCGGCAAGCGGTGTGAAATCCTCGATCAGGCGCGCGACGTAATCGGCAAAATGCGGCCGGTCCGGGTGCCGTGCGACCTGGGTTTTCTGCCACGGCGTCAGATGGGTGTAGATTTCGCGCAGGCTGTCGTCGGCCTTATCCTCGAGCTGGCCGACCTCATCCTCGATCGACACGGTCTCGTCGCTGTCGGCGAGCTCGCGCAATTCGGCGATCTTGCCTTCCAGTTCCGCTACCGGCTTTTCGAAATCGAGATAGGTGCGCATAAAATGGTGATACCGACGATCGTCCCGTTGCCGCACGGGCAGGTTCCACGTCCCGCACGCCTCAGCTCGCACGGGCCGCAGGGAAACTGACGACCAACGGGTAATCTGTCAATAACGGAACGCGGAGAGCGTTAAGGCTTTTGTGGAGAGCGGACGGCCTGAAACGATACCCGCACGGCGAACCTGCGACCGGGCGCATAATGGTCCGGCCTGCGGACGGACATTCGCGTTGCGTCGGATCAGAACTGAATCTGCGCCCTCTGATCGCCGTACTCGCACCTCAGGCACCACCATCGCTCCACCACGCGGTCAATTTCCAGCGCTTCGAACACAGGTTTGCATTCCCAGGAATACCGGAATTCCGATGCTCCACAGGAAGGGCAGACGTGGCGCCGGGACCACAGAGCGTCCGGCTCTGCCGTTTGATAGCTCAGCATTCTCTCCCGCTTAAGCGGCGTTTTTGGTTCCCCTGCGCGCTTCGCAAGCGGACGAACCGGGCCCGCCTGCGAAACACGCGAACGTTCAGTTTACAAGATCTTGGGGAGACGACCTGTGATCCAGCTCACTGGACAAATGGATAACGGCACCGGAGCCGTGTGCTCATCCGGGCCGGGCCAGCGGGTGGTGATCCTGCACCAGTTGCTTGAGCCGTTCGTCGAGCACGTGGGTGTATATCTGTGTGGTCGAGATATCGGCATGGCCGAGCATCTGCTGCACGGCGCGCAGATCAGCGCCATTGGCCAGGAGATGGCTGGCGAACGCGTGGCGCAGCACGTGGGGCGAGACCCGCTCCGTCGCGATGCCCGCCTGGGCGGCAAGAGATTTCAGTTCCTGGCCGAAGCGCTGCCGGGTGAGATGGCCGCCTTTGGCCGATGACGGGAACAGCCACTCGCTGCGGACGCCGCCGACATCCTCGACCTGCTTCAAGGCGGCGGCATAGTCGAGCACGGCCTGACGCGCCGCCGCGCTCAACGGCACCAGGCGCTCACGGCCGCCCTTGCCGCGCACGATCAAAAACCGGTCGTCATCGCCGATCACCCGGCGTTTCAGGCTGACCAGCTCCGAGACCCGCAGGCCCGTGGCATAAAGCAGTTCGAGCAGGCACCCGAGCCTGAGGGCCTTGAGCCGGCTCCTCCCCTTGGCCTGCGCCACAGCATCCGTCGCCGCGGTCAAAAGCGACGAAACCTCCGCCTCGCTCAGTACCTTGGGCAAGGGCCGGCCCAGTCTCGGGCTGTCGATCGCGCTGGTCGGATTGTCGCTTCGCGTGCCTTCGGAAAACAGGAAAAGATAGAATTGCTTCAATGCCGACAACCGGCGCGCCGCGGTCGACGCCGCCAGGCCCTGATCGTGCAGCCAGGCGAGATAGGCGCGCAGGTCCTCGGCGTCAGCGTGCTGCACCGTGCGCTTGCGGGTCACGAGAAACTGCGCGAAGTCGAGCAGGTCGCGCCGATACGCCTCCAGCGTATTGCCGGCGGCGCCGCGCTCGGCGCTCAGCATCTCGAGGAAGCCTTCGACGAGGTGCAGTCCGCCCGGCTGCGGATCGTTCCTACTTTGTTTTGAAGAAACGGTCGCGCGGGATCGGTTTGACGATTTCTCTTTGCTCGGGCTCAACATAATTCCCCAGGATATACGTGCCGCCGTAGCCCAGCGCTCCGAGGATAATGAGGGTAAAGATTAAGCGGATGGTTGCCGGCATCGTTTCCAAGCTCAAAGTGTCGACGTTGGACCGTTCAGCCATACCGGTGCGGTGGCGTCCCGGCCGTCGTCTGTTCCAGCTCCACTCCCCCTGATCCCATGGGTGGCCCCGTGAAGCATCTGCATGTGATACAGCTTTGCAGATTGATTGGCAATTCCAAGGCTGGCCTCTGCGTGATTTCCGGCCTAGAACGGCTATAGGGATTACAGCGGGTAAAAGTGATGCCGCGGGGCCATGCCACAGTGAAGCCGTCCGCCGAGGCGCCGGCCATCCGGGACCATCTGGGTGCGCGCAGCATCGTGCTGATCGGTCTCATGGGCGCCGGCAAGACATCGGTCGGCCGCCGGCTCGCGGCCCGTCTCGAGCTGCCGTTCATCGACGCGGATACGGAGATCGAGCAGGCCGCCGGCAAATCGATCTCGGAAATCTTCGCCGACCACGGAGAGCAGCATTTCCGCGACGGCGAGCGCAAGGTCATCGCCCGCCTGATGAACGGCGGTCCGCAGGTTCTGGCGACCGGCGGCGGTGCCTTCATGAACGAGGAGACCCGGCGCAACATCGCCGAGAAGGGCATCTCCATCTGGCTCAGGGCCGGCCTTGCGCTCCTCATCAAGCGGGTCGGCCGCCGCAGCCATCGCCCACTCCTGCAGACCGACAATCCCGAACAGGTCATGCAGCGCCTGATGGCAGAGCGCCATCCGGTCTATGAGACCGCCGACCTTGTGATCGAAAGCCGGGACGAGCCGCACGACGCGATCGTCGACGACATTATCGGCGCGCTCGGCGCTTTGACGCGCGCGCCATGACCCCCATATAGGGAACAGAAATTGCTGTTGGTCGGGCGAGCCCCGTGATAACCAGCAGATAGTTCTTTCCACAACAAACAGCCATGTCGACCGAGACCATCCTCGAATCTGCGAGCCCAGCCAGCGAAATCACCGTCGAGCTTGGCGCGCGCAGCTATGCGATCCGGATCGGCCCTGGCCTCCTTGCGCGTGCCGGCGGCATCGTCGCCCCCCTGCTCAAGCGTCCGAAAACGGTCATCGTGACGGACGAAAACGTGGCGCGTCTCCATTTGGAGCGGCTCGAGGCTGCGTTGCGTGAGGGTGGGATAGACACGGCCAGCATCGTCGTACCGGCCGGGGAGCGTTCCAAGAGCTTCGACGTGCTCGCCGATGTCTGCGAACAGCTGCTCACGGCCGGCGTCGAGCGCCAGGACACGATCATCGCCTTCGGCGGCGGCGTCGTCGGCGATCTCGCGGGCTTCGCGGCGGCCATTCTCCGGCGCGGCATCGAGTTCATCCAGATCCCGACCAGCCTTCTGGCGCAGGTCGATTCATCCGTCGGCGGCAAGACCGGCATCAACACGGCGTCCGGCAAGAACCTGATCGGCGCGTTCCACCAGCCGGTGCTTGTGCTCGCCGATATCGACGTGCTCGACACCCTGCCCGAACGCGAACTCAAGGCGGGCTATGCCGAAGTTGCGAAATACGGACTGATCGGCGACGCCGGCTTCTACGGCTGGCTGGAGGCCAATGCCGGCGCTCTGTTCGCGGGCGATCCGGCGGCGCGCATAAAGGCGATCGACGCCAGTTGCCGCGCCAAGGCCGACCTGGTCGCCAAGGACGAGCGCGAGGCGGGCGCGCGGGCGCTGCTCAATCTAGGCCATACGTTCGGTCATGCGCTGGAGGCCGCGACCGGCTATTCCGGCCGTCTGCTGCATGGCGAGGGCGTCGCCATCGGCACCGTGCTCGCTTATGAGCTTTCCGAGCGGCTCGGCCATTGCCCCGAGGGCACGGCGGCGCGGGTCGCCGGCCATTTTGCCGGCCACGGCCTGCCGGCGCGCCTGAGCGATATTTCCGGCTCTCTGCCCGGCGCTGACGAACTTTTAAGGCTTATGTATCAGGACAAGAAGACCGTTGCGGGCAGGCTCGTCTTTGTGCTCACCCGCGGCATCGGCGAGGCGTTCATCGCCCGAGACGTGGCCGAGAGCGACGTCCGGGCATTCCTTGAGGCATCACTGGGCACACAATGACGCTCACCATAGGCATCATCGGCGGCGCCGTCGTCGGCCTTCTCGTCTTGTCAGCATTCTTCTCCGGGTCCGAGACCGCGCTCACGGCGGCATCGCGCGCGCGCATGCACCAGCTCGAGCGCCAGGGCAATCACAAGGCCCGCGTCGTCCAGCGGCTGATATCGGCGCGCGAGGAACTGATCGGCGCCATTCTGCTCGGCAACAATCTGGTCAACATTCTGGCCTCGGCGCTTGCCACCAGCCTGTTCATCAAACTGTGGGGCGATGCCGGCGTGGTCTACGCCACCCTCATCATGACCGCCCTCGTGCTGATCTTCGCCGAGGTCATGCCCAAGACCTACGCCATCGCCAACCCGGAGCGCAGCGCGCTCGCCGTCGCCCCGGTGATCCGCGTTATCGTGGCCGTGTTCGGCCCGGTGACCGCAATGGTTCAGTTCATCGTCAAGCGGACGCTCAGACTGTTCGGCTCAGACATCGACGAAGCAGCAGAGGTGCTGTCGGCACACGAGGAGCTGCGCGGCGCAATCGATCTGCACCACCGTGAGGGCGCGGTGGTCAAGCACGACCGCGACATGCTCGGCGGCGTGCTCGACCTGAGCGAGCTCGAGGTCTCCGACGTCATGGTCCACCGCACCAAGCTGCGTTCGATCGACGCCGATGCCGCGCCCGCCGACGTGGTCGAAGAAGTCCTGTCCTCAGGCTATTCCCGGCTGCCGGTGTGGAAGGAGAACCAGGACAACATCATCGGCTTTCTCCACGCAAAAGAGCTGCTGCGCGCCCTGAGCGCCGCCAAAGGCGATCTCTCCAAGCTGGACGTCGAAGCACTTTGCTCGCCGCCCTGGTTCGTGCCTGACACGACCTCCGTGCCGGGCCAGCTCAACGCGTTTCTGAAGCGCAAGACGCACTTTGCGCTGGTTGTCGACGAGTATGGCGAGGTCATGGGGCTGCTTACGCTCGAGGACATCCTCGAAGAGATCGTCGGCGAGATCGCCGATGAGCATGACGCGCCGGCGACCGGCGTCCGGCCGCAGCCCGACGGCAGCGTGCTGGTCGACGGCACGGTCGCGATCCGCGACCTCAACCGCACCATGGACTGGGAACTCAACGACGAGGAGGCGACCACGATCGCCGGCCTGATCATCCACGAAGCGCAGATGATTCCTGATGTCGGCCAGGTCTTCACCTTCTACGGCTTCAAATTCGAGATTCTGCGCAAGCGGCGCAATCAGGTGACGTCGATCCGGATCACCCCCGCGCGCGGCAAATCCGTGGTGCGTGAGGCGTAGCACCTGGGCCCCGACGCCTTTACTACCCTGAACAACCGAACAATTTCAAACCGTTAGCGCAACCGGGTCGAAAACCGGCGGCACTCTTCCGATATAGGGGAAAACCAAAGTACCGGGAGAACGCCCATGAGCGTGAGCGATCGCGATCAATCCCGCTTCGACGTCGTCATTGTCGGCGCCAGTTTCGCCGGGCTTCTGTGCGCCCGCACTGCGGCCATGCGCGGCCTCAAGGTCTGCGTGCTCGAGGCCAAGGCCGATCCGGGCGCGCGCATTCACACGACCGGCATCCTGGTCAAGGAGGCGGCCGACGAGGTCGACCTGCCGCACGACCTGATGCGCCGTGTTCATGGCGTCCGGCTCTATGCGCCCAACCTCAAGTCGATCGACCTGTTTGCACCGGGCAGCTATTTCCTGACCACCCGCACCGCCGACATCGTTCGCTGGCTGGCGCGCGAGGCCGAGCGCGCCGGCGCGACCATCATGTGCGGCCGGCGCTTTGCCGGCGCGGACCGCGACGGCGATCTGATCCGGATCGGGTCGCACGGGCTGACGACCCGCTATCTGGTCGGTGCCGATGGCGCGCGCTCGAACGTTGCGGAATGTTTCGGGCTTGGCCGCAACAGCCGCTTCCTGACCGGCATCGAAGCCGAGTACGACCGGCTGGACGGTGTCGACCCGCGGTTCCTGCACTGCTTCATAGATGCCAGGACGGCGCCCGGCTACATCGGCTGGATCGCGCCCGGCCCGGACGTCACGCAGGTCGGCCTTGCGGTAAAACAGGACCGGAAACCGGAACTCGGCCGCTTCATCGACCGAACCGGCGGGCTGTTCGACTATGCGGGCGCCTCGGTGGTGGAGAAACGTAGCGGGCGGATCCCCTGCGGCGGCCTGGTCCATCCCTTCGCCGCGCCCGGCGTGATCCTGATCGGCGATGCGGCGGGCCTCGTCTCGCCGATGACCGCCGGCGGCATTCGTCTCGCCTTCCGCTTCGGCCGCCGCGCGGCCCAGGCGATTTCCGATCATCTCCTGGACTGCGGCCCCCGGCCCGAACAGGTGCTGGCCCGTGAATATCCGAAGTTCCGGCTGAAGAAGCTGCTGCGCGCGGGTCTCGATCTGACGCCGCCCAATGCCCTGGTCGACTTCGGCCTCTCAAGCCCTTTCATGCGCAAGCTGGCGACCCGGATCTACTTCCACCGGTCCGCCGCATCGGGAGAAAGTTTCCACGATTTCGAACGGCGCATTCGCGATCACCTGACGGAAAGCTGAACCCTATTCGTCCGGCGCCCGCGCCTTGATCGCCAGCGCATGCACCGGCCCGGCGAGTTCTTCGGCCAGCGCCTCGTTGACCAGCCGGTGGCGCTGAACCAGCATCTTGCCGGCGAAGGCATCGGCAGCGATCTTGACCCGGAAGTGGGATTCGCCGCCTTCCCGGGCGCCCGCATGGCCGGCATGAAGATGCGATTCGTCGATCACCTCCAGCGAGGCCGGATCAAAAGCCTGCGTTAACTTGTCTATGATCTTCTGCCTTACAGAGCCGTCTGTCATACGCTCACCTCGGTCGCCGGGTATGAATTCGATGGATCGGCTTATAGATATCCCCAGAGGGAATGTCCAAGCCATCACCGTCCTTGTCACAAGGATACTGGATACCCATAATTCGTCGTGATGAAACTTGAGTCGAAGATATTCGATCGCATTCGCGTCAAGCCGGACGAAGACCGGCTGCTGCGCGATCAGAACCCTCCGTGCGCCTGGCCCGATTGCAACGGCGCCGGCACTCACCGCGCGCCCAAGGGCCGCGGGCACGACGGCGAATATCACCTTTTCTGCCTGAATCACGTGCGCCAGTACAACCGGAGCTACAATTACTTTTCCGGCATGGACGACGATCAGGTCATCGACTACCAGAAATCGGCCATGACCGGCCACCGCCCGACCTGGAAGCTCGGCACCAAGCGGACGGGCAACGAGGACGGGTCCGATCAGGCAGACGAAGATGCCGGCGGGTATCAGTTCTCCGACGCCTTCGGCCTGTTCGGCGATATGGAATTCGAGGCGCGTAAACCGCGACGCACGGTCCGCAACGCGGAGCGTCAGGCGCTCTCCACGCTCAGCCTCGACGAAACCGCCACACCGGCCGAGGTCAAGGCCCAGTACAAGCTGCTGGTCAAGCGTCATCACCCCGACGCCAATGGCGGAAAGCGCGAGTCGGAAGACAAATTGCGCGAAGTGATTCAGGCCTACGACTACCTGAGATCCGTCGATTTTTGTTGACCCGCGACGCCCTTCGGGCTTGCAGTCGCGGCCCAACCCGGACTAAACATCCTGGTCAATTTGGAATCCGCCGGCTCCAGGGGCTGTTGAGCGCAGACCTCGGAGCCGCTCTTCATGGAATATCTGTGTCATGAATGCGCATTTGAATGGTGACGTGCCGCCCGTACCGGACATGCATATCTCGGTCCGCCAGGTCTTCGGTATCGATTCCGATATGGAAGTCCCGGCCTATTCCGAGAGCGATGAACATGTGCCCGAGGTCGATAACGACTATCTGTTCGACCGCGAGACGACGCTCGCCATTCTCGCCGGCTTCGCACACAACCGCCGGGTCATGATCCAGGGCTATCACGGCACGGGCAAATCGACCCATATCGAACAGGTCGCCGCGCGCCTTAACTGGCCGTGCCTGCGGATCAATCTGGACAGCCACATCAGCCGTATCGACCTGGTCGGCAAGGACGCCATCGTCGTGCGCGACGGCAAGCAGGTGACCGAGTTCCGCGAAGGCATCCTGCCCTGGGCGCTGCAGACCAACACGGCCCTGGTGTTCGACGAGTACGATGCCGGCCGCCCCGACGTCATGTTCGTCATCCAGCGCGTGCTCGAGGTCTCCGGCAAGCTCACCCTGCTCGACCAGAACCGGGTCATTCAGCCGCACCCGGCATTCCGCCTGTTCTCGACCACCAACACCATCGGTCTCGGCGACACCTCCGGGCTCTATCACGGCACCCAGCAGATCAACCAGGGCCAGATGGACCGGTGG
>Ga0209633_10004793_pt1 | contig 12086 bp, 8 predicted proteins | sample Cruoilmetagenom1_FD_187290 | JGI IMG/M metagenome (GOLD analysis project Ga0209633, IMG submission 187290) | Oil polluted marine microbial communities from Coal Oil Point, Santa Barbara, California, USA - Sample 1 (SPAdes) (version 2) | ecosystem: Environmental > Aquatic > Marine > Oil seeps ... | reverse complement strand
AGGCCTGGGATCCAAGCTGGGGGCCTTTGTCCAGGGATCGGCAAACATGATCCAGAGTTACGGTATTCCCCTGAACATTGCCCTGGCCGTGATGGCAGTGTTCATTGTATCCTTCGCAGCCACTACCGTGGATTCGGCTACCCGCATCCAGCGGTATGTGATCGTGGAGCTGGCGACCGCCTACAAATTCAAACCGCTGCAGGGTCGGCAGGTGGCGACGGTGTTTGCGGTCATCACCGCCTTTCTCCTCGCCTTCTATGACGGCAGCGGGAAGGGCGCATTGAAGCTCTGGCCGCTCTTCGGGTCGGTGAACCAGCTCCTGGCCGGCCTTGCCCTGCTCGTGACCACCATCTATCTGGCACGTCGGAAGACGAACATCATGTTTACTGCGGTGCCGATGGTATTCATGATCATAATGACGGGATGGGCCATGGTGTATAATATTAATAAATACTTCTCTGAAGCGAACTGGCTCCTCTTTGGCATCGGCCTGGCGGTGTTTCTCCTGGAACTATGGATGATCCTGGAGAGCGTGATCGTGTTAAAGGACGTGTATAGCAAGGAAGTGGGATTGCCGGCGGCGGTAGCGTGAAGTAGACTCAGTCGCCATGCATGTTGTGCACTGATTGCCTGCGCAGTGAATACTGCGCAGGCAATTTTAGTTTGCCTGGTTTTTCTCCATCCATTCTTTTCCTGAGACACACAGAACATAAGTACGGTATCGTGAAATGGAATGCGTAGCCCCCTGTCCTCCCGGTCCAGAAAGACGAATAGTTCCGCACACCTTCGCGCAATTGAGAGCCCTACGACGTATCATGCCGGCCGTCGGAACACCACACCCGTGCCCGCAAGACCGAAAACAGCTTCCGCTTCGGGCTCAAGATGTGTATAATAAGTATGGCCCGTCCAAAACTACCCGGTACGGAAAAGCAATAATTTTTGACACGGATTTGCGCGAAGCAAGCAATTCAAGAGGTCACTGCCATGACAGAACTGTTGAAGTCACTGAACATACACGCGTCTCCCTATCTCTACGCGGCGCTCGCCATCATTGCCGTGGTGGTGGTGGCAAAGATCGCCGACTTGTTTGTCAGGAAAGTCCTGATCCGGATCGCAGGGATTACCAATTCGGACATCAATAAGAGCATTCTCGAGACCATTCACCGCCCGCTCTATTTTACCATTATCCTGTCCGGCGCCGTTTACGTCATTGTCTCTCTCAAGCCGCCTGATATTGCGCTTTTCTATCTGAAAGGTTTCATCTATACGGCGATGACCATCCTCTGGCTGGCTGCCGCAGCGCGGATCAGCAATGTGGCTATCGTGACCATCGTACATCGGGTCTCCGATGTGACCGGTTTGAGCAGGGACATCCTGCTGCTCATCGAAAACCTGACCAAGATCGTCATCGCCATCGTGAGCGTTCTGCTGCTTCTGTCCATCTGGGAGGTGAACATCACGCCGCTCCTGGCGTCCGCCGGTATCGCCGGTGTGGCCGTGGCGCTTGCCGCCAAGGACACGATCGCGAACTTCTTTGGCGGGATCAGCGTGTTCGTGGACCGGCCCTTCCGGATCGGGGATTATATCGTTCTGGACCAGGGTGAGCGGGGAGAGGTGGTGCACATCGGTGTCAGAAGCACACAGCTCAAGACGCGGGACGATATCATGATCACGATCCCGAATTCGATCATCGCGAACACGAAGATCATCAATGAGAGCGCTCCTATTCCCAATTTTCGGGTACGCATCCCCGTCTCCGTGGCCTACGGCAGTGATATCGACCGGGTTCAGGAAGTGCTGACAGAGATCGCGACTCAGAACGGGAATGTCCTGGGCGAGCCGACACCGAGGGTCCGCTTCCGGGAGTTCGGAGAATCATCCCTTAATTTTGAATGCCTGTGCTGGGTAAAGGAGCCTGCGCTGCGGGGATTGACGATACACGAATTGAACTGCAGCATCTACAAGAGCTTTCATGAACTGGGGATACAGATTCCTTTTCCCCAGCGGGACGTGCATGTTTATAAGAAATGATTTTCCCGGGGTCATAGCAAAGGATGGGGAGATATGACTTCTTACTTCCACAAACTGGTCTGATTATAGAAGAAGGGTTTCAGCACATTCATGCTGAGTATCTGCCCGACCGGTTTCAGCACCTGGCCGGAACGGGACTTGCTGCCGAGGCATTTTTTGCAATAGGGATGCACGACCTTGAATTTTTTGAATCCCTCGACGATCTCTCCCAATTGAGGAGAGGAGAGTACTTGCCGGAGTGACGATCCGTGCAGATTGCCTACCGTGGTGCGGCCGTTGAAGTCGATGCAGCAGAGGACCACATCGCCGTTATGCAGGATGGCAAAATGATCCCGCATGCCGAAACAGTAGCCGGCCAAGGCGTCTCGAATGCTGCTCTTCTCCGAGGCATCCTGCCACGTCTTCAGAAGATAGGTCTCAAAGAACACGTTGGGGTATACTTCAACGACGTTCCACTTGTAGACGGGGAGTTTCCGTATCTTGCCGATGGCCCTTTTTTTTGTCGCTTCGTCTACGCCGAGCAGGTCATACACCTGTCCGGCCCAATGGTTGAAGGTCGCATGCAATTGGCTGGTCGATGCGTTGATCCGTGTGTGGTTTATTTTTTCAGCCATTTCCTTCGAACAGAATCGAGTGTTCAAGAACCGGAACTTGAAAATCGAATCTTTCTTGGCCGGTTTATAGGCGGCGAAAAACTGCAAAACGCCGTCGACATATTCCTCGAACGAGAGTTTCCCCGCTTTGCGCTGGGAGAAGGACTCTTTATCGGGCGTCTGAAGTGAGACATCCACCTGATAAAGATCGTAATCCAGGAGACGTTTGCCTATTGCTCCGCTCAGCGATGCACCGTTTGTCGTCAGCCCGACCTGCATCTGTTTCGCCTTTGCATGATCAAGAATCTCGAAAAAATCAGGGTGGAGGGTGGGCTCTCCCATGACATGGAACGTGATCTTTTCACAAATTCCTTCTGCTTTTATTTCATCGATAATGCCCTTGGCGAGGCCGGTATCCATGTACCCATAGGACCGTGTCATCTCCTCTTTCGGGCAGAAGGTACAATTGAACGTGCAAATATTTGTTAATTCAATGTGCACCCGCTGCAGCGGTATCTCGATATGCCCGAAGGCTGTTTTTGTTTGTTTTTGCGCCATATGAAGTACCTTCGCTCCTGTCCTATGCTGCCCTTGATCATACAAGAAAATGTGCGAAATATCCAGTCATTTTCGTCATTCCCCACAAGCTTCTCTGCTGCTTCATGGGCTCAGTTTGCGAACTCAAAGAATAGGAGGTACAATAGAGCATAAGAGACGAATGTTACTTTCATCAAAGTGAGGGCACCTATCATGAAACGATTAGAGAAGAAAAATGCGGTAATTACCGGAGGAAATAGCGGTATCGGGCTGGCGACGGCGAAGGCATTTGTTGAGCAGGGGGCCAGGGTCATTATCTTCGGCCGGAACCAGAAAAGCCTGGATGAAGCCGTCAAGACGATCGGTGGCGGCATTCTGGCAGTCAAGGGGGACGTGGCGAACCCGGCAGATCTGGATATTCTGTTCAACAGGGCAAAAGAAAAGTTGGGCTCCCTCGACGTCTTGTTCGTAAATGCCGGCATCGGCAAGTTTGCGCCCTTTGAGTCGATAAGCGAGGCTTTTTTCGATGAAGTCATGGCTGTGAACTTCAAAGGGGCCTTCTTTACCGTCCAGAAGGCGCTGCCCCTTCTGAACGAGAACGCGTCGGTTATCCTGACCACGTCCATTACCAACCAGATCGGCATGCAGAACTCGAGCGTCTATGCCGCGAGCAAGGCCGCCTTGCGGTCGCTGGCGCGGACCCTTTCGGGAGAGCTTGTCGGCAAGGGAATCAGGGTGAACGCCATCAGTCCAGGTCCCGTGGCAACGCCGATCTATGACAGAATGGGTATGCCGAAAGAGGCGATGGACCAGATGGCAAAGGGGATCCAGGAGCAGACGCCGATGAAACGGTTCGGAAATCCCGAAGAGATCGCGCAGGCAGCGCTCTTTCTCGCAGCTTCTGATTCGTCGTTTATGCTCGGCGCAGAGGTCGTTGCAGATGGCGGGATGAGCCAGCTGTGAGGGTGCGGGTCCGTTGACCGAGGTAGCGCTGGGCGGGCGTTACGTCATCCCCGACATGGTGCGTGATCCGGTAAGGATACTTTCGTATACATCGAGATGGCACTGCGCCATGATATCCTTGGTGTAATGGGTACGCACCGTCTGCCTGCCGGTATAGCCGAGCCGATTTGCTACCCGGGGTTCGGCAAGGAGATGGTCGATCCGCGATGCCAGGGTCTCAAAGTCTTTCACTTTTATGACGTATCCGTTGACGTCGTCCATAATGATCTCGGGCATGCCTCCGGCATTCGTCACGATCATCGGCCGTTCAGAAGAGAGCGCTTCGAGCATGGTCAGCCCGAAGGGCTCCGGCACTGATGACGGGTAGATGCAGACCTGGGAGAGGCTGTACAGTTCGGGCATTTCCTCGATCGAATAGACGTTGATGAACACATGGTCCTGCAACCCGAAGGTCTTGACGAGGTCGACGAAATAGGCGATCTCCTTCTGCTGTGCCTGTTCCCAGTCAATGATGTTCTTCGTCCCTGCCATGACCAGGAGCGCGTCAGGAAATCGTTCCTTCACAAGCCGCAACGCCTTTATGCTGACGTCGCATCCCTTGGCCATGCCCATTCTCGCAGGATGGAAAATGATCCTTCTTCCTGCCAATTCGGGAAACTTTTCTAGCATTCTTGTCGCGTCTACATCGGGACGGAAAATATCGGTGTCGATGCCGTGGTGAATAACGGTTATCTTGCTGTCGTCATATCCGACGCCGGTGAGTTCTTTTTTGATGTAGTGACTGACGGCGATTATGTGGGCCCAGCGTATCTCCCTCGTAAGTTTCAGAAACAGGATGTCATCCCATACATTGTGGGCGGTAAGAATGAGCGGTACGCCTTTCCGGGTCGCGATCTCATCGAGAATTTTTACGTGAATCTCGCTGAAGTAATGCATATTGTGCACATGGATAATATCCGGCTTCACGGTATCGAAAAAATCGGCATACGTTTTTGTAATTTCCTCTTCGAGGGCCTCAAGACCTCTCCTGGCGAGCCAGTTGAGGTCAAGGTGCGGCGTACGATATACGTCTACTCCCTTATAGCTAACGTGGTCCTCTTCCCCTTCAACTGACCCCGTCAATAATCCAACTCGATGCCCTCGTTTGACATACTCGGGAAGCAAAATAGTCAGGTGTGTTTCCACGCCGCCTATTATGGGAGGAAATCCCCAATGTATCTGCGCGATATTCAGATTTGTCGCCATGTTTTTCCTCCGTTTCAGTAAAGTCCTCGGGTATCGTACACGACTTTCTTCTTGAACTTTTTGTAGAAGCTGATTTTCTTGTTTGCCTGCAGAATGCGCGGGATGCCGTAGACCCGTACCGGTAGTCGTTCGGTTTTCTTTTTCGAATCGAACGAGAGGCTTACTTTCTTTTCATCAATATGGACAACAATATCAAACCCCTTGAATTTTATGGAGCATGTGATGCTTTTCCAGCGTGAAAGCAGTTTTGGGTTGATTGTAAGCATTCCGTTCTTGATGCGCACCCCGGCAAAGCCATGGACACAGGCCATCCAGACGCCTCCGAGGGAGGCAGCGTGTACTCCCATGTCCGTATTGCCGTATACATCCTTCAAATCTGCGTATGCGGCCGCCTCAAGGTAGTGGTGCGCCTTGTGTTCTTCGCCTACTTCTGCTCCGAGGGCTGCATGGATTGATGCGGAGAGCGAAGAGTTGTGTAATGTCTTCTTTTCGTAAAACGCATAATTCGTTTTTTTCGTTTTCAGGCTGAACAGGTCAGAGAGCAGGAAGAGTATCATGACCACGTCGGATTGCTTGACATATTGTGTTTTCGATATATCCCCTATTGCCGTCGGGTACAGAGGCATTGCATTGTGGTTGAGTTCCGGGGGAGGCATTTTTTTCCTCTTGAAGTAGCCTTCAAACTGCTCTATCACGCCGGTATCTTTGGCTCGGGGGATAAAGAGCTGCGCGGCGATCTGCCGCCACCGTGTGATTTCAGATGCTTTCACGTTGATCTTTGCCATTAACGCTTTTACCCTGGCGGGATATGCCCTCTGGAAAACTTTACAGAGCTTTGCCGCAGTAGCAAGGTTCCACTGGGCAAGGAAGTTCGTATAGGCATTGTTGTTGACGTTTTCGTGAAATTCATCGGGCCCGATTACCCGTTTGATATCGTATCGCTTTTTTCCTCGGTTCAATACCGCCCTGCTTGCCCAGAATCGCGCGGCCTCGAGCATGATCTCGAGGCCGTAATCCAGCAGGAAATCAACGTCGTTCGTTGCCTGATAATACTGGAAGACTGCAAAGGCAATATCCGCGGTAATGTGATGCTCTTGCTCCATGGTCAGGACGCGCTGAATTTTGCCGTTCCCGTCCTTGAACCATGAAGGCGTTGTTTCCTCACCCGTATCAGCGGATTCCCAGGGGAACATCGCTCCCTGGAACCCGAGTTCCTTTGCAATGTATCGGGCAGGGCCCAGCCGGTTGTACCGGTACAGGAGAAGGTTCCTGGCTACAAGCGGATTGGTATAGATAAAAAAAGGGAGGCAGAAAATTTCCGTATCCCAGAAAACATGGCCGCGATAGCCTTCTCCGGTAAGGGCCTTTGCTCCGATACTCACGTCATCACAGTTTTCCGTTGCCGCTATAAGCAGATGGTAGATGTTGAACCGGACGGCCCGCTCGACGGCCGGGTCGCCGTCTATCTCAATGTTTGCGTGCTTCCATTTTTCTTTCCACGCTCCGCAGTGTTCCCGGTAGAGTTGTTCAAACCCTTTTTTCACATTTTTTGCAACAGCCTTAGCACAGAATTGTTCTGTCTGCTCCACGGTGCCGCGCTGTGAAGTGTGCAAAAACAGATAATTGGTTATGCAGGCAGTCTCGCCTTTTTTAAGGTCAAGAGTAAATGTCCTGTGCGGGGCGTTCTGGGATTTCCGCCCCCGTTTGATGATTACCTGGCGGGCATAGACGATAAAAATCCCCTTTTCTATCGTCTTGGCGGACACCGAGTATGCGTTGCCGATTTTTTTTGATTCGACGATATTTACGTGCTTCTTTTCCCCTTCGGTGACAAGACCCATGTTAGTAATTGACGTGTCGACGGCACTGCTGAACGTCAGTGAGGCATCTTCATCCAAGGGGGTGATGTATATCTGCATCACGGCCATATTTTTGTCGTGCATGCTGAAGAACCGCATGGACTGATAGTCAAAACGTTTTTTCCGAGCATTGGCAAAGGTGGTGCGCCGGGTCAGAATTCCCCGGTACATGTCGAGGATGCGCTTGTGGCTTACAATATCCATGGCCGTTACACCAAGTTTCTCTCCAGCGATGCTGATCCGAAAATCGATGGGGTTCGGCGCATTCACGAGTTCCGATACGAGCGAGCGGGCGCCTTCATAGAGTCCGGCAAAGAACGTCCCTGGGCGACAGTTCGGGGGAATTTCCTCCAGAATTGCACGGCTCCCTACATATCCATTGCCGAGGGCAAGCTGAGTTTCGTGAACGTTCTGCATTTCAGGGTCCCAGCCGGTTTCGAATATTTGCCAGTGCGTGTCGGACAAGTAATGTGCAAAAAAATCTTCCATAATTATTAATCAATGCCTTTCGAAGGAGGGATTGCAGTTTCGCATAATGCATTTCTGCGAGATCGTCGTCGGCTCAATCCGGTTTCCAAAGTCGCGTCGACTGATACCGCCACGTAAGGTCAGTTTCGAAAATGTTCTTTTTTTTCAATAATATTAACTATAATATATAATTTACGAATTGTCTATTCAGCGACGGGATATCCGTGACTTTCGCGAGTTGACGCACTGTTCAACTGATTGCAATAAGTAACACTATCGCACGTATGGTGGGTGATGATGCCACGGAAAAGCCTATCGACGTTTTGAGCGGATCACTCTTGACTTGAAATGAGGGAAAAAAATGGTTATAGTGTGACGTCCAGCAGCAGAGACGAGTGACGGGCCGGCAAAGCCGTGGCGAGGTAGGAGTATAATGCAAGAAAAGCGTGATGAATCGATTATTCGTGAGTTCAGGCGGCGCAAGAGCCGCCAGTTTTATGCCGTTGGCATGGTACTGTTTCTTCTCGTTGCCATTCTCTGGAAACACAGCCATCCCGGGCTCCTTCTCGGGGAACTGTCGAAACCGGTTGTACTCTTTCTGGAGGCGGCGCTTGTCGGCGCGTTTTTTGCTTTCTCAGCGTCGAACTGGAGATGCCCGGCCTGCAACCACTATCTGGGACCGAACATCGCCCAGGAGTACTGCCGGAAGTGCAGGAGCCGGCTTCAATAACAGGGGAGCAAGAGTCCGGCCCCGATAGTCCAAACCGGAACATTACGTTTTTTTCTTCCCCGCGGTGATCAACACGGTTTCGTTCATTCTTTTCTCTTTCACGCCGCTGAATCCTGTTTTCGCAAGCCACCCTTTGATTTCCCGCGCGGTATAACTTCTTCCGGCATCGGTGTTTACGAGCATATTGACGGCAAACAGGGCTCCCTGCACCGGCGATGTCCGCTCGTTGTCGAGCGAGAATTCCTGGATCACGATCTTGCCGCCGGGAGCCAGGGACGCCCGGGATTTTCTGAGGAGGGAAAGGATCTCCCGCTCAGACAGACTGTGAAGCACCTGGCTGATGAACACGAGGTCGTATCCCGTGCCGATCGGATTTTTCAGAAAATCCCCTGCCATGAAGCGTATGTTCCTGGCGCCCGCGTTTTTCGTTATTTTACGAGCAATCGCGATGGCATCGGGAAGGTCAAAGAGCGTGACGTCGACGCCCCTCCCGGCCATTTCCCTACTGTAGGTGCCGGGCCCCCCGCCGAGGTCGAGGGCAGACCTGACCCCCTTCAGATCAAGAGCGTTGACAACATCCCTGACCCGCAATGAAGCATTATTGTTCATGGCGTTGATAAAAACGCGGTAGTTCTCTGCCTTTCGCGTTGGCTTCCCTTTTTTGAGCGATTCGTCGAGGGCGGACCAGTTCTTCCAAAGGGTATCGGCATGGCGCACCATGTCTCCCTGGTAATACGGTGCGTCATCGACCAGGAAGTTCGCCGCCATGGGCGAGGTTCTATACTTCCCCGCGGCCTTTCTGAGCAGCCCGATGGCCGTCAGGGCGTCGAGCACGATTTCCGTGGCACGCCCGTCGGTCTTGAGGATTTTTGCCGCTGCCAATGCACTTCGAGGGACCGTAAGGTGGTTGAATATGTTGAAATTATTCGCCGTCAGGATCAACCGCGATACCCAGAAGCCGCTCATCATTCTCCTGAACTCCATTACCTGTTCCAGCGCCTTCTTTGTCATCGAATACCCCCTTTTCATTTTTATCAGAAGATATTATAATAGGCCATTGAATGTCAACCAAATTCATTGATCTCATTCTCGGATTATGAACGGTGACGTATCGCACAACGGAGAGCATGAGGAAAGGGCCTAGCAGTTGCCTCCCGGTGTCCTTTGGGCCCTCTGTGTGTATCCTTATTTATCAAGGGAGATAACAATGCCGAAAACTGCACTCGTTTTGAACGGCTGCGGCGCGAAAGGCGCCTTTCAGTTCATGGCCGAAAAATACGCCCGTGAAGTGAAGGGGCATTCGTGGGACATTATCGCCGGCGTCTCCGTCGGCGCCCTGAACGGGGCGATGCTGGCCATGGGAAAATACCGCCGGTTGGAGGAAATCTGGAACACCATGTCAGATGAAAAGCTTTTCGGCTACAGGCCGAAACTCTGGCAGTTCACCAAGCTGGCCTTCGGCGGAAAGTCGATCTTCAGCAGCGCCCCGCTCTGGCGGCTCATCGACCGGGAAATAGAACCGGGCAAAATCAGCATCCCCTTGCGGATATGCACGGTGTCACTTCACACCGGTGAATATCTGTATTTTACGCCCGAGGATCCAAACTTCAAGAAGGCCGTTCTCGCTTCGACGGCCATCCCGATCGTCTGGCCTCCGGTGGACATCTCGTTCCGTTTCAAGGGCATGGTGGACGGTGCGGTCAGGAACATAAGCCCCTTCGGCGATGTCCTTGACTTCGAACCGGAAGAACTCATTATCATCAGCTGCAACCCCCAAAAGCCGCCGCGAATAGACTGGCCGCCCCGCAACATTCTGGATATCGGCAGGCGCGCCCTCGAGCTCGCCTCTCACGAGATATTCGTTACGGACTGTGTGGAATTCATGCGCATCAACATGGTCGTCAAGCAAGCTGAAAAAAAAGGACTGGAACTCTGCAATGAAAAAGGAAAGCCCTTCAAGTACTACTCCTATACCATGATCTCGCCGGACGAGCCGCTCGACGACGCACTGGATTTTTCCCGCAAGGCCATCGAGCGGTCCATGGAAGCGGGGTGGGAGAAGGCGAAGCAGGTGCTGGGATAGAAAAATTTTCCGTTGCCTGCGCTTTTTTTGCTATAATACAGAAGACGTCTCATTCGTTACAAAGCCTTTCGCACTATCCTGTCACACCTCAATCGAATGAAGCATGTGTTGTGCCGGTTCTTTTTGCGATCTGCAGGTATCGTTAAGCTCATTTTGTGCAAAGCGTAGTTGCCCACTCTCATGGGGAATAATCATATCATCGGAGGATACTATGAAAATCAAAAGGAGAGATTTTTTGAAAGCGAGCGTCGCTGCCGGGGCAGCGGTAGCAGCTAACGGCCCAACCCTGAACGCCTTTGCCATGGGACAGAAAGGCGGGGCAATCGGCGAGACAGCAGGGGACTGGAAACCGAGCTCCTGCCAGGGCTGTACCACCTGGTGTCCTGTTGAGATTTTCGTGCAGAACGGCCGGGCCGTCAAGGTGAGGGGAAACCAATACTCCAAGCAGAACGATGGTTTTGTCTGCTCGAAAGGGCATATCTCGCTCCAGCAGCTCTATGATCCTGACCGCGTCAAAGTCCCGATGAAAAGAACGAACCTGAAAAAGGGGAGAGGAATCGACCCGAAGTTTGTGCCCATCTCATGGGACGAGGCCCTGAACACCATCGCCGACAGGATGATGGAACTCCGGAAGACCGGCGATCCCGAAAAATTCCTGCTCATGCGCGGAAGGTATACGTACATGCGAGACACGCTGTACAGTGCCCTGCCCAAGGTCTTCGGCTCTCCTAACAGCATTTCCCACAGCTCCATCTGCGCCGAGGCCGATAAGTTCGGCTCCTATTTTACCGAAGGGCTGTGGGACTACCGGGACTACGACCTGAGCCACTCGAAGTACGTGGTCCTCTGGGGCATGGATCCCATCAGCAGCAACCGGATGATTCCTGCGTCCATCAAGCGGTTCGGCGATGTGCTGGACAACGCAACCGTGGTGGCCGTCGATCCGCGGCTCAGCACCGCGGCGGCGAAGGCCCATGAATGGCTGCCGGTACTGCCGGGAACGGACGGCGCCCTGGCCTCGGCGATCGCCCATGTGATCCTGAAAGAGGGGCTGTGGCACAAGGAGTTTGTCGGCGATTTCAAGGACGGGAAAAACCGTTTCCGGACAGGCAAAACCGTCGCTGCGTCCACGTTCGCTGAGAAAGAGACGAACGGAGTCGTCGCGTGGTGGAACATCGAGCTGAAGAACAAGACGCCCGGATGGGCCGCGAAGATAACGGGTGTGCCGTCAAAGAAGATCACCGCGGTTGCAAGGGGGCTGGGCAAGGCAGCGCCGCATGCCATTGTCTGGCTCGGCCCCGGCGCTGCAATGCACGTCCGCGGGGGATATACGGCCATGGCAATCCACGCCCTGAACGGCCTGCTCGGCTCGATCGACAACAAGGGCGGTGTCATGCCGTCGGCCAAGGTACCGGTCAAGAAGATCCCGAAGTACAGCAAATACCAGGACGAGCTTGCGAAGAAGCATTCCAAGAAGCAGAAGATCGACCAGAGAGGATACCTCACCTTTCCGGCTCTCAAGAAGGGCAAGTCCGGCGGTGGGGTGGTTACGAACAATGTGGCGCAGGCAATACTGG
>Ga0209633_10004792_pt1 | contig 12089 bp, 10 predicted proteins | sample Cruoilmetagenom1_FD_187290 | JGI IMG/M metagenome (GOLD analysis project Ga0209633, IMG submission 187290) | Oil polluted marine microbial communities from Coal Oil Point, Santa Barbara, California, USA - Sample 1 (SPAdes) (version 2) | ecosystem: Environmental > Aquatic > Marine > Oil seeps ... | reverse complement strand
AACAGACTTTTTGCTTTGTTCTTCATACCACTGCGAATGATGTGCTTTTGCCCAGTTCTGATCTACATTGCCACTGGTCATGGCATCAATCGTACCCTCAACCTTGGTTGTCATAAATATGTGAGCCAGTGATAAAGCAATCAGCAATAATGCTGCAATAGCGTGAATCACAAGCGCTAGCTGGCTCATATTTATGGTTTGTTCGTAGTAGGGGAAAAGTAACATCAAGCCTGTAACAGAAAGAACAATGCCAAGAACAATGGTAGCCCAGAAAAGTATCTTTTCACCCGCATTGAAAAAGCCTATTTTTAAATGCTTTTTAGTGAAAAGTCCGCCTCCTGTTAAGAGCCACTTTAGATCACCTCTTGCTGGCCAGTTTTGACGAATAAAATAAATCAGCATCAGCAATAAAGAAACAATAAGCAAAGGTGCAAACAGGTTATGTCCTTCTTTGCTTGCTGATGCAATGGGAGAGAAAGCTTCAGCGCCAATTAACGGAATAATTGCAAATCGACCAAAAAATAGTAGCAAGCCTGTTATTGCCAAAAAACCTACCAGTATCGCCATCAACCAGTGGCTAATACGCCGTATTTGGGACATACGTTCAATCTTTTTACCGCTTCTTCCATCAGGTATTTTAACTCGCCGGATAAATACAAACATCAAGGCAAGCAAAACAACCACACCTCCGATAAAATACGCAGAGTAAGGAAGCAGTTTCTGTGTTCGTAACTGCCGCCATTTATTGCCTTCAGAATTAATTAACAAGCCTGAATTAAGCCCTTTGATTTGTGATGAGGTGTTAATTCCTCCGGCTTCATTAAACTGACCTTGACGGATTGCTCTCCATAAATCAGTGGCAGGATTTTTTACCCCAATTACATCATGTACAGCACTTGTTTTTTCGCTATCATTTGCGGCATTGTCAGCACTTTCAGCTGCAGTGGTAATGGAGCACACCTGCATCAACAATAATATGATACTGAAGTACATTAATCGTTTTATTGATTTCATTACTTCTCCTGTTTTTCTCAATGGCCCCCCCCCTAGTTTTTTAGTGAGCTTGCCGTTTTGTTTTTTAAAACGGACATCTCACTTATTAGTAGTGTTTAACCGTTAGTATCAGCCTTTATACTTTCTAAACGATGCTTATTATTATAAGCCCCACTTCTCACAAAAAAGTCAAAAGCGGGGCATATCCTACTAGGAGGTAGAATGCTTTTCTAACGGGTCGCTTTACCCGTAAGGTCTGGTGTTGCACCAAGATTACTTTTCTGGATATTTACATTCGAAGCCAGTGTAGACATGCTTCGATTAATCACGCGTTGTCTGTAAATATCAGAAACCACATCGGCATCACCTGCCAAAAGTGCCTTGGTTGCACACATCTCTGCACACAGTGGTAATTTACCTTCTGCAAGACGGTTGGAGCCATATTTCTTATGTTCTTCATTGCTGCCAGTCTCTTCAGGACCACCCGCACAAAATGTACATTTATCCATTTTGCCACGTGATGCAAATGCACCTGATGCTGGAAATTGTGGCGCGCCAAATGGACAGGCATACGAACAATAACCGCAGCCTATACAGATATCCTTATCATGTAGCACAATACCGTTATCGGTTGTGTAGAAACAATCAACCGGACAGACTGCTGCACAAGGCGCATCTGAACAATGCATACAGGCTACTGAAAGTGATCGCTCTCCAGGCTGACCATCTTTGACCGTAACAACTCGACGACGGTTAACACCCCAGGGGACATCGTTCACATTCTTGCAGGCAGTAACACAACCGTTACATTCAATACAACGTTCCGAGTCACAATAAAATTTTACGTTTGCCATGTCTATTCCCTCCTAGGCTTTAGAAATGCGGCACAGGCTACACTTACTTTCCTGCATCTGTGTGACTGAATCATAACCATAGGTCATGGCCGTATTGATGGCTTCACCCAGTATTACGGGATCAGCACCTTTGGGATATTTATCGCGCAAATCCTTGCCCATAAAATGACCACCAAAGTGGAACGGCGAGAAGGCAACTCCTGATGCGACTCGGCGCGTTATTTGAGCTTTCACTTTAATCCTAGCTCCTTCAGGTGTTTCCAGCCAGACATCTGCGCCATCCTTGATACCAGAATTGTTAGCATCACGTGGATGAATTTCAACAAACATATCCTGCTGCAATTCTGCCAGCCAAGGGTTTGAACGAGTCTCATCACCACCACCTTCGTATTCCACCAGACGCCCTGTTGTCAGAATAATTGGGAAGTCTTTGGAGTAATCCTTCGCCTGAATCGAAGCATAGCGTGTTGGCAAACGCCAAAATGATTTGCGATCTTCATAGGTTGGATACTTTGCCACCAGATCACGACGACTTGTGTAAAGCGGTTCACGATGAATCGGTATCGGATCTGGGAAAGTCCAGACATTAACTCTTGCCTTGGCATTACCAAAGGGTGCACAACCATGCTTGATGGCTACTCGCTGGATACCACCTGACAGGTCAGTTTTCCAGTTTTTACCCTCGGCGGCTTTCTTCTCATCATCAGTTAGGTCATCCCACCAGCCAAGTTTCTTTAAAAGATCAGCTTTAAATTCTGGGTAGCCATCCTTGATTTCAGAACCTTTCGAATAGAAACCTTCAGCCAATAAATTCACACCGTTGCGTTCTACACCAAATCTGGCACGAAAGGTCAAGCCACCATCAGCAACAGATGTGCTTCCATCATAAAGATTAGGCGTACCCGGATGATTCATCTCTGGTGTACCCCAACAAGGCCATGGCAATCCATAAAACTCACCATCACATTTACCGCCTTCCGCTTTAAGACTGGTAAAGTCAAAATCTCCCCAGTTTGCTTGCTGCTTCTTTAAGCGCTCTGGACTTTGACCGGTGTAACCAATTGTCCACATACCGCGATTGATTTCACGCAGGACATCTTCAACAAGAGGCTCATCTTTTTCGACTTTGATATGCTTGAACATCTGATCGGCAATACTTAGCTTCTTCGCCAATTTATACATAATGGTATGGTCTGGCAAAGATTCAAACATGGGATCAATCACTTTATCACGCCATTGGAATGAACGATTTGATGCCGTCACCGAACCATAGGTTTCAAGTTGTGTGGCTGCTGGCAACAGATAAACACCATCTTTGCGATCACTCATAACCGCTGATACGGTTGGATATGGATCAACGATTACCATCATATCCAGTTTTTCCATGGCTTTTTTCATCTCACCGCCACGGGTTTGACTGTTAGGCGCATGTCCCCAGAAAATCATGGCGCGAAGATTATCTTTTTGTCCTATGTTTTTCTTGTCTTCCAAAACACCATCAATCCAGCGTGAAACCGGAATACCTTTGGTGTTCATTACATGAACATCTTTGTCACCTTTTTTCTCATAGCTGCCATCATCAAACTGGCCTTTGATCCATTCAATATCTAGATCCCAAACTCGCGCCCAATGTTTCCACGATCCGGGTTTTAATCCGTAATAACCGGGCAAGGTATTCGCTAGTACACCAAGGTCTGTTGCGCCTTGCACATTGTCATGTCCACGAAATATATTAGCACCTCCACCAGAAACGCCCATATTTCCAAGTGCTAACTGGAAGGTACAATATGCACGGGTATTATTATTACCAACGGTGTGCTGAGTTCCACCCATACACCAAATAAAGGTGCCAGGGCGATGATCAGCCATAGCTTTTGCAGCCGCCTTTACTTTTCCCTCCGGAACACTGGTAACACGCTCAACTTCTGCAGGGTCCCATTTGGCAACTTCCTGCATGACATCTTCCATGCCGTAAACACGCTGGCGGATAAAGCCTTTGTCTTCCCAGCCATTTTTAAAGATATGCCAGAGCATGCCCCAAATGATTGGTACATCGGTTCCTGGACGGATTTTCAAAAAGTGATCAGCATGTGCTGCTGTGCGGGTAAAGCGAGGGTCAATTACAATGATAGGTGCATTGTTCTCTTCCTTGGCTTTCATAATATGCAATAAAGAAACCGGATGCGCTTCAGCCGGGTTTGAGCCAATTAATAAAATAGACTTTGAATTATGAATATCATTATAGGAGTTAGTCATGGCACCATAACCCCAGGTATTTGCAACTCCAGCTACCGTGGTTGAGTGACAAATACGTGCCTGATGGTCAACATTGTTAGTGCCCCACATGCCTGCCATTTTACGGAATAAGTAAGCTTGTTCATTGCTATGTTTGGCGGACCCTAGCCAGTAAACAGAATCCGGACCAGATTCTTTACGGATACTGAGCAATTTATCACTAATTTCGTTGATCGCCTGATCCCAGGAAACTTTCTTCCACTTTCCATCTACTAATTTAGTGGGATATTTAAGACGCCGCTCACCATGTCCATGTTCACGAATAGCCGCACCTTTGGCACAGTGCGCACCTTTATTAAAGGGGTGATCCAAGGCCGGTTCCTGGCCTATCCAAACGCCATTTTGAACCTCAGCAATAATGCCGCAACCCACTGAACAATGGGTACAGATCGTTTTAATTCGTTTTATATTCGTTGACTCTCCCTCAGCCGCTTCGGCTTTTTTCATCATCCCGGGAGAAAGACTGGTTGCCAGTGCGGCTCCTCCAGCCATCAGGGTTGAGTTACGCAAAAACTGACGTCGAGACTGTGCATCAGCCGCTGCTTTTTGGGCTATTCCCCTGCCATTAATCAATGAGCTATCAATAACTTCACTGGGAACCTGACTAGACTTTTTGGTAAGTTTCATCGATGTATCCTCTCTTAAAGTGCAGCTGATTTATAATAATCAGCAATATGTTTGGTTAGCCTGTAGCCTTCTTCTTTTTTATCTTCTACAGCCTCCACCTTACTTGCGGCTGCTGCCGTTCTAGGAATGGCAACTGCTGCGACCAAACTCGCTCCGAGAATGGCGCCCCCACTTATAAAATCTCGACGACTCTTGTCATTGATAATTGCTTCTGCATACGTTTTCATCTTGAACCCTCCAGGGTCAAACCTGCAAATACTGTTTTTCCAGATTAATAAAGGCGCTGCCAAAACGTCCGACTGCGCGATAAAACACAGCTGACTTTGCCTTAGATAAATCATCATAAAATCGCCCCATCCAGGGCTGAATGTGTTTCTCAAAAAAGATAGTTTGTGTCTCATTGTCAGAACTTTTAGTAGCATCTGTTACCAAAAAAGCCATCACCTCACATAAGGCAGCGACATGATCTTCTGGCTCCACAACACTTTCATCTCGCTCAAAACCCAAAGCTTTTAAATCATCACGCAAAATACTTAAGGGCTGCTCCATCAAATAACCCGTGAGATACCATGAACCATAGGGAACCAATTCACCTCGACCCAGCCCTATAAACAACTCATGGTATTCATCGTTAACCGCTGATAAATCACTGGATTGCGCGGTTAACCCCAAGGTCGACATTGAAAGTAATAGTTCGTCTTCATCTACTTCAACCTTGGAAAATTCTGCAACATGGCTAAGTATTTCCATTTCGGGAACACCACGAAGCAGTGCTGCCAAAATACTGTATGCCGAAGATCGATACTGTTGCTCATCATTACTGATTTCTGCATCAGCCTCCTCTGATCGAAGCGGGTTTATCACCTGATCAGAAAAAGGAATAACCTTTTCACCTATTTGCGATGTTTGTGTTTGTAGTGACATAAAATTCCTTCTTCCATATTTAGCTTTAGTTGCAATGTATGTGCCATTCATCAGGGAAGAAAAATGACCAAAAGGGAGTAATTTGACTAAGCTTTTAGTGAAACCATGACGAAACTTCTCAAATCATGTCCCAAAGACCAAAATGTCCCGACTTTTTTGTACCGTGAGACCTCAGCATATTAAAAGTCTGTAGCCGGATCTTCCATCATGTCCATAACGCGACAGTCATCACACATCTTTAGCCGATCTCTTGCTCTTTGATCAGTAAACATTGAATGCCCTGCCAGCTTGGTCAAGATAGTTGTGATTCCTGAGGTAGTTGCAAACGGCTTTCCGCAGGATGTGCAACAAAATGGGGTATCTTCATGCAGCAGTCTCGGTTTTTGGCGCAACTCTCGATCAAGTAATAAACGCGGCGTAATAGTCATCGCATTTTCCGGACAGGTACTGGTACAAACACCACACTGCAAACAATTAGCTTCGACAAAACTAAGCTGAGGTTTCTCGCGACCATCCTGCAAGGCATTTCCCGGACAAGCGCTAACACAGGCCATACACAATGTGCAGCTGCCTTTATCAACAATCACCTCTCCAAAAATTGAACCTGTGGGTAATAGCGCAACCGGATTGACTTTTTCTGCTTGCTTGCACAAATAATCCAGCGCCATATAAAACGCCTGACGTTTGTCACTTAAAGGTGCATGACTCGCGGTAACGATTTCGGATAAATATGCACTGGTAATTAACTCAGAAGGATCAGTGACTACAGAAACAACATTTGCAGAAAAATTCATGGAAATCAGTATTTTCTGTACCATGCCTATGTGTAAATCTAATGCCTGCTGGGCTGATTCAGGCATCCCATCCAGTGCAAATAATCGCACTGATCGCGCTCCCCATGCCAGTGCCGATAACCACACTTCTGGACCAACACTCGCCACTTCTTCAACCGTAATCAGCAACGCAGCGGGTAATAATTGCTCAACACGTGTTTGATCCTCTTCTGTTACAAAAACTAAGTCGACTTTTTTATCAATGGCACCCCCCCCACTTTTTAGCATCAGCTCATCTTGAATGGTTTTAAATGCCTCAATATAAGAAAGCAGCAGGGTTCGCACATGGCTTAATAAATCTTTGGGTTTAGGATGAGCATAAGTCAAAGCACTGGACGGACAAACCGTGGCACAAATCCCTCCGCCATGGCAACGATAGGGATCTACTTCAATCTTATCAATCAGGGAGCTTATCGCCTCAGCAGGACAGGCATCAATGCAACGGGTGCAACCTTTTTTTCCTGAGCGACCGTGGGCGCAAATATTTTCGTCATAATCAATATAACGTGGTTTTTCAAACGTACCTACCAAGTCTTCAAGTTCAATTTTTATCTTATCAAGATCTACTTGCTCTGTACCACTGCAAAGGTAGCCTGGAGGTTTATAACTCATATCAAGAATGGGCTTAGGGCTTAAATCAAGAATCAAATCAGCCTTAAACTTCTGCCCTGCGACGTGAACCACAAATTGTCCTAATGCACCTTCAATTATTATTTCCTGCTCTAATGAAGAGCCTGATGAAGATCTTGAAGAAGAACTAGGAGGCCTGCCTTTAATTTGAATGATTTCACTGGTCAAAGATTTGGATGAGTCACTAAGTAATTCCAATTCATCTAAGTTAGCAATAATAGCGTCTGTATTTGCAATGATAATCACATGACCACGAGACTGATACTCGATCAAAGAGGTGGATTGGGGCTTTAGCTTCGCAACTTCGGCATAGGCAATTTCTCGCGCTCTAGAATTACTTTCAGTGGCAAATAAATGGCTCATGTAAGCTCCTCATTGCTTTCAAGATTTGGCTTTGTGTCAAGTTCTACATCAGCGACCTCACTGATTAATTCGTCTTTTTCATCGCCTTCACCATCCAATAACTCAGTCGATGCTATTTCCTGTTCTTGTTCCTGCATTTGGGCTTTCTCGGCTTCTTCTTTGGCTAATAGCTTTTCGGCCTCAACTTCCAGCAAATGCTTCATATCAGCCGTAATTATGGAAGGGTCTAATTTTTCAAAACTGGTGTAATCACCATCATATTCATCCAAACCATCGCGAATGTTATAAGTCTTACCATGAAATAGTTTGCGTAACGCCATCTTGCGCAGTTCTTCGCTGACATTTATTGACATAAAACCAGCATATTCAGAATCTTCACCGAGTGTTTCAACATCGGGCATATCTTCATCAGTCAAGGCATTGAGTTTTGCGAGCTTTTGTTCTCTTTGTTTTTCCAGATCAATTACATCATCAGTATCTGCTGGCAATTCAGTATCAACAGCCTCTACTTGGTGCTTACGTCGTGACCAACGAGAGGCAAAACTTTCATTCTCAGATGGCATATTTACGATTCCTCATTCGCTTTTTTGAGAGACGCGGACCAATCTTTACGTTTCCGCTTTTTACGTTTTTCAGCGCTGTAGTTTTCTAAAACATAAGCTTCAGTCCAGCGGTAAAGCTCCGGAGGAATGGCAACAGAATAAACAATATCATCCCCTTCCAGATAGGCATGTGCCTCATCAAAACTTAGGGATACTAAAAAAGGAATCGGAACATCACTTTCATTACCCTCGGCATCTTCTTCACGAGCAACAATAAAACATCCAGGCTCTGGCGACATCAGATTATGATAATAACTTTCGCATTCATCCAGAAATAGCCTGATCGTTAAACCACTGTAAATCAGCTGCTTACTATCGCCTTGTATAATTTGCTTCACATTGTGTTTACCTTGCTCATCAGTTAATACAACTAGACCTATTGCATCCCACACTTCCTCCACCCACTTGCTTGAAGAAGGCTTGCTTTGCATAATTACAGAGACCAGAAAACGACTGGGTTGATTTGCTGCCAGATCATCGGTGCTGGTATTTGATAGTGGATTTATTGCTTCTCTCATAATGAAATAAGTGCAATTTGCGTGCCACTGATTCCTATTCAGCCTCAATGTCATTATTTAAACTCCATCCCCCTGCTATGCGATGTGCTGAGCGGAGTCGAAGTATGGAGGAAACTTTTCTTTACCAACAACATTGGCACCCCCCCCACTTTTTTATATCAGCTACTTTTAAGGAATCTCTTGATTGACTAACGGTACAATTTGTCCCACCTATACATTTTCCATGAGGCATTAAAGACCAGCCATACAGATCTACATCAAAGTAAGCCTTTAATTTTTAAAGTATCTTTCAAATGGTATAAATATTGCTATGCTATATTTAATAAACTACGAAACTAACCCTAATAAAAAGACCCCTTAATATGAAAGATCAAGCCACGGATGTAGTTTCATCTTCACAGCTCGTTGACCGCTTTGGTCGTCAGGTGACCTATGTTCGATTATCGGTAACCGATCGTTGTGATCTGCGTTGTGTCTATTGCATGTCAGATGACATGAAATTTGTGCCGCGCGAGCAACTATTAACACTGGAAGAAATGAGTCGTATCGGCAAAGCCTTTGTTGATCTGGGCGTAAATAAAATTCGTATTACAGGTGGCGAACCACTCACTCGCCGCAATATTCTGAGTGTATTTGAATCACTAGGAAGGCTTGATGGACTAAATGATTTAACCATTACCACCAATGGCACATTATTAGAAAAATATGCACAGAAGCTTAAAGATGCAGGGGTAACCCGTATCAATATCAGTCTGGATACTTTACATGCGGACCGTTTTAAAAGAATAACCCGCATTGGTAAACTGGAAAGAACCATGGCGGGTATTGATGCTGCTTTAGCTGTAGGATTCAAACGAGTAAAACTAAACACCGTGATAATGAGAGAATTTAATCACGATGAAATATTTGATCTATTGGATTTTGTACGCCAACGCGATATGGACATCAGCTTTATAGAAGAAATGCCCATGGGTGATATGGGTGACCATGATCGTAATAGCACCTTTTATTCCAGCGATGATCTTTTAACTGAAATCCAGAAACAACATCAATTATCAGCGACTACCGAGAATACTGGCGGCCCCGCAAAATATTATCGCTTTAACGATAGTCTTTCTAATAAAAACAGTAGCCGTATTGGTTTTATTTCCCCACATAGCCATAACTTCTGTGAAGATTGTAATCGCGTGCGAGTCACCGCTGAAGGCATGCTATTGCTCTGTCTGGGACAAGAGCATTCCATGGATTTACGCCATGTTGTCAGGGCAAATCCAGACAACGATGAATCCTTGCGAAACGCACTGGTTGACTCCATGCAACTCAAACCCAAAGGGCATGATTTTAATCTTAATGAAAAGCCCATTATTATGCGTCATATGAGCGCCACAGGTGGGTAGACATTGAGACTACTCCCTGAATTGACTGAAGCAGGACTTGATGCCGCTGTAGCAGTCAACGGGGTGAATGAGTTTGGTAAAATTATTGAAGGTCATATTGCCGCAGAACGCGCACTTACTATCTATCTGAATAAACGCGAAATTATTACCTTAATGACACTGGGTACCCAGCCCGAATTATTGGTGCTAGGCTGGCTTAGAAATCAACACCTTATAAAAACTATTGAAGAGGTCGCTGCAATACAGGTTGACTGGGAAACCGAATCCGTTGCTGTGACTACCCGTCATGAAGTAGCTGAGCTGGATGAAAAACTCAGTAAAAAAACAGTAACGACTGGCTGTGGTCAGGGAACCGTTTATGGCGATATGATGGATGGTTTAAGTAAAATTAAACTACCTAGGATATCCTTAAAACAATCGCTGATTTATGAGCTACTCACCAATCTCAATAAGCATAATGAGATTTACCGTCAGGCAGGAGCCGTGCATGGCTGCGCGCTGTGTCGTAATACCGAAAACCTGCGCTTTGTAGAAGATGTTGGTCGCCATAATGCAGTGGATGCCCTAGCGGGTTATATGTGGCTACATGATATTCAAGGGAAGGATAAACTCTTTTATACCACTGGAAGACTCACCTCGGAAATGGTAATCAAAGTGGCACAAATGGGAATCCCGGTTTTAATATCTCGCTCAGGTGCAACCCAAATGGGCTATAAACTGGCTCAGCAACTGGGAGTGGTTTTAATTTCACGTGCCAAAGGCAAACACTTTCTGATTTATAATGGCGTTGAGCAAATTGAGTTTGACGCCATACCAAAGCCGTTAAAACGTGTCTCATGAGTAAGCCTCAATCACTTGATTTATCTACCCCTTTTCTAAGTGTCAAACAAGTCTCAGAATACCTTCAAATCAATGAAAAAAAAGTCTATGCACTCGCCAATGATGGCCACATCCCAGCGACCAAAGTGACTGGGAAATGGATGTTCCCAAGAGAATTAATTGATCGCTGGATGCTGGATTCATCTCATAGCGGCCTACTTAAAGACCGTTTAATCATTGCCGGAAGTGATGACCCACTGCTATATCGCATAGTTAATAATTTTGCCGCTGATATGGGTTCACGTGCACTAATCAGTTACTCACCAACGGGCACAGGCATTGGACTTAAACTATTACAATCCCAACGCATTGATGTTTGTGGTATGCACTGGGGGCCACAGGCAGAAAGCAGCATGCGCCACCCTGCTCTTTTGCAACAATATGCTCAATATAAGCACTGGGTTTTAATTCGCGCATTCCAGCGTGAACAGGGTTTAATTATTAGCCCACCCTTACTAAAGTTCTCAGAAGACCCAGAAGCATTTTTTGATCCACAATTTCGTTGGGCGATGCGCCAAAAAGGTTCTGGCGCACAACGGTTTCTACTCGAATTATTAAGTCATTTTCACAAAAGCACCGACACACTTAATTGTGAAACAGAAGCAAACTCTGAACGTGAAGCAGCCGCCGCTATCGCTATGGATTTAGCTGATATTGCACCAGGCACACGATCAGTAGCCAATGAATTTGGTTTAGGTTTTATTAGTTTAGGCTGGGAATCTTTTGATCTGGCACTGCCGCGTAATATCTGGTTTAGGCATTTATTTCAGGAATTTATTAATGAGCTGAAGTCTTTGCCAAGCCAGCAAATGGCTGAAAGTTTATCAGGCTATGATTTGACATCTTGTGGGGAGCTGGTTTGGGGGGATGATTAAGGAGATCCTGATTAAGGGATTGGCACCCCCCCTAGTTTTTTACATCAGCTTTTGAATTTCAAAAGTAAAACCACTTATTCATAATTATCAGGCACAAAAGTCTGATCTGTTATGGGAGGACGAATATAGCTGCCACCTTCTTTTCTATCGGGCAATTCTTTAATACGCTCTATCGTTAGCCCTTGATAATCAAATTGTGACAATAGATGTGAAATGCAATTTAAGCGTGCTTTCTTTTTTACATCCGCGTCAACCACGTGCCAGGGTGCCTGTTTTATATCGGTATGGGCAAACATGGC